>Ga0233437_1002184_pt1 | contig 31045 bp, 31 predicted proteins | sample SI_122_August201_FD_182714 | JGI IMG/M metagenome (GOLD analysis project Ga0233437, IMG submission 182714) | Seawater microbial communities from Saanich Inlet, British Columbia, Canada - SI_122_August2016_200_MG | ecosystem: Environmental > Aquatic > Marine > Inlet | place: Canada: British... | reverse complement strand
GCATGTAATTCTTGATGTTTTTGTTTAACTACTACTGTATCTTGATGTGCAATATTCATTACAAACTCAAATGTAATTTGAGGTTTACCATGTTTGTCATCTGCTGATATTATTGAATGTACCGAAATAACATCTAAATTATATTTATCAAATCCATCAATTGTACTATTGATATAATCTTTAATTTCATCTGTTAAGTGAACGTGTCGTCCTACGATATCTCTATTCATAATAAATCCTTTATTTGTGGTCAAATTTCAAAGTTAACTTTAATAACCACTAGAATTATTGTACCCCTACAAAGCTAAAAGAATTATAAAATCTCCCTATTACCTTTAGTATTTGGGGAAGATAATATACCCATTGTTTCTAATTGTTCTATAATGGTTGCAGATCTATTATAACCGATTCTTAATTTTCTTTGTAAGTAAGAAATTGAAGTCTTTTGATCTGTTAATACAACAGACTTTGCATCTTCAAACATAGGATCTAAATCACCAACTTCTTGATTATTTGATGTGGATACCATAGCTATTTTTTCTTTTAAGATAGAATCATCATATTGTGGATCTCTTTGAGATTTTAAAAAATCAACAACTTTTTCTATCTCTACTTCATCTGACCATGGAGCATGAATTCTAACTAAATTAGAACTACCTGGAGGTGTAAATAATAGATCTCCACGACCTAGTAATGATTCAGCACCCATAGCATCTAAAATAATTTTACTATCAATTTTTTGTCCAACTTTATAACTTACACGACTTGGAAGGTTTGCTTTAATAAGACCAGTCACTACATCTACAGATGGTCTTTGAGTTGCTACTATTAAATGAATTCCACTTGCTCTTGCCATTTGAGCAAGTCTTGCAATACTTAGCTCTACATCTTTACCGCTTGTCATCATAAGATCAGCTAATTCATCTATAATAATTACAATATATGGAAATGGATCATAATCATTTTTCTTTGCTTTTTCATTATAATTTTCAATATTTTTTGTCTTTGTATTAGCCATAAGCTTATATCTTCGTTCCATCTCTCCTACCATATTAGCAAGTGCATTAATTGCTGCATTTGGTTTTGTAATAACTGGAGTTAGTAAATGTGGGATATCATTGTACATTGAAAATTCAAGCATCTTTGGATCAATCATAATTAGCTTTAGATTATCTGGAGAATTTTTATATAAAAGTGAAAGTATCATTGCATTAATACCAACACTCTTACCACTACCTGTAGTTCCTGCTATTAAGAGGTGTGGAAGTTTTTTAAGATCTGTTACAAAAGCATTTCCTACAATATCTTTTCCTAAAATCATTGTCAAAGGAGATGCAGAATTTTCAAATAATTCACTCTCTAATAAATCTCTTAAATAAATAGTATCTACATCATCATTTGGTACTTCAATACCAACTACATCTTTACCAGGAATTGGTGCTTGTATTCTTATTGTTTGTGCTTTTAATGCCATTGCTAAATCATCTTGAAGATTTAAAATCTTTGATACTTTTACATTTGGAGCTGGCTTAAATTCAAAAGTAGTTACAATTGGTCCTGAGTATGTTCTAACAACATCACCATCAATTTTAAACATAGCTAACTTTTCAAGTAAATCAGCTACTTTTCTATCTATTGCAGCTTCATTTATTTTATTTTTTACTAGCTTTGGAGCTTTTTGAAAAAATGATGTTTTTGGTAATTTAAAATTATCTGGATTTTCACACTTTCCAACTTCAATATCATCAAGAAGTTTTTTATTCTCTTCTAATTCACTTACTATTACTGTATGCTCTTCCACAACTGGTATATCTATTATAGTAGTGTCCTCTATATCTTCTACAGGAACTGTAACTTCTATAGTATCTTCAGTTTGTTGTTCAATGATAATCTCTGCTACATCACCATCATCTTTTAAAACTGCCACATTATTACTTGTATTAGTTGATTTTGGTATAGATTTAATTTTTGAGGTTGATTTACTTTTAAATTTTGGCTTAGTTTTTTTATTAAGTTTAGATAATAGTTTAGTGATACTATTTGACACAATTTCTTCTACATCTTTAAACAAAACTAAAAATGATACAACAAATCCAATAATAACAAATAGCCAAAGACCAGCTGATCCAATAAATGGTGATAGAGAATTAACAATAATATTACCAATTTTTCCTGACATACTTCCCGTTAATATTAATGATTGAGCTATTAAAGTAGTAAAAAATAAAAATATACTTGTTGTAGATTTTTCAATAAATTCTTCAATATATGAAAAATTATATAAATATAATGGATATAGTAAAATAGCTAAAAATATATATGCAATATATCCTAAGTATTCAAATGAATATTTAGATACTAATACACCAACTGTACCTACAATTTCTTGATCTGGTACAAAATTTGCAAATGTAAAGAAAATAATTATGAATGAAATTATTAATGAAGATATTTTCGTAGCTATGTAATACCCTTTATATTATGATTTTAGTAGTCTTTGAATTTTACCTTGAAGCTTCATCCAAGTTCTATGCTCAACTAATGGAAATCCTGCCCACTGTTTTTTAGGTTCTGTAATTGATTTACTAACTACACCACGAGCAGAAATTGTTGTAAATGCTGCAATTTCTAGATGACCTGTTGTTCCTGTTTGACCAGCCATTACAACATATTCATTTAATATAGTAGAACCTGATAGTCCTGTTTGTGTTACTAATATAGACCCATGACCTATTCTACAATTATGTGCAATATGAACTAAATTATCAATTCTTACCATATCTTCAATAGTAGTACTTGCAAATGCTGCTCTATCTATTGTACAGTTTGAACCAATTTCTACATTATTACCAATAGTCACATTACCATTTTGATAAATTTTTATATGTTGACCATCTTTAGTAGTAGCAAATCCAAATCCATCAGAACCAATCACAGTTCCAGCATGAATAGTTACATCATTTCCAACTATACAGTCTCTATAAATTATAACATTTGGATAAACAATACAGTTCTCACCTATTGTTACATTATCTCCAATAAATGCTCCACTCATAACTGTAGAGTTATCTCCAATTATACTATTAAATCCAATATTAACATTATCCATAATAGTACAATTTTTACCAATAATTGGCTCATTTCCTTGTATTTCTACAACATTTGGAGCGAATAATTTTGAAGCATAAGCTAGTGACAAGTAAGGTTCATCACATACTAAAGCGACTGTATTTTCAGGTACATATTGTTCAAAATCTTTATGAACTAATACTGCACCTGCATTTGTATTTTGAAGTTGTTCTAAATATTTTTTATTATCTAAAAAACTTAATTGATTAGATGTTGCATCTTTTAGCGTATCAATAGATTCAATATCTAAATCTATTGATAATTCAATGTTTAATTCATTTGCAATATCTAATAATTTCATAAATACCTATCTTTCCATTGCCACAACACCACTTCGAACAATTTCGATTGGGTTGTATTTTTCAATAACTTTAATAAAGTTAGCAATTCTTTTTGGTTCATCAGTTGCAGAAACTACAATAGCATTTTCTGTTACATTTTGTATTGCACCATTATAAGCACGTGCTAATACATCTACATCAGCTAAATTTTCACCAAGTGGTATTTTAATTAAAACTGTATCTTTTTCAATTACATTTTTATGTTCTGTTACTTTCAATACTGGAATTAATTTATTTAATTGTTTTACAATTTGATCAATTACTCTAGCACTACCAACTGTTATAATTGTAATTCTTGAATATTCACTATTTGGAATAGGAGCTACGGTTAAAGAATCGATATTATATCCTCTTGCTGAAAACAGATCAACGATTCTAGATAATACTGATTCTTTATTTATAACGATTACAGATAATACTTCTCTTTTTTCTTCACTATTATAAAAGTCTTTAAAGTTATTCATTATTTATCTCCTTCTAATAAAAGCATTTCATTTAGAGCATGACCATTTGGTACCATTGGAATAACCTCTTCTCTTCTATCTACAATTACTTCAATAATTGCTGGTTTATTAGAAGCAACTGCATCTTTTAAAGCTTGATCAAATTCTTCTTTTGTATTAACCTTAAATCCAACTCCACCCATAGATTCACAAAGCATTTTGAAATCAGCTTGAGTTTCAAGTATTGTTTCAGATAATCTATCTTCATAGAATCTAGTTTGCCATTGTCTTACCATACCAAGATAGTTGTTATTTAAAATAATATTAATAATTGGTAATCCGTATTGAGTACAAGTAATAATCTCTTGGATATTCATCATAACCGAACCATCACCTGTAAAGTTAATAGAAACTTTTTCAGGATTTGCTCTTTTTACACCCATTGCATACGGAAGTCCAACACCCATAGTACCAAGACCACCACTAGTCATGAATTGTCTAGGGTAGTTAAATGGATAAAATTGTGCTGCCCACATTTGGTGCTGTCCAACATCTGTAGAAATCAAAGCATCATCACCTAGTAACTCACCAGTTCTTTGAATTGCCCATTGAGGTTTTAATCTTCCACCCTCTTCATTTTCAATAAATCTTAAAGGTTCTTCTTTTTGGTAAGTATCTAATGTATTTACCCAATCAGAATAATCATTAAAATCAAACTCTCTAGCATGCTCTAAAATTTGCTTCATAACAATACCTAAATCTCCAACAATTGGATAATTTGGTTTTACAATTTTAGCAATAGATGCAGGATCAATATCTACATGAACTACATGAGCTTTTTTTGCAAATACATCAAGTCTACCTGTAACTCTATCGTCAAATCTAGCACCTAAACATATGATCATATCAGTTTCGCTCATTGCCATATTTGCTGCATATTCACCATGCATACCAAGCATACCAAAAAGTAATTCATCATCACTTCTCATAATACCTCTAGCCATTAGTGTCTCAACTACTGGTATTTTTGTAAGATGTGCAAACTCTCTAATATCTTCATAACAATTAGATAATACAGCCCCACCACCTACATAAAGTAATGGTCTCTTAGCTTTTGAGATATGATCTAATGCATTTTTAATTTGTCTTAAATTCCCTTTTGTTGTAGGTTTATAAGTAGGTAAATCAAATTCTTTAGTGTAATCAAAATCAGCCATTTCTGCTGTAACATCTTTTGGGATATCAATATGCACAGGACCTGGTCTTCCAGTTCTTGCTATATGAAATGCTATTTTTAAAACTCTAGTTAAATCTTTTACATCATTTACTAAAAAGTTATGCTTAGTACAAGATCTTGAGATACCAACAGCATCAATTTCTTGAAATGCATCTGTACCAATAACTGCAGTAGGAACCTGCCCTGAAATAACAACCATAGGAATTGAATCTGTATATGCAGTTGCTAACCCTGTAACAGCATTTGTAAATCCAGGACCACTAGTTACAATAGCCACACCTACTTCACCAGTACTTCTAGCGTGTGCATCAGCTGCATGTACTGCAGCTTGTTCGTGCTTTGTTAAAATATGTTGAAAGTTATTTTGCTTATAGATTTCATCGTAAACATTCATAATAGCTCCACCCGGGTAACCATATACTACATTTACATTTTCCTTTGCAATGGCCTCTGTTACCATTTGCGATCCAGTCATCATCATGTTAATATTCCTAATATTATAATTTAAGTTATACTACTTAAATGAATATTAAAATGTGGTTAATTAAATAGACTAGTGTTCAAAACAAGAATTAATTGCAATCCCTTCACGAAGCCCATCATCAAAGACTACTGAAGAATTTTTTTCTAATATATCGAAGATTGTTTGATATATATTTACACCAGTTACAATATAATCTTGTCGTCCAGTTCCTACTAAATTTTCAAGATATTGAGGTGTGTTATTTTTAAATATGTTAAGACAATTTTCTAAATCATCTAAAGTGACTTTTGTACCATTTATTTGATGTTTGTCATAAGTACTATAATTCATACCAAGCTTAAGTGCTGCTATTGTTGTAGGTGTTCCTGCTGTAGAAATAAAATCAAATTCATCTATATTAAGATTATAACTATCAATAAAATCTTTCATCTTTAACTTATATTGAGCTAATACTTCTGTATTGTTTTTAGTTTGTGACAAGGTAACAATACCAACATCAAAACTTTGTTTATAAATTTTATATCTATCTTTAATTATTAGTTCTGTAGAACCACCACCAATATCTACAAGTATAAACTTTTTATCATTTAATTTATGTCTTTTAAGAGCATATACAACAGAGAGTAAAGTTAATCTAGCTTCTTCAACTGGTTCTATTATTTTAAAATCTACATTTGTTTGTTCTTTTATATAATCTAAAATTTCTTGTGAATTAGAAGCTTTTCTCATTGCTGCTGTCGTTCTAGCTATTGCTTTATGTGGAGTATAATGGAGTTTTTCAATACTAGTATTAATTGCAGTTATTATACGATTTACTGCTTCACTTGATATTTTTCCAGTTTCCTCTAAACCATCTGCTGTACCAACAGATGTTTCAAAATCACCTATACCTTTGTGATTTTTACAATCATAGATCAAAACTCTAAAAGAGTTTGATCCAAGATCAATTGAAGTTATATTTGCCATTTTAAATATTATGGATGAGGAATTTTAATTTTAGAGTTAAGAAGATATCCCACTAATATCATTAGTCCTAATACCATATTTTCACTAGGAATTAGTTCATAAATAAATCCTAACCATACAAGCCATAAAAGAATTGCTCCTAATGGTGTAGGTACTCCAGTAAAATGTTTAGCTACTTCACCAGCATCTGCATCAATATTAAATTGAATTAATCTTCTTAATCCAGATATTACATAATATATAAATGCAAAAGCAACAAATGCCGTATTTAAAAAGTGTATCTCTTTTCCATCAATTACTCCAAAGAAAATAAACATAACAGGTACAATAACAAATGATAAAAAGTCAGCAAATGAATCTAGTTGAACACCAAACTCAGTAGATAATTGATATTTTCTAGCAATTTTACCATCTAAAATATCAAAAGCCCCAGCACACCATGCAAATAATGCAGCTCCTACAAATTCATCATGTGTTAAAAAATATATTGCTAATACGCCACAAGCAATATTTAAAAATGTAACCAAATTAGCTAAATTAAAATGGTTATTTGGTGTAAATAAAAATGTCATTAAAAATCCTTTTATTTTTTGTAATTATTATTTTAACTAAATCTAATAAGTTAAAGCTAAATTTGTCCTCTTAATTTTGACCATAGTAGTCCAATATATTCATGCCATGCTTGTTCTGTTCGTTTTAAATAATTTCCATTTGGAATTGATATTACTTTATCTCTATCTTTGATTTTTAAATCTGTAGGGGCAGGTATTGGATTCAGTCCCTCTTTTTTAAATAAGGCAACAGCTCTTGGCATATGATAAGAGGATGTTACTAGTATAAAACTTTGCTTACCTAAAATATTTTTAGTTTTAATAGCTTCTTCTTTTGTATCTTTTGGTTTATCATGGATGATTATATGATATTTAGGAATACCTATTTCTTCTAATATTTTAGCTGTTTTTATAGCTTCTGGAATATTTCCACGACCTTCATATCCTGATGTAATTATTTTGGCATTTGGTAAATAATTATAAATTCGTAGTGCTTCCCAAGCCCTATTTTCCATATCTCCACCAAGAAGTAAGATATATTTTGTATCCTTAGGAACATTTTTTAATTCTAGTTTTTTATATGTTGTTTCTAGTGGCTTTATTAACATATTTGAAAATGGTACATAGGATATTATTGTAATCCACATAAAACTAATAGTTAAAAATATTTTTGCTTTTTTATAACTATTTTTATATAAAAACACTAATCCTATTACAGCTAATATTAATCCTAATGATAAAGGCATCAATAGTACTGATAAAACTTTCTTAAATAAAAAAGTAATATTCATTATAAAGCTATTTTATTATTTCTGTTTTATAAACAAATACATCAATTGGGGTATCTAAATCGATAATTCCTGCTTGCTGAAATAGATGGGCTAAGAAATCATTGAAATCAGGTAAATCATTCCAAACTTGAGGTAAAAATGTAGCTTTTTTATCACCTTGCCGTATAAATACACCATCATTTCCTATATCAATTTTTGATTTCATATCTTTGATACTTGCATATTTTATCTCTAATTGAGGACTTAAAATTGACACTTCTATTTGTAATTTATCAATTTCTTCTTTAGTAATAGGAGGAAAATATGGATCATTAAAAGCAACTTTTACTGTATTTATACATATATCATCAAATAGTTTTAGATGTGCAACAAGAGTACCTTGAGAGCCTCTAAACTTACCATCTACAAATAAATTTATAAATGTGGCTTTATTCTCATCTAACAAAGGGTAATCTTTTAATAATTGTTCCTTATTAACTGTTAGTGTATTATTTAATTTATCTAATATTACAGCTTTGACTAAGTCTAAGATTATTTTATTACATTCATTAGCTGACATATTTCATCCTCATTATAAACTTTTATACCATGATCTAATAAAAATTTTGCAGTTACCCCTGACTGTTCTATTAGTTTTCCACTAAAGGTACCATCATAAATATTTTTATTTCCACAAGATGGTGAATTTGATTTCAAAAGGGCATATTTCACACCATGCTGTTGTGCCAATGCTAAAGTTTGTCTTGCTCCATCTAAAAAATGATCAGCCATATTTATACCAAATTCATTTTCAATTTTCAATGGATTAAAGCTTTTAATTTCACATGGCATTCGAGGTATCGTCATCCCTCCCATAACTTCAGGACAAACTGGTATAAATTCAAATTTTTTTGATAATTCTTCTAGCTCTTCTATTAAATTATTTCCACCATCATATTTTACATTATCACCCATTAGGCAAGCACTTATCAATAGTTTTTCTTTAATCATCTAAACATTCCTTATCAAAGAAAGTATTTGTATGAAAGTTTTTAAATGCTGCTTTCATAGATACAAATACTTGAGGATTATCTTCTTCTAATTTAGCTAAAAGCTTTTTGGTATTTGCTCTTGCGTGTGGCATTTTCATATATTCTCTATCTTTTTCACTCAATCTCATACCAGGACAACCTTCATCCCCTATTGCTTCAATTTCATTCGTTGTTGCAAAAGCTCTTAATTGTCTCTCTCTACAAAAAATTAATGGTCGTATAACCATCAATCCATTTTCAGCTTTATACACAGGAGGCATTGCCCTCATTGCTCCATTGTAAAAGAAGTTCATAAAAAAACTTTCCATTGAATCATCTAGATGATGTCCAAGAGCTAACTTATTAAATCCATTATCTAAAGCGTATGTATATAAATATCCTCTTCTCATACGAGAAATAAGACTACATAAAGATGAATTTTTTCTCACCTTTTCTATAGAAATATCAAATATATTTGTATCTACAATTTCATGATCAATTCCATGTTCTTTACAGTGATCAGCTAAAAAGTCAAGCTTTTCCCCCATACCATATGAAATAGTAACAGCTTTAAATTCAAAATCAAAAGGAGCAACTTTTTGCATACGATTAAGTGCATGAATTAAAGTAAGTGAATCTTTTCCTCCACTAAAACCAATAAGGATTTTATCACCCTCTTTAATCAGTCCATATTCAGCATTTGTACGCCCTATGTTTGTTGTTAGCTTTTTACTAAGTTCTACCATTTAATATTATGACTTTGCATGATCTTCATGAGATTTTTTATCATTCTCATAATTTACAATATGTTTTGAAAAAACTTCAAGCCAATTCCAATATGATTGGATATGTTCATGATCTACTTTATCTTCAATATTTTTAAGTGCTTGTTCCCAGCAATGAAGCCATTCTATTCTTGCTTTATCTGGAATTGAAAACATCTCATGTGTTTTAACTTGATCAAATACACCACTATATTTTTTTAAATATGTATCATCTCCACCACACATCATCATAAAATATGAACCATTTCTTTTTTTAATCATCTCAATTTCTTCTTCATCGTCCGGAAAGAAATGTGAAATTTCACTATCTAAAACTATTGAATAAAAATCATTAATCATATCCATAAAACCTTTTGGCGTTAATTGCTCTAAAAACTCTTTATTTGGAAGTGTAACTTCTGGCCTTTCACCCATAACTGCTGTTGTATAATCATAATTTACCATATCTTATTCCCTCTTTATTTTTTAAATTTTAACTAAAATCTATTTTAAACATCTTTAATATCTTATATTAAATTTTGAATTTATTTTTTGTCCTCGTTGTATCCATTTATATTCATAATCATCTTCGACTGTAGAATAATATAAATTTCCAGAATTTCTCCAAGCATCAAGTATAATACCTTGCTTATAACTACAACCTTTGCATGTCACTACTATTGCATTATGTTCATCCCAATAATCATCTATACTTGCACCAACAATGTAATAATCAAAACTTTTATATTTTTGATCTAATATAAAGATTAACATATCGTTAGCAAAATGCCAACAAAGACCCCTATTCTTTAAGCCAGAATTTACCAAAAAATTATGATACAAAGGTGGATATTCAAGATCATATTTATATTTTAATGATGAAGTATATTCTAATATCTTATACGCAAATTCTGCTGACTCATTCCTATCTATAGTATTATCTATAGATAGGAAAGTTTTTTCTAAATTTTCTATGCCTAAAGGTATACTTGGTTCTTTTACACAACCTAAAAAGATAAATATAATGAATATATGTAATAGTATTTTCAATATATTTATATCATTGGCATATCAATTTTTGTCTCATGCTCCGTATCCATTGTGTTGTATATTGTTTCTATTGGTGCTTCACCTTGCTCTTTATCCACAAACCTTGTTAGCATTTTTTGGAATATAAGTTTTACTGTTCCTGTTGGTCCATTTCTTTGCTTCCCAATAATAAGCTCAGCATCTTCTTCAGGTTTATTTACAAATGTACTTGTGTATTGTTCCCCTCTGTCTTTTGCTTCTTTTTCTTTTCTTAATTCATCTCTTTCTTTATAAACATCATCACGATAAACAAACATAATAATATCAGCATCCTGCTCAATAGAACCAGACTCCCTAATATCACTAAGCATTGGACGCTTATCTGGTCTACTTTCTAAACCTCTATTTAGCTGAGAAAGTGCAATAATAGGAATCCCTATCTCTCTAGCTAACATTTTTAACCCTCTAGAAATTTCAGAAACTTCTTGGTGTCTATCTTTTGTACCAGTTCCTTGCATTAGTTGAAGATAATCAATAACAATCATTGAAACATTATTATCTTTATTTTGAGCTAATTTTCGCACCCTTGCTCTAAGCTGGTTTATATTTAGACTACCATTATCATCAACCCAAAGTTTTTTTGTATTTAAATCATCAAATGCAGATGTCAGTGTTGACCATTGTTGATCATTCATAGAACCTTTTCTAAGGTCTTGTAATGGAATTGAAGTTTTTGCAGCTAATAATCTAAGCATAAGTTGAGATGAAGGCATCTCAAGTGAAAAGATAACTACACCTTTTCCTGCTTCTATATTTTTTAAAGCCATATTTAAAACTAATGCTGTTTTACCCATAGCAGGCCTAGCAGCAATAATTACTAAATCTCCACCATTAAATCCTGTAGTTTTTTTATCTAATGATATAAATCCTGTAGTTTCACCAATTAAATATGAATCACCACGAGCTTTCATTTCATGAATTAAATCTAAAGTTTCAAGATTAATAGTTTCCATATCTTTAAGGTCACTAGATGCTGAATCTGTTGTGATTTTATATAAAGCATTTTGAACTACATCTACAGACTGTACTGCACTTTGTTCATCATCCTCAACTTCTTTTTGTATTACATGTGCTAATGATGACAATTCTCTTTTTACTGCACCATCTTTAATCTCACCAACATACGCCATAATATTTGAAATAGGATTTGAAGATAAAATTTCTAAGAATATAGAATCATCTATATCATGACTCTTTAGTCTTTTTCTAATAAATTCTTCATCTATTGGTAAATCTTCATGACTTAATTTTTCCATTACACCAAATATTTTTTGATGAGCAGGATGGTAAAAATCAGAAGGCTTTAAAATACCTAAGATATCTTCTATTATCTCTTGATCAAATATGATTGAACTTAATACTGATCTTTCAATATTAATGCTATAAATTGAATCCATATGTCTCTTTTTTATTTATATTTCTTTTATGTTATCTAAATATTTATGATATAATCGTTAAATAAATTAAACTAGTTTACAAAGGATAGTTTTGCATAAAGTAAAAGATATTTATAAAATGCTTGATGAGATATCACCATTTGAACTTCAAGAAAAATGGGACAATAGTGGTCTTATTGTTGGAAATATGGAAGATGAAATAGATGAGATTTATCTTAGTTTAGATTTAGACGAACAACTTCTCAATGAAATACCAAACAATAGTTTAGTAATCACACATCACCCTCTTATATTTTCACCACTAAAAACAGTTAATTTTAATAGTTACTCAACAAAGCTATTACAAATATTAATTAAAAAAGATATCTGCTTAATATCTATGCATACAAATATAGACAAAACCCATCTTAATAAATATGTGTGTGAATCAGTATTAAATCTAACAATATCATCACAAGATGACTTTATATGCTATTCAGATATTGATACTACTTTTGATGATTTTCAAAAAACTATATCAAAAAAGTTAAATTTACAAAACCCGAAACTAGTACAATGTTCACAATCAATTAAAAAAATAGCAATTACTACAGGAAGTGGAATGTCTTTAATTAATAAAATAGATGCTGATTGTTTCCTTACAGGGGACATTAAATATCATGATGCAATGGAAGCTAAAAGTAGAGGAATTAGCTTAATTGACATTGGACACTACGAAAGTGAACAACACTTTACAAGCCTTCTCATAGGACTTTTACCAAAAAATTTGGAAAATCAGCGATTACAAGCTATAATAACTACTTCAAAAAACCCATTCATAACTTCAGGAGAATAATAAATTGAATAAATCTTTAGAACAATTAATACAAATATCAAAATTCGATGGTCAAATTAGTTCATTTGGTCCACAAATAAAAGCACAAGATGATAAATTAAAACAATTTACAGCCTTAGCTAATAAACTAAAAGCAGATGTAGAAGAAAGATATGCAGCTATAGAAGAAGCAGGATCTAAAAAAACAAAAAATAATATCCATTTAGATGAATTAAAATCAAAATTAGATGATGTAGCAAAAAAGATGGATTCAATTTCTACACAAAAAGAAGCAAAAGCTCTTCAACTTGAAGAAGAAATTGCAAGAGAACAAATCTCATTTACAAATGAAGAAATTGGTAGATTAGATAATATTGTAGAATTAAAAGAATCTGAATTAGTTGATTTAAAAGTAAGTTTAGCAGAAGAAGAAGAAACTGTTAAAGCTCTTGAGGACACAATTGGAACAGAAATTACATCTTTAAATACTCAAAGAGACGAAATCTCTCAAAAAAGAGAAGATATCCTTTCTAATGTTGATACAAAAGTATTATCATTTTACCAAAAGATTAAAAGATGGGCTGGAGATACAGCAGTAGTTCCAGTTAAAAAACAAGCTTGTTATGGTTGTTTTATGAAAATTAGTGATAAAACACATAGTGCAGTATTAAAATCAAATGAAATTGTAGCTTGTCCACATTGTGGAAGAGTAATTTACAAAGAAACTGAAGCAGAAGCTGAATAGTCTTCAATGCAATTCTTTGGTAAATATGACACAAGATTTGATAGAGAATTCTTAACTGAAAGTTATCTTTATTTTAATGAAGATGATCAAGAGTTAAGTCCTAGTGAATTTGAAAAGTTAATAAAAAGTAAAAAGGATAAGAAAAAGAATATAGTTGGTACTATATTTATGTACAGTCCTTTTTACTATCCATATGGATATGATGAAAAGAAAAAACTTTCTGATCAAGGTTTTGAGTTTGATGATGAATTTCATAGTTTAAAAATTGAAAGAGAAATTACACTTTTTAAACAAAAAATTAAAAACTATCCAGGAAAGATTGTAGAAGTTAGATATCTATTTCATTTAAATATTGAAAATATTAACACTTCTGAAATCATTATGTCTTTTAATGAAGATTTAGAAAAATTAAATACAAATCAATTAACAATATTTGATAAAGAGATGACTTATCAAAATACTGATGATCTATTTATAAATGGTAAATTTGTATTTCTTGCATGGGGTAATAAAATAAATAGAAAAGAATTTGTTTATATTTATGACTATGCAAAGTTAATATTAGACAAATGTATACAAATGCAAAAGAAAGTATCTTATGTATATAGAAAAAGTTTACAAGAAGAATATAGTGTAGATAATCTATATTTTTTACACCCTACACAATGTGGTAAACTAAAAAACAAAATGCCAAATACTTTAACAGAAGTATTTGCACAACACCCACCAAAAGTTACTATATTAGACGATCTCTAATAGTAATTTAATTTAATATTTAATATAATAGCCTCAACGATATGTAGAGTAGGGAAATGACTGCATTTATGTAGTTGTTGGTGCTATTTTTTAGCATTTACGCTATCCGAAATCATGTTGTATTTATATTTAAAGGATTTAGAATGAAAAAAATTATTCTTATGTTATTAGCTGTAGCTTCAGCTGCATTTGCTTCTGATGCCGCTACTGGTTCAGAAATGGTTCAAGCTTACTCTGTGTTAGCTGCTGGTGTTGGTCTTGGAATCGCTGCAATGGGTGGTGCTATCGGAATGGGTAATACTGCTGCTGCAACTATTGCTGGTACTGCTAGAAACCCAGGTTTAGGTGGAAAATTAATGACTACAATGTTCATTGCTCTTGCAATGATTGAAGCACAAGTTATTTATACACTTGTAATTGCATTAATCGCACTTTACGCTAACCCATTTTTATAATAGTTAGATAAAGAATCTAAAAAGGGTCAAGTGATTAATTTCACTTGACCCTTTTTTATTGTCTGTATTTTTTATTTAGATTTTGGTGCTGCACATAAAATTGCTTCAATTTGCATCTTAAATGATATAGCTTTATATTTTAATATATTTACTACACCTCTAGCTTCCATCAAGTTGTTAGCATATGAGTATTTCATATTAAAAGCCCTATTTTTATCAGAATTAATCATCATACTTATATTACCTGTTCTTGGTTTCCCTTTAATTCTTTCATCTGCTTTAATATTAGTAATTTCTAATTCTATTTTTTTAGAATCTTCAAGTAAAATAATTTTTGAACCTACTAATATCTTTCTAAAATTACTATCTTCAACTTTAATTGGATTATAAATAACATTTTTAAAATCACCACTTGAAGCCTTATCTTCCCAAGATACTTTAACCTCACCTTGCTGTGCTAATATACATCCAGTTTTTGGTGCAGTAGCAGCAAAAGATACAGATGATGCCAAAATTACTGCTAAACTTAATTTTTTAAACATATTGTCTCCTAATTTAATTAATAGTTTATTTTAACCAAATAGATGTTTATAATTCCTATGATACAATTCTCTATGAAAAATAATTTTTTTAATAATATATACAATATTTTAATAGCAGCCACACCAAAAGAAAAGTTTGAACAATTTGAAACTATTTATAAAATATTTTTAGATAATAAATTAACATTTGAACCAACAAAAACAATAGAAGTTTTTACACAACCTGCATTTCAAAGTTTTTGTACAATTGTAGATTCAAAAAAAGTACCACAACGAAAAAACCTAGCCACCAATGAAGGTAAAGCAATATTACTTCACGCAGTAGCTCATATTGAATATAGTGCAATAGATTTAGCACTTGATGCTTGTTATAGATTTCAGAATATGCCAAAAGAATTTTATATAGATTGGATGGAGGTAGCTGAAGACGAGATTAGACATTTTAATATGATTAATCAACAATTAGAATCATATGACATGAAATATGGTGATTTAGCTGTACACCAAGGACTTTTTGATGCAAGTATGAAGACATTAGAGCTAATCCCTAGAATGGCACTAATACCTAGGTATATGGAAGCTAATGGATTAGATGCAAATGCAATGATGATACAAAAATTAAAAAGTGTCCCAAATACAAAAGAGATAATTGAACTTCTAAATATTATTTTAGAAGAAGAAGTTGATCATGTTAAAAAAGGTGATGTATGGTACAAATATGGATGTAGTAAAAAAGAAAATTTCAGCTGTGATTATTTCAAGATTGTAAATAGTGTTTACCCTAATTCTTTTAAAAAAAATAAGTACATAAATATTGAAGCTAGAAAAGCTGCTGGCTTTAGCGATAAAGAGATTGAGACTTTACTTCAATTTTAATGCAGCTGAATTGATACAATACCTTTGACCTGTACTTGATTTAGTATCTGCAAATAAGTGTCCAAGATGAGCATCACATACAGCACAAAGGGTTTCTTGTCTTGTCATATTATGTGACTTATCTAATTTTATATCAATACTCTTAATATCTATGGCTTTTGTATAACTAGGCCATCCTGTCCCAGAATCAAACTTATCATTTGATGAAAATAATTTACTATCACAGCATATACAATGATAATTACCATCTTCTTTTGTATCCCAATAAAGACCTGAAAAAGCTCGTTCTGTCCCTTGTCGTCTTGTAATTTTAAATTGCTCTTCACTTAATATTTTTTTCCATTCTTCATTATTTTTTATAACTCTTGGATAATATTTATTTAGTGCATCTTTTAGTTGATTGAGTGCTTTTTCTAATTGACTTAATGGTAATGCAAAATTCAGCCTTGCATACTTTTCATAACCTTTTCCGAAACTCTCTCCAGAATTTAATCCAAGCTTTGCTTCATTTACTAAAAATTCTTGCAAAGGCATTGGTAATTTATATTTTCTAAAGTCAAGCCATATTAAGTAAGTAGCTTCTGGAATAATTACTTTTACTTTTGGCATATTTTTTTTAAAAAACTCTACAATAAAATCTCTATTTGATTCTAAATAATCTACAAGACTATCTACCCATTGTTCACCATCTTTATATGCAGCTTGTGTTGCAACTATTGCAAAGGCATTCATATCTCTCATATGATGCTTTTTTAAATAATTTTCTAATTTTCTTTTCATTCTATCATTTTGTATAATTGCAAATGAAGTACAAAGTCCAGCTATGTTAAATGTTTTTGATGGTGCTGCAAGTGTGATTACATTGTGTGCTATTTCCGCACCTAAAGATGATAAGCAAATATGCTTTGAATTAGAATATACAATATCAAAATGAACTTCATCACTTATAATTATTACATTATATTTAATTGATAAAGCAGCTATTCTTTCTAGCTCTTCTTTAATCCATACTCTTCCTACAGGATTATGAGGAGAACAAAGTATCATCATAGATGCATCTTTCATTTGTTCTTCTAACTCTTCAAAATTTATTACATATTTTGAACCATCAAATCTTAGTTTATTTTCTAAAATATGCCTATGGTTTTTTTGTATCGCATCATAAAAAGGTGGATATATTGGAGTTTGGATTATGATATTGTCATGAGGTTTTGAAAATAACTCAACACATATATTCATAGTAGTAAGCAATCCAGATGTTAAAAGTATATGACCTGTATCTACTTTATAATCTTGTCTTTTTTCAAGCCAAAATGATATATTTTCATTTATATCACTTGGAATTATTTCATATCCATAAGTTTTATTCTGAGTTCTTTTTAAAATAGCATCAGATATAAAATCTCCAACTTCAAAGTCCATATCAGCCACCCAAAGTGGCATAATATCTTCTTTTCCAAATTTTGATAATCTTGTATCATATTTTATGGAATTTGTATTAGTTCTATTTATTAATTTATCGAAAATAATATATCTTCTTTCTCTTTTTGTTTTATATAAATACTTTTTTTCTTCTTATCAAGTTTAAATTTTATAATATCTTTTGCAACAATATCTATATAACAAGTATCAAAAAACATATCACTTAACTTATTATTCTCAAATTTTTCTTTACTCTCAATTCTTATTAAATTAGATTCCTTTGATACAAAATATGTAATATAATTATAGAATGGATTATGATAAGTATTTGATGAGTCAAAGGTTATAATTGAATTATTGTCACTATCAAAAGAACTAGTTACATTTGAATCATTATGTATAAAATCCAAAAAGAACATCTTCTTTAAAGAGTTGTCATCCTGTTTTAATTCTAATTTATCACTATAAAAATTATTTGACTTTTGAGTAATTTCTAATGATTGATATAAAAATATGATTATTATTGAAAAAATAGTAATTGAGATTAATACCTCAAGAAGTGTAAATGCTTTTTTTATATTTTTCATTAATATTGTAATTCAAATCTATAAAATACTTTAGATGCTTGATTTTCTACTGTATATGTTGTTTTAATAATCTTTGCAGTTTTGACATAGTCATTATCTGGTAAATTCATCTCTTCATCATCTTCTAATTTTATTTCAATTTTAATTTGCTTCAGCTTTTTTCTAATCTCATCATCATTAAAACTGGCAACCTCATCAAGATAAATATTCTTATCTTCTTTATTATCTTCTTGTATTGCAAGAGAAATGTAACTATTATACAAAGATGTATTTTTAAATTTTTCTAAAAAAAATATATTATTAGACTTTATTTCTAACATTGTTCCAATTACAATTGTAATTAAAATAATCGCAACTAAAACTTCTACTAAAGATAAAGCTTTTCGCATAATATAATCTACTTAATACCTATTCTTATAGCTTCATCTAAAGAAGTTTGTCCAGATTTAATCATATCTTTAATTTGAGAAGATAGTGAAATCATACCATTATCTTGTGCTAATCTCATTAGTTGTTCATCATCTACATTTTGTTGTAATGCATTTTTTATATTATCATTTAATACAAATAATTCTGCAATTGCAACTCTACCTATATATCCTGTAAAATTACATTCCTTACATCCACAAGCTTTGAATACTTTAATATCTTCAGCTATATCAAATTCATCTAGATGATGTTCTGCTAAGAAATCTTCTTCTTTACATGTATCACAAAGTTTTCTTACTAATCTTTGTGCTAATACTCCTAAAATTGAAGATGATATTAAAAACCTTTCAAGACCCATATCAATTAATCTTGTAATAGCTGCAGGTGCACGATTAGTATGTAGTGTAGAAAATACTAGGTGTCCTGTAAGAGCTGATTGTATAGCTATAGATGCGGTCTCGCTATCTCTAATTTCACCTACCATTATTACATCTGGATCTTGTCTTAATATACTTCGTAAACCACTTGCAAATGTAAGCCCTACTTTTTCATTTACTTGTATTTGATTAATTTTATCTGACTTATATTCTACAGGATCTTCAACTGTAATAATATTAGTTTGTGGTGATTCAATTGTTTGTAAAAGAGAATGAAGAGTAGTTGACTTACCACTTCCTGTAGGTCCAGTTACAAGAATCATACCATATGAATTTTGTGTTAGTGTTGCTAATTGTGATGTAATATGAGAAGAAATTCCTAAATTTTGTAATGAAGGTATATCTTCACTTTGCATCAAAATTCTCATTACAACTCGTTCACCATAAAATGTAGGCAATACAGAAACTCTAATATCTAAAGTTTTACCAGATATTTTGATTGCAGTTCTTCCATCTTGAGGAATTCTTTTTTCACTAATATCAAGATTTGATATAACTTTAATACGACTTACAACCAAAGACATAATCTTTTTATCTAATTCAATATGTCTTACTAATACACCATCAGTTCTGTATCTTACTTCACCTTTAAATTCATGAAGTTCTATATGGATATCTGATGATTTCTTTTTGATTGCTTGATAAAATAGTGAATTTACAAACTTAATAATAGGTGCGGACTCTTCATCTGTCATAATATCTGCACTAGTTTTTAAAAACTCTGAGATATCCATATCATCATCTTCTACTACTGATTCCTCTGTAGTTGTCGTTATATCTGACATCTGTTTATCTGTTCGTGCCTCTATAAATTTATTATATAGCCTTTCAAAAGATATTTCATCTAAAAAGACAACTTCATTATCAAGCTGTGGATACTTTGAAAGATAATCAAAAGATACATTTATATATTCTTTTGTAATAGCTATTACATTTTTATTATCAATATTTGTAAACAATACAAAGCTTTTAAGAGCTAATTCATGTCCATCTAATTCTACTACTTCAAGGTTTGAATTATGTATCTCATTTATATCTAACATCTAAAAAAAATCATCCTCATCTAAATTATTAATTGTATTTGTAATATCTTCTATATTTTCCACTCTTTGTTTATCTTCTTTTTTTATTTGTAACTTTCTTTTTTCAAGTCTAAGGGCTAAGTCTTTTGTATATTTATCTTCTAAAACCTTCAAGTCAGCCAAATGAGTTCTTATCGAACTTATATCTGATGTTGTAGGTATAATATATGGTGTAATAATCATTACTAAGTTGATTCTACTATTTACTTCTTTTGTATTTCTGAATAAAGTACCAAGCACTGGTACATCACCTAATAATGGAACTTTATCTACTATTTCATCTTTTGTAGACTTTATATACCCACCAAGGATAATAGACTCACCATTATTTACAATTGCAGTTGTTTTTATATCTTTTTTAGAAGTATCTGGATTAGTACCTGTCGTTTCTTTTGCATCCTCAATAACTACAGAAATATCTAATGAAACTTTTTCACCATTTGATATTCTTGGCTTAACTTTTAATGTCAATCCGACATCTTCTCTTTTATAGGCATTGTTTGTATTTCCACCAGTAGTAGTTGTAGATCCTGTTTGATATGTCTTTGTTTCCCCTACATATATTGATGATTCTTTATTATTTATACAAAGAAGTGATGGTTCAGATACAATATCTACAGCTTGATTACCTTTTAAAAGATTAATAGTTGCTCCCATTGCTAATCCATTAGATATAGTTTTCGCATCTAATGTAAAAGGTGCGTCAACATATGTAGTTGTACCAGTTACAGCATTTACATTTTCATTTTTCTCCTGTAATTTGGATGCCATACTAATTAATCCACCAATAGATAGATTTGATAATCCATACTGAACACCTAAATTATCAATTTTCCCTTCATTTACTTCTATAATTCTAGCTTGCACATAAACCTGTGCTCTATCTACATCTAGCTTTTTAATAAGCTTAGCAAAATATTTAATCTCATCTTTTGGACCCATAAGTATTATAGAATTTGATTCATCATCAGTTGATGCAAATGGCTTATTTTTTTTATCTTTATATACTTTTTGTCCTATTACTCCATTAAGTATTTTAATTACAGACTTAGACTCAGCATTTTTAAGATAAACAACTTCTACACTTTTTTCTACTAGACTTCCTTTTTCATCTATACCTTTTAAATAATTAACTAGATAGTCTACATTTTTCTTTTTACCTACAAACATAATAGCATTTGTATCTTTGTTTAAAAGTACTTCAACTTTTTCTTTTTCAATTTTTTCATTAAATATAGTTTTTGCTACATTTTTAAGATCTGCTAATATAACTGATCCTTGTAAGTTTTTAAGCTCTACGATCTCTATTGATTTTTTTGCATCACGTGCAACCATAGAGATAACTTGTTTTACTGTTTTTATATTTGATGGAAAATCTGTTAAAACAATAGCATTTGATTCTTTATCTGTTACAAGTTTTGCAGATTTTGAAATTAAATGCCTAACTTTACTACTTACATAATCAACATTTGAGTGCTCTATATTAAATACTTCTGTAACCATTTGATATGTAGTAATATTTTTTGCATTATTATATACAGGAGTATTATACTTTGCAGCATCACTAAGTCGTATAATTCTTAAAATACCTTCATTATCAAGTACGGTATAACCTTTAGATTCTAATACATAAATTAAAATATTTAATAAATCATCAGTATACACAGGCTTATTAGATTCAAAGTCTACTTTACCTTTAATAGCAACAGTAAATAATATATTTTTATCCAAAATTTTTGATACAATTTTTGCAAATTCCTTAATTTCTAAGTCTTTGAAATTCATATTAATTTGTTCATTCGCAAAAACATTGATACTTAAAAAGATAGTGATAAAAAAGCTTACTATTATTTTATTTAATCTCATAATCTAACTCCATTTGTTTATTATTTCTTATTAGAACCATATGCAAATTATCCATTGATTCAATATCTGCATATATTTTAAATGCTTGTTCATAACTTGTAAGGCTAATATTGTTTACACTTTTTATAATATCACCTATTTTAAGTCCTAACTTTTTAAATATACTTTTCTTTGATAGATTACCTATTTTAAATCCATCAATAACACCATCTTTTTCAATCTCTTTGATAGCAATCTCTTTCCAAATATTATCAAAATTTTCAGTATACTTATTTAGTAAACTTTTCTTTAGTACATATCCATCTTCATTTTTAGATATATCTTCTACTAATTTACTTTGTTCTATAATTTGAGCTTGTTGTTTCTCAATTGTATATCTACCTTTTTCTTTACTGTCAATCATAGTTAATTTATATTCCGTACCAGATTTTATAAATACTACATAACTAGGATATATTTTTTTTAATTTATAATTTTTAAATACATCATTTACTTCTAGAGTATGCATAACTGATGATGACTTTTCTATAATTGTAATAAATCCTTTATTATTTGGTAATGCAAAAATAGCTTTTAATATAATATTATTAATTAATTGATATGACTTTGATTTTGTTACTACTCTTGGCTTAGTTACTGCTTTTATTTTTTCTTTAAAACTTTTTTCAACTTGATACCTATTATATTTAATATTTTTTTGTTGATTATCTAATACAATAGGTGCAGTTTTAGGTAGATACATATATAAACCACTTGCTATTATAAATGATAGTAGCACAGTAACCACATATGGTAATAATTGTTTTACTATATCATTAAAATTTATATTCATAACGATACCCATCTTCTGTCTTTGTTAAATATTTCATAAGCTCTTTATTTTTAATCTTAAACTGTTTTGATAATTTTATATCAATAACTAATGGATTTAAAATACTATGTGTGATTTTTATAGATTTCATATCATATGGCAAAAACTTTTTTAATGACTTTTGAACTTTTAAATTGTCTATAATAATATTAGTTTGAAATAGTAAACTTTTTATCTCTATATTTTCAATACTTGCCACTTTTATTTTTTCATATTTAATATTTGTATTTTCTAATACAAGTGAAATATATTTATCTTGTACTTTTATATTTGTAAGTTCTATTTTATCTTCTGCTAGCTTTTCAAGTGCAAAATAATATAGATTTTCTTTTGGTAAAAATATTAATAACATATAGATAAATAATATAAATACACTTATATATTTTAAAATTATTTTCATACTATATACCAACTTCTATATCTATACTATTATTTGAAATATTTAGCTTTAAAATATTTAACTTTTCATTTAAAATTTTATTTACAAATTTATCTATCTTTTTTAATGATATTTTATCAATCTTAATTTTTATCTTTTTCTTTGTAATTTTTTTATCAAGTATTTTTATACCTACAGATGCAATCATTTTATCAACAACTTTAATAGTATGCTGACTATTCCCCCAATCTTTTTTCATTTGAGAATAGCTAAGAGCAATATTATTAATATTAATTAATTCACTTTGAGATTTTTCTACACCACTGATTGACTTGTTGAACAATACTATAGATACTACTAGTACCACAGCTGATAGTAACATAATATATAATGGATCTAGTTTTTTCATATACTAAGTCCTATTGTAACTATTTCTTCTTTTACTACAGCACTACTAAGGACATGTCTTTTTTCAAGATAGTCAACTAATTTTTTCGCTTTTATATTTTTAAACTTAATTAGAAATGTTTTATTTTTATAATTACAAGAAATCATGTCCCCACCATATTTAGATTTGAAATCAAAAATATATTTATATACTTCCCTTAGCTTTATTTGTTCTTGAGATGTTTTTTTTAATTTCTTCATAATTGAATTTGTAGCAATTGTACTTGATGGCATGCTATGCTCTTGTTTTAAACTTTCTATTTCATTTGGTATTGATGATATTATTTGATTATTAATTAATATTTTTGCAAATATCATTACAGTAAATAAAATCATTATAGTACTTAACAAATAAGAATTTTTTGCTGTTATATATTTTGAACTTTCTCGTACTTGTATAAAATGCTTTGATAGCTTAATTGAAGAGATATCTATATTATTAGTAGTATTTACTTGTAGCTGTATTGGTACTTGTACCAATATACCATCTGAAAATCCAAGACATATATTATCAATCTTCATACACGTTAACGCAGTTGAAGATACTATTGATTCTAATTCTATTTGTGCGAAATGAATACTATTTACTTGAGATAGTGAAAGATTAGCACTCTTAATTCCATCAATAATTTTATGTTCATCATAAGCAAAGCATATGTACTTTTGATCTGCAAGTTTTTTTACATAAAAATCTTTACCTTCAATATCTATAAATTCTTCAAATAAAGATGGTAATGCACTATGTACTTCTTTAGGTGAAGTCATAGGTAATTCAAACACCCTTACCCAATAAAATTCTGGTGAGAGTATAATATTTACACCAGACAATATATCAAATGATGATTTTGAGTGTAAAAAGAGATTCAATTTATCTTTGGAATTAAAAATATTCATATCCTCGTAGTCTTCATAATATAAGTCATTCTATCTAAATTAAACTTTTAATTTATAGACTTTAACAAGTGGTGTTAATATAGTTGGTTCAAATAGAGTATTATTATAGTTTTCTAATACAAATAATTGAAAATATGTAGAATTTAGTACTGAATTATCTACAAGTAAAAATTGTTTATAATTTGACATATAAATCACATTTAAATTACTTTTTTTACTTATAGTCTGAACTTGTTTTTTTAACTTACCTTTTTTATCATAAAATGTTTTAATAAATTTTCCAATTTTAATTTTTTTATTTCCAATAATTAATTTAGATGATTTTTTATCTATTTTAATACCACGACCTAAATCAATAAATTCTTTATTTTCATTAAATTTATTTGATTTATAGAAAAATGGTATATTACCTTTTTTACCTGTCATTAAATCTATATTTGAAAATAATGATACTGTTGGATAAATATTCATCATCCTATTTGGTAGATATAAATAAATATCTCTAGTTTTTTTAGGTATTTTAATATCTGTTTGGAGTGCTGTTAAAAAATTATTTGTATCTTTAAATTCAAAATCAAGTGTCATATTAGCAATATTTGTACGATTTCTATCACTATCACTTTTATCTAAATTAAATTTCTTCTCTGTATATTCAACATCAAATCTAAGCATTTTACTAGCTTCTTCTTGAGTATGAGTAAGTACAAAACTTGTAGGGAAATTTACAGATCCACTATGTTTTCCACCATCACTTAAGGTTTTAACATCTGCATAGTATCTTATAGGATAGCCATAATCCCACCATCCCACAACATAATCTTCTCTTGAAGCTGTAGTCTTTAGTTTATCTAAAACTTGTACTTCATTTTGCGTAAATACCGTTGGTACCTTATAATCATATGCATGTTTAATATTAGGAATTAAAATAGCAATAGTTAGTAAACTAATTACAGAATAATATATAAGTTTATTTTCTTTTATATTTACTAACTTAACTAATTCTACTATTAAAAATGCTATTCCAAGAGCAAGAGGTGGTATTGCATAAATTGTAAATCTTAAACCACCAGATGGAATAAGTCCAAAAATACCATTTGCTAAAAATCCAAGTCCTATCATAGGAAGTGCTAAAAGCATAATAGGATATCTAATACTCATCCAAATATATCCAATAATAGAAAATATAAAAGTAACTGTATGACCAGAAATTCTATTTGCAAAAGTCTCAAAGCTAATAGCCCCAGCTTCTCTAATTGTTTGCATTACAGTATAGTAATGTAGTTTTAAATCTTCCCCCACTACTGTAATATGATCTTTAAATACATATCCCTTTAGTTTTCCCCAAATTGGGTCAAATCCACCTGTAAATATAAATAGTACTATTGATAATCCAAATATATAATATAGATATTTTGAAAACAATTCATTTTTTAATTTTACTAAAGCAAATAATATAATAACAATTAAAAACCTTATATATCCATCAACTTGCATCATAGCAAACATCATAAAAGTTAGTAGTGTTAAATTATAAATAAAATCTTGTTTTTTCATATATTGATAAAAAACATATAGTAAAATTAATCCAAAAAATGCAAATTCTAGGGCATAAGATTGTGGATACCACCATCTATAAGCTATAATATCTAATGCTGTAAAAATTAGATATTTATTTTCTCGTGTTTTAATAGCCCACATGAGTGACCAAAGTAAAATAGTAGGAAATACAATATTTAAAAGATCAGTATCATAATATCCTACCATTGTACGATTATAATAAGACCAAGCAATAGAAGCTAAAAGTGCAGCTATAAATCCAACTTCAAGCTTTCCAATACTTCGTCCTATTAATATAATAGGTATAACAACTAATGATGCAAAAAATGCTGGCATATAAAATATGATTGATTCAAATGAAAATGGTAATATTTTTGCTATGAATGCAGTTAAATTTGATGCTGCAGTTGTAATTGGTGATCGATCATTTTCTTGACTAATACCAGATATAATATCTCTAGCACCCTCTGCCCAAAAGTATCCATCATTTGTATTTATCATAAATTGATTATTAAATTTAAACTGCTCAGTACCATTAAATTGATAAACCCATATTAATCTAACAGCTATACTAAATATAAATGCTATAAAAATAAAAAGTAAAGTTTTTTTATTTATTGAAAGATTCATTATTTCCCTTAAAATTATATAATCATATCACAAATCTACTTTAAACCCTACTCTTATTACTCTATTCGAAGTTTTTATATCATTTGATATCTCAATGCTATATGTTTTATATTTAAGTCCAAATATTATATTTTGTAGCTCGTATATATATCCAATTTTTGTATTTAAATTATTAATATATTCTTTTTGAATATATATTTCATTAAACATAATATTTTTATCAAAATCAATATTATCACCTATAGAAATACTATTATCTATTTTATAATCTAATATTACTTTATATTTTATTGGTATTTTTTGTTTATAATCTATATTATATTTATAATATCCTACTCCAAATGGTTTAATATGATTAAAACCATCATCACCTTTATAAACAGTTTGGCTATCAAAATCATAATACATATGTGTTATCGATTTCCAATTTATATAAGAGTTAATATTAAAAATACCAAAATTAAAATATAAATCATTATTTTTATAAATATATTCCAGATCTAATCCATATCCTTGTCCGCTGTAATTATTATCATGATTATTATTTTTTGATATTTTATTAGTTTTTGAATAATAGTAATCAAAACTCATTAAAAATCTATTATCATTAGAACCTTGTAAATTTAGATATTGTATATCTTTTGCTTTATATAATTTAAATTTAGTTTTTATAGTATGTTTAGAATCCAAATCAAACTTCTTTTCAATATACATACCTTTTGTATCAAAATAATTTGCATTTGCTTCTATGTTTTTAGATGTAATTTCACTACCTATATTATTACTATTAAGTAGTGTTGAGAAATCATTTGAACTATAATAAAGTGTCTGAATAAAACCACTATTCATAGATATATCAATATTTTTTTGTCTAAAAATACCAATTTTTATATCATCTTTTATGTAGTGTGTATCAAAATAAATATCGCCAATTACATGATTTTCTTTTTCATGTTGCGGTATTGATGACCATTTATTATCAAAAAGGTTAATTTCTAGGGAGTTTGATTTTATATCTAGATTAAAATCAAGCCCCACATTAAAATCACTAGAAAAACAACTGCTAGTAATTAGTAATAAAAATTTAGAAAAGTGTTTCAGAGCTACCGTCTGTATAGTTTATCTCCCAAGTATTTCCAATACTTTCACCATATGTTGCTAAATTATTTCCATCTTTATCTTGTATCGTAATTTGTGAATCACCATTTTCAATTCCAAATACTCCATTTGAATCTGATAATTTAGCTTGATTTTCATCTATAAAGAATCCTAGTTTATATTCATTTAAATCTGATCCCCTTATAAACATACCATATATATCATCAGCACCATTTGTACTAGCACCTACTATTTTAATACCAAATGGTTCAAATCCATTTGCTACAATACTACCTTCTATTTTAAAAGATTGTGTATCTTTTAATCTATTTTCATTACCATAGGCTTTTCCTGTAAATGTAGTATTATTATAGCTATAAATGCCATCAAAATATATCTCATTATCTAAAGATGGTGTATTATTAGCACTTATATTAGCATCTATCTTTAGATAATTTCCATCACTATCTTTTATAGAAATTTCAAAACCTTGAAGATTAGCAAGAGCAAATATATCTTCATCTATATTCTTCTTTTTAGTAAGATTTAAATTTGCAATTTTTACAAAACTATTACCATTGGTAATTTCTATATTTTTAGCATAAGCTACTTCTAAATTATTATCCTCAAAAGTTTTAGTACCCAAAGTTAATTTAATTTGTTTTGTACCAGCAGTGATAGTTCCATCAAATGAGATATCTGCATCATATTGATCTATTGATGTTACACCATAGTCTACCTCTTTAGCATCATCTAAATCAACTTTAGCAGTAAATGTACCTTCAAAACTAGGTTCTCCACTAGCACCTGTAAAAGTACCTATAAATTTATTATTATCTTTATTACTTTCACTTAATATCATCTGACCTCTAAAACTTCTATTAGCAGAAGTAATAGTTCCATCAAAAGTTGCCTCAAAATTTTGAATCTCTTGTGCTGTATCTTCTTTAGCATGGTCAAAATCAAAAGTGATATCCATATCAGTTAAAGTCATAGAGGAATTATTGATCCCTGTAATTGTACCACTTGCTTTAAAGTTAATAGTTGTATCTGAATAATCTAAACTTGTAATTGTTAAATTGTAATTAGTACCAGATACTACAATATTACCAGTAGTTGTTACAGTATCATTACTTTCACCTTGGTTATCTACACTTACTATTGTTGCGCCATTAAAAGTAATAGTAACTGTGTTTCCATTTTCTACAACAGTCATCTCACTTTCTAAACTTTCCATTCTATTGGCAATTGTATTCATTACATTCTCAAAGTTACCCTCAATACTAGAATCAAAAGTAGTCATAGAGTTTTCTAATGCGATTACAGTATTATCCAAATCATTAGCAACACTTTCAACAACAGGCTCAATTTTATCAGTTATTAATTTTGACTGTTGACCTATAATAGTTGCATGATCTTGAGAATTATCCTCATTATACAAAGAGTTTGTAGCTTCTCTTAACTGTGTAAATAAATTTTTTGCATCTGATACATTTGCTATTTTTGTTGTTTGTTGTAAAATTTGAACATCATGCTTAATATCATCAATAATTAAATTATCATTATTATTTGTAAGTACCCAAAATCCACTATATGAATTAATTAAGTTTAATGTATCTATATTTGGATTATCTTCGATTAAAGTTTTCAAACTTTGCTTAGGTGAGAATGCACTCCATTTTTGTGTACTTGAATCAAAACTCCAAATTAATTCTATATCTTGATTACTGCTTGACATATTATTAAAGCCATCAAGTTCTATATTTGTACCTAATAATTGCCAACCATTTTTAAGATTATAAGCTTTTATATTTTTTGTATCATCTATAATAACAGTATCAGCAGAATTAGCACTTACCCAAAATCCACTATTTTGCGGAATATTATATAAATTACCAATTGAATTATTGTTATTAATTATAGTAGATATATTTTCATCTGGTGAGAATGCACTCCATCTATTATATCTAGTATCATATTTCCATACAGTATTTATGCTATCTTTTTTAAAACTATTCATAGTTGTTTGTGAACTTCCATTTCCAAGAAGTTGCCAACCTTATTTTATATTAACATCTGCACCATTTAAAAGTGTAGCTACAGCTACACTCAATAATAAATTTATCTTTTTCATATTATTCTCCTATGTTAAATTTATAACTCAATCCTATATTCATGTATCCATACTTATGATCAAATGATGTTTGTGAGTATTTGTTGTATAAATATGGTATTTGACCACTAAATTGTGTCATCATTATCTTACCACCAACACTTAAAAGTAAATTTTTATCAATCACTTTTGATATATTAGCTTTGATGATATGATTATAATCTCTATAATCTAATCCATTATCTCTAAATAACATGTCATACTCATAGCAAAATTCATATGCCATATTATATTTTGTATCATCATATGATATATTTACACCAAAAAAAGCCATCTCTTCATCTCTATCAAGTCTTTTGTATGGTGTAATATTTCTATTATCTAATTCATTTTGTAATGATATATCTGTCTCATAATGCAATGAAGAATCTACAAATGTAGATATTTTTGTCTTTTTATAACCTATAAAAAAATCTGTAAGAAGATGACTACTAGTAATATTGGCCAATAGTCTAATATATTGACTTTCATCACTTAAATTTTCACTAGAAAAATATGGACTTAATTCTAATCCATTACCAAGTGTTGTTGGGTTAGAAGGATCATTTGTATAATCATTTATCACATATGGATATACTGGATTTACGATAGGATGCGGTTCTATTTTAATATTATAATTTACACCCTCATCTGTAGAAACTTTATCAAGCATAGAGTTTATATCATCTAAATCTCTTATATAAATATCTTTTGCTCTATTTTTTACATATCCAATATCTATAGATAAACCATTGATTAAACTCATCTTACTATTTAAAAAATTATATCTTAAAAATATTTCAT
>Ga0233437_1002182_pt1 | contig 31116 bp, 26 predicted proteins | sample SI_122_August201_FD_182714 | JGI IMG/M metagenome (GOLD analysis project Ga0233437, IMG submission 182714) | Seawater microbial communities from Saanich Inlet, British Columbia, Canada - SI_122_August2016_200_MG | ecosystem: Environmental > Aquatic > Marine > Inlet | place: Canada: British... | reverse complement strand
CTTCTGAGAAAAGAACGAAGTGACAAACGAGGGATAAAAGGCAAACGTTTAAGAGCCGGGTGGGATAACGACTATCTGCTCAAGGTGCTGGCCGGGGCATAAAATTTGATGCGATTGCCCTACATATCCCAGGGTGTTCCCTCCTTTTTTATTTTTCGCTTAGCATCGGGTGGATGTTCCCGGTATTTCTTTTTGAGCGGAAAGACAAAGTGATCGATCAATCCCGACTCGATGGTACCTCCTTCGAATAGAGATGTTATCCCACCGGCCGGATTCAGCATTTCTTGAACCCGGTCTTTATCCCTGTCCGAGAGACTAGTGTAATGATTTTGAAGAATCTCCCTGCACCAGACACGATATTGGATCACCGGCAGGTTTTTATAGTGAATCCCGTTCGTCTCATAATCGAAGAGCTTCCTGTTGTCCTTCCAGGCAATCGCATTTTTAGATAATGATGGGAGATAGATGCGGCAAACATCTTCTAAAATAAAGCACCATCCCGGATTGGAAAAATCGCGTACTAGTGAGGATTGATCAATTTCACTCGCTTTTGAAGCCCACAGTCGCGCCACCCAGGCAAACACCTTGGGGGCTTTTTCCCGCATGATTCGGGCAGGAGTCGGATCGATAGAGAAATGCCGAAACATAGGCCCCATATAACCGAAATCCACCAGCGTGGGACGTTCTCCCAGCAGAAATGGACTTTCGCTCAGTATCTGTTCAAGACTTTGCAGATTCTTCAAATACGTTTCTTCCAGGTGAGGTCTGGTTTCTTCCGTGACGCCGTCCTGTTCCATAAACAGGCTCGTTGGTCTCTGGGCAATATTCTTCGCTTTTTCCCAAAAGGGCCTTGGGATTTTTTGCAGGGTGTCCCTGGCCAGCCATGGTCCGACTACTTGGAAGTCATACCACCAACGATAGTACATCGCAGGCCTCCAGAGCCATTCATCGGCGTAATCTTCCACCAGCTTTGAGATAAAAAAGAGTGCCGGGTCTTCGGGCATGACTGTAGATTCGGGGTAAAGCCTTTCGAACCAATCGATCATGGGAGTGGTGTCTTTCAACCACTCATCTGTGGCAGTGGAGATGACCGGTACTTTCATTATGCCGGTGTTTTTATATAAAACATCGTAATTATCAACAACCTGCTGCTCTATTCGTTGAAAAGGAATCTCCTTATAGCGTAGATACATCTCCATTTTTCCGCTATAATACGAGACCTCGTATAGATATATCTGAAATGGTTCGTATGCATCTCTTTTTTTCAGTAGATTATCCATGACACTTCTCTTTAAAGTGGTTGCTGAAAGATGGCAGGCGCCACTGAGTCCCCGCATGTAACCATAGCCACCAAATATTTGCACCGCATCGCGAGCCATGTTTCCGGCCAGTTCCGTCGCATAGTATTTCGCTCCGGCAGTTTCAGGTTCAGGAAACTCGGACCCTTGGTCCCTTCCTGAACCGCTTTTGTTTGGACCGAACGGGCGGACAGATCGGAACTGGCCTTAGGTTCGGTCGTGGCAAAACAGCCGATTCTCTCCGCTGTTGTCATCGGCTTTAAATAGTTCTGCTTGATATAATCGGAACCATATTCCAAAGCATGTCCGGCCAGGATGCAATGGACATCGTAAACAGCTGCAATACTGTTTGAAGCATAGGCCAACTCCTCTACGGTGACAACTGTGGCGCAACATGAGTATTTCAATCCCAGACCAACTAATTCAGTTGGATAAGGGATCTTGAAGAAGTGTCACACCCTTTGGCGGGTATCACTGCATCCTCCCTCTCCCGGCAGCACCTGAAAGCTGGCCGATCAGGAATCTGTTTTGCGTAGTTTTGGAACACCGGTTTGTACGTCGGCCATATACCGCATCGTCCATTCCATTGTGTTTTCAGGAGGGGTCGATTGACTCTGCTTTCCGGAACTTGTTTTTCGCCCGGGTTGAAACCTTCAGTTGCAGGGCATCCATCGGGCAGCGCTTTGTACATTCGATACCTGCTTTAGCCCACCATCTCTTCGATGATATCCCTGATCGGTCTAACCTCTTTAATCAAGGCGCTGATTTGTCCCGCCCCGGCCGGGTATAGATCAAAATCACCATCAGTCCAAGCTTGGGTCGCATTCATCAGGTTATATTCCTGAGAAAGGTCAGCCCCTTCTGCTATGAGTTTGTTCAGCTTTGGATTTATAATCGTCCGCATACCCATATTCCCCATTGGAAGCAAAGTCGTACCGGCATCACCCGCAGTGAGAATGGCATCCTTCCAGGCCTGACACGCCGTGCTCTCTTCAGCAGTTAGCATTACAGTCCCCAGCTGAACCCCCTGAGCACCCAGCGCCATCGCTGCTTGATATCCCCGGTGGTCTGCAATACCCCCGGCTGCTACAACCGGAACCTCGACACAATCGCAAGTCAGGGGAACCAATATAAAATTTGTTGACTCAGGTCCGGTTGATCTCAACCCACCTGACTCCGCACCTGACACAACAACCCCGTCAACACCAGCTTCCGCGGCCTTTGCCGCCAATACTGAAGATAAAGTAACCTGGAGCCCTTTCATCCCCAGTTCCTTGATTTTAGGATAGATCTTTTTGGGTGAACCCGCTGAGGTGGTAACAACCCCAACCCCAAATTCAGCCAGGGTTTCCAGAATAGCTTCATTGCTGGGATTCATGGCTATCATCAGGTTCGCGCCAAAGGGTTTGTCTGTCAGCTCCTTAACTTCAGATACCATCTTTTTTACCACCTCAGTATCTGTAATGTACCCCAAGGCCAGCATACCGAATGCACCCGCCTCTGATACAGCCGCCACCATCTTGGGATTGTTCAACGCGCCGATCGGTCCCTGAATAATGGGGTACTTGCAGCCAAGGATATCTAGTAATTGGGACATGACTACTCCTGTTTACAATGTTCATTGATACCCGGAACTCGACTGATTCTCCATATCTCGAATTCCAGGTTGTGTTTTTCAAAATTTTGAATACTGCAGCAAATAATAGACCGGTCGTCTAGTTGTTGTCAAGTTGCTAATTGATTGTATAGCTAAAATAGTATGCACTTTCTATTTTAATGAATATTAGGCTTTGCAGAAGTAATGATAGGAAATCCCATTTTCGCTATCAAGCAAAATTCATCCCATCTTTCCGTGTTGGAAAGCGCAATTCACAGGATGAGCATTTTGATTTGAATTCCGAAGCGATTATTGATTAGGTCGTCGATAGAAATTGATTTTGGATTCTCCCATAAAGAAGGAGGGAAAGATCACAGACGAATTAATCCGGAAACTCATGGCGTGGCGACATAGTGGTTTCAGTATTGATAACGGTGTCCGTATCAAGAGGGAAGATACAAAGGGCAGAGAAGCCATTGCTCAGTACATCTCAACCGGATATTATGGGATAATCTTCCCGTGTCATGAGTGTGGTTACGAAGACTGGACAATTGCGTTTCGAATCCGGGGAAAAACCTGAAATACAGAAGTTATCTGAAAAATCCCCCCAATTGCATTTCACACAACCTTGATTTCGATGTAACCCACGCCAGATATTCACCAACATGGAAAAAGGGGTGAGTTTTGTGTGATAGCAAAAAAAGCAATTTACTATCACTTGATTTGGGCGGATCAAATACTGCTCCATTTTCATGTGACGCCGATAAATATCCTTTTGTATTTGTCTTAGATTCCACTCTCGACGAAGTCTATCCTATATGATATTTGTCCAACCATACACAACCCGCTAGTAACATGAAAACTGAGCACTTCATTATTACTGCGGAACAATCTTTTTGGGGCCGGGATGTGGACCGGCATTTTTTTTATATTGAAAAGTGAATTGGTGTGTATGAAAATATTGTATTTTTTATCAGTTTAAAATGCAATAATTAGCAGCTCTAGTCGCGTTTGCTTCGCTGGTCAGACAGTTCGAGACAGCGACAAAAAAAGGTAATCTATGAAGGTTAATCTGGTTTGTTCCAGCAGGAACGAAAAAGTTTTAATCGAGATATTCAAATCGAGACAGATCAGTCTTGATAAATCTGCCACAATTAGCTTTGTGGAAAGAGGACACTCTACTCCTGAATCCGGCGTGTCTGTACTGTTCAATTACTTCGAGCTTAATGATCTGATTGATTTTATGGATAGCTTTCAGGTGTCTGCAACAAAAAACCATAAATTGGAGTTGCTGACGGGTAAAAAAGACAATAGTTTTGAGGTTATCAAACCGGATATGATCTGTTTCTTTATGTCAGATGGTAATTATGTATATTGTCAAACCGAAGTTCAGAGGCTGGAGATCAATAAAAAACTCTATGAGCTTGAAAGCAGCTATGCAGATATGGGATTTATACGAATTAACAAGTCGCATGTCGTCAACATTTTAAAGGTAAACGAAATCGTGCCCTGGTTTGGGGGGAGATTGCTGCTTTCTTTTAAAGGAATTAAAGACGAGATTCCAGTATCCCGCCATTATGTGAGTGGTTTTAAGGAGTTTTTAGGCCTGTAAAAATGATACCATCAGGAGTGTTGACGTTATGAACAGACTTATATTTAAAGAATTTGTGATCATTGCCTTGATTTCTGGTTTGATTGGCGTTTTGGTGGCAATGCCGATCATTCTGAATAGCTCGGAAAATCTATTTTTGGATTTATTGGGAAGTTTTGCTGTTGGTATGTCGATTGGGATAGTCTCATTGATAGCATTATATCTTGTGTTCCGAAATATCGGGAAATATACTTTCTGGACTTTTTGTCTGCTTACTCTCATGATCGGCTCGGGCACATTCCTTGGAGCTTATTTAATGGGAGAACGGAGTGTTTTAAACTTCCTGATAATGATACTGCCAGCCGAACTTATTGGGAACTCCATGGCCGCAGTGATTTATAAGAGAGCAACAAAAATTAACGAACGGTTGAAAGTGGTTCAAGAAAAATTTGGCGAGCAAAGATAGCTTGTTTTTTCACGATGTCATAACGACTTACCTCAGTGTTATGCCTTGGTTACCCACCTAGATGTCTCGGCTTGAAGCCCTTAGAATTCCCTTTTCCAATCCTGTCTTGAATCACTCCGGTTCATAGGTCTGATAAAATCCGAATATCGTCTGCCTGGTGAATACCAATGCGGAGGCTTGTGGAATTAAATAACTCCGTGACAACTAACCAGGAAGAGTCAGCACTCATAGATTCATCTTATCCTTCCTTTTTCTCACCCTACCCGCAAAATTCTACGTCTAATCATTTTTTTAAACAGCTTTACCTTTTGCCTGGCTATCTTGAAATCAGTTAATTGGGAAAACGTTCTTGCAGAAACAGTCCAGATTACAAAGTGTATTTTAATTTCGAGGGAATAACATGGAAATAGAAGAACAAATGCGGACAGGTAGAATGGGTATGTTGCTGGCGAAGTTCTCGATCCCGGCAATTATTGGAATGTTTTTTACCAGCCTGTACAATATGGCGGATATGATTTTTGTTGGTAAAGGAGTGGGGTCTGATGGACTCGCTGTATTAACAGTCTGCTTTCCGTTCATGATCATGACAATGGGCTTCGGCATCCTGGTTAGCGGTGGAGGCGCCTCGCTTCTCTCCAGGGCTCTGGGCGCGAAGGATCGAGAGACGGCTAATACTACAGTTTCGAATGCCACCGTGTTGTCATTGTTAATTGGTATCATTCTCACCATTGGAGCCCTTGTTTTTATGGATCCCCTGTTGCGTTCGATGGGATCTTCAGAGAGACTCCTTCCGATGACCAGGGGGTATTTTCTATACAGCTTAATTGGAAATGTCATTTTTCCGCTGGTCATCTGCCTGATTTATCTGCTCCAGGCGGGGGGAAGACCGAAAGCCTCGATGGCGACAATGGTTTCCGGTTGTCTGTTGAATCTGGTTCTTGATCCCCTTTTTATTTTCGGATTCAACATGGGTGTTGATGGAGCAGCTCTGGCAACCAGTTTTTCGCAAGGGCTTTCTTTGTTGACCGGGTTGAGCTTTCTTCTCCTCGGCAGAAAGTTCGCTACGGTGAAGCTCAAGTACTTTGTACCCAAAATTGCGATTTTGAAAGAAATACTTGGGATCGGTTTGGCCCCATTTCTATCCATGATGGGGAGTAGCCTGGTGCTGATACTTGCAAACAACCTTATTGGAAAATACGGCGGCGATCTATATCTATCCATCCTGGGTATCGTTACCAAACTCAATATGTTTCTTAAATTGCCAATCAATGGATTGGGACAGGGAATGCAACCGCTTGCGGGCCATAATTTCGGTGCCAAAAACCTGGAAAGAGTAAAGGAAGTGTCATATCTAACAATGGTGGTGGGTTCGTTATTCTCGATCTTGGTTTTTGCTGTGGCCATGCTGTTCCCCCAATTTCTGCTGGAAGCGTTTTCCAACGAGAAAGCCATCATCGAGGCGGGGATTGACCCTCTGCGCATAATGATGTTTTCTTTTATCCTGGCGGGGATAATGGAGAGCGGACTCACTCTTTTTGTGGCCATTGGTAAAAAGATACAAGCTCTAATCGTGTCACTAGCTTATAGGCTGTTTTGTCTACTTCCCATCATGATAATAGCGCCATTGTTCATCGGTTTGAATGGGGTTCTTCTTGCGTTTCCAGTTTCTGAATTGGTAGGGGCCACTATTATTTGCCTGTTGGTTTATCGAGAATGGAAACGGTTTGCTGAGGAAAAAATACAATATATTTGAATTTCAGGTTTTGCATCGGAGAGCCGGCTCTGTTGAGTATGCATATGACAAATAAATATGGTAAAAAAATGAAAATCATATACAGTCTTCCACTAATGCTATCTATTACTATTTCTGCATATCTTGCGTTTAGGGGAGTCCCCGACGAATTAAGAACTATTATTCCATTTTTATGTCTATGGGTGTTTTTTGCCATGATTTACTATTCAGGACATAAGAGTACCATTACTAATAAAGATCCAGTAATAAAAATAGGGTCACGTACACCCTATGTTATCCCGATTCTATTTTTCATATTCCCGGCAATAATGTTGATTGGGATATTTGCTGCCCGGAATTTTGAATTTGCTCTTCAGCTTGCGACTGCTTGCGTGGCCTGCTTGACCGCTTACTTCTTTTCAATATTTCTTTTAATTAGAGAGCTAAAGAGAGATTTCAAGAAGGCAGTGAAAGAAAAAAATGAAAAACTGCGGATCGGCTCGGATTCCAGAAAAAAGCTGTTGTTGATAAACCCCGTAAATCAAAAACGCGTGGGCCTGTCTTCGAATCGGAAATCAACTTTTCCCCCCTTGGCGTTGGCAATCATTGCTGCCTTAACACCGGATGATTTTCATGTCGAGTTAATTGATGAAAACTTCGATAGCTTTCAATATCAAGAGGCCAATCTGGTCGCTTTGACGGCTTTTACCTCAAACGTTACCCGGGCATATGAAATCGCGTCTGTTTATAAAGAAAAAAATATTCCGGTAGTTATGGGAGGTATTCATGCTTTCATGATGCCGGATGAAGCTTTGGAGCATGTGGACAGTGTTGTTCTCGGAGAGGCGGAAAATGTCTGGAAAGACGTGATTGCCGATTTTGAAAACGGGGAATTAAAGAAAAAATATCAGGGGACTCATTTGGACTTAACAAAAATGGTGATGCCCAGAAGAGAGCTCTTCAGTGATGACTATCTATACGCTACAGTGCAAACCTCCAGAGGCTGTCCCATGGACTGTAATTTTTGCTCAGTAACAACTTTTAATGGAAACAGATACAGGCAAAGACCGTATGAGGACGTTCTTGCAGAACTGGAAAGCATTCCGCAAAGGCAGATCTTTTTTATTGATGACAATATTCTCGGGTACGGAAAAAAAGCGGAACAAAGAGCTATCAAACTCTTTGAGGGAATGATTGAAAAAAAGCTGGCTAAAAAATGGTTTTGCCAGACTTCATTAAATTTCGGATCAAATGAAAAAATTATCAAATTGGCAGCGAAAGCCGGGTGCCAGATGGTGTTTATTGGACTGGAGTCTCCGGAAAAAGAAGAACTTCAGGAAATGAATAAGAAGATGAATCTAAAACTGGATTATGAAAAGGCCTTTAAAAACATTAATAAATATGGAATTGCCGTCCTGGGAGCGTTCATTTACGGTACTGATACCGAAACAAGGAAAAGCATGATAAGAAAAACCGATTACATTCTTAAGAATCGCATTGATGTAATTGATGTTACCAATCTTACTCCTTTGGTGGGGACAAAGCTGTTTAAAGAATTTAACAACAATAATCGACTCAAGTATACAGATTTTCCATCCGACTGGGACAGATACGATATGACCGAACTTGTATTTAAGCCTAAAAAAATGAGTGAAAAAGAGTACCTGGAAACCATGGAAATATGCTCGAAAAAACTAAACTCACGATTCACTATCTATAAAAAATTCATTCAAACCCTGATTCATACCAAAAATATGGAAGCCGCCATGACGGCATACAATTCCAATACTGTTTTCAGATATGTCTCTGTCAATCAATAAAAAAGATAGACCCATAAGAAACACCAATCACTTGACGGTGTTAAGAAATGTTCTGTAACACTGACTATATAGCCGGAAATATGGTAGCCCCACCAGGACTCGAATGACAACGGAATATGATGGCGACGATTTCGGATATTTGTGGTTGGCGTAGTCGGCTGCCAGTCAGCGTGTTGTCCAAATCAAACAATACAGCCTTTCCCATTGTTTTGCTTTCCACCTGTCATCCCGTATGATTCATACTTTCAATGCGTTGATCAAATCAACATAGGCACAATCTATCAGTTGATTATTTCGAATCCCAAGTTGATCCATTAATTGATTTGCCTCTTGATAATGGTGTCCGTATCAAGAGGGAAGATACAAAGGGCAGAGAAGCCATTGCTCAGTACATCATACGGAATGTCTTCAACATCAAAAAGGTCAAATTCGTTCAGAAAACCAGCAAAGTCATCTACCAGGGACGGATGAAAAAAGGTAAAAACTTTGAGGTATATTCTGCTCTGGAATTTATAGCGGCTATATTCACCAACATTGAAAAAGGGGTGAGTTTTGTGTGATAGCAAAAAAAGAAATTTACTATCACTTCACTAAGGGTCGGCTCAAAAATTACTTGGCATTCTGTCAGCAAAATGTCCGGTCTTTATGGGACTTTTGCGGACAGTTTATGCCAAGTTATTTTTGTACGATCCCTAAATAAGTTGAGTTTGGAAATCAATTGGAAGATAATTAAAGATGTGACGTTACTTTTATACCAACTCATTTTTGCAAGGAGGATTTATGGCGCAAAAATCGCTCAGCCCTGTTCCGGAGGGGATGCACACGATCACGACACATTTGTGGTTTAACGGAAATTGTGCAGACGCAATTCAGTTTTACCAGAAAGCGTTCAACGCCGAGTTGATTGGCCAGGCAGTCCCGGGACCTGATGGCAAAAGCATCATGCACGCCATGCTGAAGTTTGGAGATTCAAATATCATGATGGCGGATGCCTGGCCTGAATCTTGGGAAACGGGACCTGAAAACAATGCAACTTCGGGTTTGTGGGTATTTCTAGAAGATTCCGATGCTGCATTTGCGCAAGCTGTTGAAGCAGGCTGTGAAGTACAAATGCCCATGAACGACGCGTTTTGGGGAGATCGTTTTGGTAAGGTAAAGGATCCGTTTGGACATTGCTGGGCTGTTGCGACTCACCAATGGGATTATACACCGGAAGAGATAGCAGAGAGGCAACAGGAAATTGAATGGACGTAGATTGATAGATGGGGGGTTTCCATATTTGATGGACCCCCGTCTAAGATTCAGTTCGGTGCTGCGAGCCTCGCACCTCATATTTTGGATCATAATCTCCTTAGCGGAGGACATACTGAATAAATGCAACCAATTTAGCAAATATATTCATGACTGAAAAAATCTCTACAGAAACTGACACTGAAAATCGCAGCCCCTGGTTAACGATAAAAGACCTGCTGACTTATCTGTGGCCGGTGGGCAGAACAGATCTGAGAACCAGGGTTTTGCTGGCGATGATTTTTCTGGCAGCCGCAAAGATTATCACTGTCTATATTCCTTTTCTCTATAAAAGTGCTGTTGACAGCCTGAGTCTCGATGGGAATATGCTTGCCCTGCCCCTGGGAGTGATCATTGCCTACGGCAGTGCCAGGGTTCTGACCCAGGTTTTTGGTGAATTGCGGGATTTTGTCTTCGTCAGAGTCGCACAGCATGCTCAACGAACCATTAGCCTGAGTACATTTAAACACCTCCATGCGCTTTCCCTGCGATTTCATCTGGAACGGCAAACCGGTGGCTTATCCAGAGTAATTGAGAGAGGAACCCGTGGAATTCAGTTCGTCCTGACGTTTTCGCTGTTCAATATCCTGCCCACAATTTTCGAGATTATGCTCGTTACGATAGTTCTTTTTGTTAAACTTGATATCCGTTTTGCCGCGATCACCTTTTTCACGATTTCGGGATATATTGTTTATACGTTGGCTGTCACAAGCTGGCGGCTGAAATTCCGTCGCCAGATGAATGCAAAAGATTCGGAGGCGAACACCAAAGCCATTGACAGTCTTCTGAATTATGAAACCGTTAAATATTTTGGAAATGAGGGTCATGAATACAAACGGTATGATGAGGCACTGGCCGGATATGAGTTTTCAGCTATCAGGAGCCAGACCAGTCTCTCGATCCTGAACGTCGGACAGGGATTCATTATCGGGGTTGGACTAGTTGTGGTGATGGCGCTGGCCGGTTCCGGTGTGGTTCAAGGCCAGCTTACGATTGGAGATTTTGTTTTGGTGAATACGTTTCTAATCCAACTCTTTCTGCCATTGAACTTTCTGGGCTTTGTCTATCGTGAAATCAGGCAGGGATTGATTGATATGGAAAAAATGTTTGAACTGTTGGATATTAACGCTGAAGTCAGGGATCCGATTGATGCCCGGTCGCTGAAAATCGAGAACGGTGTGGTGGAATTTAAAAATGTCAGCTTTGGATATTCTGAAGATCGTGGCATTCTCAGAAATATCAGCTTCACTGTTCCAGCAGGGCAAACGGTGGCAATTGTCGGCCCCAGTGGGGCGGGGAAATCAACGATTTCAAAACTACTCTACCGTTTTTATGATGTCAGTTCAGGCAGCATTACCATTGATGGGCAGGACATTCAATCTGTTACCCAGCAGTCTCTGAGAGATGCGATCGGAGTGGTCCCGCAGGACACGGTCTTGTTTAACGATACCATCGCCTATAACATTCAGTATGGTGACCCTCTGGCGGGACCTGAGATTATTGAAGAGGCTGCTAAACTGGCCAGTCTTCATGAATTTATCGCGAAGTTGCCTCAAGGGTACGAAACCATGGTTGGGGAAAGAGGTTTGAAACTATCAGGGGGAGAAAAACAGCGGGTTGCTATTGCCAGAACCATCGTCAAGGACCCGGATGTCTTGATTTTTGACGAGGCAACGTCATCCCTGGATTCGTTGACAGAAAAAGAAATTCAACATTCCCTGGTAGAGGTTTCCAGAAATCGAACCACATTGGTCATTGCCCACCGCCTTTCTACAATCATCGATGCGGATGAGATCCTGGTTCTCAAGGATGGTGAGATTGTTGAGCAGGGAAATCATAACGACTTAGTCGAGCAGGACGGAGAATATGCGTCCATCTGGATGCGGCAGCGTGAAGCGAGGGAGTATCAGTCACGGTTGCTTGATATTGAAAAATCGTGTTGGATTGAACCTGTGGAAGTCTAATCAGGTTGAAAATGATATTCAGCCAGTATCTGGGTGGCCTCTGCAATCCGGTCAGAGCTTTAAGGCCAGAAACGTTTGCAAGCTGAACTTCCTGCTGACCGGAAACAAATAGCCAGGCTTACGGCTGCCAGTCGTTATATGGAAGATCGATTGCTCCCATTATTCTCTGATATTCTCCTTTTGCTTTTAGGCCGTTGATGGCCTTGGTGAGAAGTCTGTCAACCGGGCTCCCCTGACCTCCTTTAGGGAGAATAATTTTCACGTCAAATACCCGGTACGATTTCCTTTTAAGTTCTGACATCGCATTTGCCTTGACGAATCCATCCGCAGCAAAATCAGCAAAAATAAAACCATCGATCCTTCCCTTGGATATTTTTTTCAGACTGCACTCAATACAGCTGGAAGGTATTGTTATAAAGGGAAAATACTCTACATGGGCCCGATCTGTTTCAATTTTAGCTGTTTTCAACTGTTCCATAGTTAATGGCTTTGTTTTACTTGTATATAAAACAAAATTTACATGGAATATTGTAGCGGTTGAATGATCATATGGAAGATCTTTCTGATAATATCCTGGACTCTTAATCAACGGCATATGAAAATTCACTTGTCCACCAATAACGTTTTGCATTGATCTGGCCAACGGATCAACTTTAATATGGGCAGACATCCCTAGTTCTTTCGCAATTGCCTTGGTGAAGTCAACCAGAACTCCCTTATCCATACTTTCTCTACAATCACAACATCCCTGGATTGAAGGCCGTTGCCACCGAGCTGGGTTTCAGCGGTAAAAACCTGCAGAGAAAATTGAACAATGAGGGAAGTACGTTCAGGGAGTTACGGGACAGCGTCCACTGCGAGTTTGCCAAGCGCTGGACCGGCCTCACACCGGGGGAATACCGAATTGAAAATCCGAACTGAGGTTGATTGTCAGGAAGATGATTTGGTTATTCATCTCCAACTGACATTATTTTATTCCGGAGTTGTGCTTTCTACCTCTATCACCATTTTCAGTCCCCGATCATATGCCCTGCCTATACAACCGCCTGCTCTCCTTCAGTCCTGGCACATCAACTTAACAGGACAGTTAAAGAAGCACAATTTGTATAACGGATGGAAAAAAACGCTTCATTTACGGCTGGAAGTGTAGTTATTGTAAACTTTGACAAGGATTTACTTTTTTTACCCCAAGACAATCGATTCGATTTGCATATTTCACAGGATAGTAATATGCTAAATTGTATTTTACAAAACAGTGAAACTTGGAGAAATTATGATACCCTTTGTTTATGGAACGGTAGTAACCAAAGATTTTTTTTGCGGAAGAACAGAACTAATCCCACGTATTGATGAGTTAATGTTGTCATCACAGAACATCGTAATGCATGGAGAAAGGCGGATTGGAAAATCGTCTTTAATAGCTGAAATAATAAGACGTCAGAAAAAGATATCTGGAATTTATATTGATTTAATGGAAGTGAAAAGTGAGGACGACTTATTCCAAAGAATAGCCAGAGCACTTTTGTCAGCTAAATACAAAAAATCTATGTTTGAGTTATTAAGCAAAACGTTGGCTGGTTTTAATCCGCAAATTGGGATTGATCCTTTAACTCAATTGCCTACTTTATCAATCGATACAAGAACGAAAATCGAAGATAATTCTATCGACGCGGTTTTTAACTCAATCATTGAAATTAATAGAAAACAGAAAATTGCGATAATTATGGATGAATTCCAGGATATTTTAAAAATCAAAGATTCTGGTTCAATTTTAGCAAAATTGAGAAGCAAAATTCAACATTTGTCAGATATTTCTTTTGTTTTCGCAGGAAGCATTAGAAACCAAATGGAAATGATCTTTGCTGATTCAAATTCTCCATTTTTTAAATCGGCCATCCCAATTACTGTAGGATCTATCGAGCCAATTTCCTTAGTAACGTTTATCAAAAAAAGATTTAAAGTTGGAAAAAGAGACATTGATGATGAAATCATAAAAAAAATATTTGATATTACAGATATGATAACAGGTGATATTCAACAAGTTTGTGAAGCTATTTGGTCAACGTCCTCATATGGTGATAAGATTAACTATGAATCACTTAGCAAGGCGATAGACCTCATTTTTAGCCATGAAAGTATTGTATATCAGCAGATATTTCGCATATTAACCAATTTCCAATTAAAAGTAGTAAAAGCTGTGGCTAAATATGGAGGGGTTGAAATATATTCCAATAATTTTTTTGAAAAAAATGGTTTCACAAATTCTTCATCGGTTAAAAGAGGTGTCGATAAATTAATAAAATCGCAAGTACTTTTCGTTAACAAAAAGGAGTATAAATTTGTCAATCCTTTTTTCAAGTTATGGTTATTAAAGAATCACATATGATTAGATGATTGGAGATCTCTTTTTTAAGGTGCGTTTCGAAAAACGTTTCCGTTTTTTCGGGATGGGTCAAAGCACCCTTGCTTTTTTGCTATTTAATAATCAATTTTGTAATTTCTCAAACTTTCTTCTCCGAAGAAAATAAGCTTCCTCAAGCATTCTCTTTTTATTGAACCCACAAATCTCTCCGAATAGGCATTCATCCGAGGTGACTGCGGGGGCAAGCGTATGGGCTTGTTGCTTATCCTATACAACCGCCTGCTCTTCTTCAGTCCTGGCACGTCGTCCCATCATCATGATCAGGATTCCTGCATTGACATACATAATCAGAGAATAAACACTCGGGGTTAGCGCGATCTCCGTGCTCTCTAAAAGTACCGTCGCAATGAAGATGCCCGTGGCACTGTTCTGGACACCGATTTCGATGCTGATGGCCGTGCTCTGCCTGATATTGAGCCTGAAGATTCGTGACAGGATATAACCGATAGTCATGGTGACGGCACTCAGCGTAAAGGTGGCCGGGCCGACTGACGGCAGAGCCACTGCCAGGATATCCAGGTTCTGGGACACGATGCTGACCACCAGGACAACAAAGAAAACCACCGAAAACCAGTTAACATGACGCTCCAAACGGCTGGCGACTGCGGGATATCGGATATGGACCAGCAGACCGAGCAGGAGCGGAAACAGGATCAGAAAAAAGAGCTTCATGTTGGTGATTCCAATTGGCAGGGCTGCGGCTTCAGAGACATCCATGAAGTGAAACAGGGCAAAATTAACGACAAAAGGAATGGTGATGATGGTAATCACGCAACTGATGGATGTCAAAGTGACCGACAGCGCCACATCGCCCTTGGCCAGGTGCACGATCATATTAGAGGTGGCACCACCTGCACAGGCTGTTAGCACCATCAATCCGACCGATTGCTCGGGGCTGAGAGAAAAAATTGAGGCGATCAGATATCCCACCGCCGGAAGGAGGATGATCTGGCCGAATACACCTATAGCAACCGCCTTGGGATAGATCAAGATCCGCTTGAAATCCTCTACCAGCAGTGACAGTCCCATCCCGAACATAATCACCGCCATACAGAGCGGGACGATGACATTAATTAGAAACATTGCTTGCATATCAAATATCTCCTTTTATGATAGGGTCGGCTTAAAAATTAGTTCACATTCTGTTTGTAAAATGTCCGGTTAAGGGTCGGCTAAAAACGATGCACCGCCAAGCTCCTTTAAATATTAGGGATCGTACAAAAATAACTTGGCATAAAATGTCAGCATGAGGATCGTTTAGAATAAAGTCCACGTAGTCTGATTACAAAAATCCTAACTGCCGGACATTTTGCAATCAGAACGTGGCCTAAATTCCAAGCCGACCTCTTACTCAACCAATTTCCGGCCGAAAATCATGCGGGCCAGGATCATTTTCTGAATTTCGTTGGTGCCTTCATAGATTTCAGCAATCTTATAATCACGAAAAATCTGTTCCACTTTATAATGGGATTTGTCATGCCCCAGCTCCTTCATGAAGCCATAGCCACCAAAGATCTGTACCGCATCCCGAGCCATAGTACCGGCCAATTCCGTGGCGTAGTATTTGGCCCCGGCTGCTTCCGGTTCAGGGAACTCGATCCCTTGATCCATGCGCAGGGCGGCTTTTGAGTACAGGTTACGTGCATGTTCAATTTCAGTAGCTCTTTCAGCCATCTTGAACTGCCAGTATTGGAATTGTCCGATTTTTTTACCGAAAGCAGAGCGCTCCTTCATATAAGCGATGGACTCATCAAATGCTGCCTGGGCCATGCCCACACCGGTGGCAGCGATGCCCACCCTACCGTATGTCAATGTCCCCAGGGAGGCATGCAGTCCTTTGCCAACTTCTCGAATCACGTTCTTTTGGGGGACTTCTACGTTTTCAAAATATATATCACTGGTCAACTGACCATTATTACCCATTTTTAGATCAGGATCCCCCACCCGGCATCCCTTGGATTTGAGATCAATGACCATCATGGTCAATTGTCCCTCCACATTCACCAGGGCGGTCACAAAGTCAGCTACACAGGCGTTGGTAATGAAACGTTTCTGACCGTTGACCACAAATATATCCCCTTCCTGAATCGCAGAGGTCTGGACGGAACGGGAAGAAAGATCAGAGCTGGCCTTGGGCTCGGTGGTGGCAAAACAGCCGATCTTCTCGGCCGTTGTCATCGGCTTCAGATAGGTTTCCTTGATATAGTCAGACCCATATTCCAGGGCATGGCCGGCTAGAATGCAGTGGACATCATACACTGCCGCGATACTGTTGGAGGCATACGCGAGCTCCTCCACGGTGACAACCGTCGCGCAGCAAGGATATTTCAGTCCCAGACCACCGACCTCAGATGGATACGGGATTTTAAAGAAGTCTTCTTCAGCCAGGGCTTTGAAAACATCCCAGGCAAAACTATCCCGACTTTCAGGCGTAGTGGCAATTTCATAAGCCCGCGGGGCAACGATCCGGTTGGCAAACTCCCTGGCTTTGGCTCTGATTTCCTGTGTTTCTTCAGGCAGGATCATGTCGTGATAGAGACGATCCTGCATTCTTTCTACGTGTTGGGTCATATCCTCTCCTTTTTTTTAGCGGATGTTGATGGTTGTCCGGTCTTTGTCGGCGCGTTCATAACTCATCTTGTGTGGTTAACGGAAAACTGTTTTTCATGGTTTGAAGAAACTGATCGAAAAAGCTACTGCCAGGGGAGTGTTTTTAATAGGGATCGTTTAAAAACAACTTCACTTAATCCATCTGCAAAAATCCAAAGTGCCGGATATTTTGCAGATAGAATGTGAAATAGTTTTTAAGCCGACCCTTTGTTCACAACGCTGACCAGCAGGATAATCACCACTGAGCAGAAGAGAAACACCACCGCTGATATCACTGTGGCCCGGGTGACCTCTATCATGACTGTTCCCAGGTTTGAAGTGACGCCATCCTCGAATTTCTGGAAGAGATTGAAGACGAATACATAAGCTGCTACCCCGGTGGGGGGAATGGGCAGAATCAGGTGAACATAGGGGCCGATCGCCTCCCGGTAGAAAATGGCGATCATACCTGAAATAAAAATGGCGATCCCCATGAAGGAGATCGTCAGGATCAGGGTTTTGACCAGAGTTTCGCTATTCATCGTCGCCTCGTATCGATATCGCGATTTTCGAAATCAGGAAAATCACTTGGATTACCTTCCCTGGTTTGAATCAACACCGCGTACCGGATTCTCCAGGTCCCACCACTCTTCCAGTTTCTGCGTCTCAGAGATACGACCATAGCCGAACAGATCGTCCATTTTGGTCAGCAGGCTGCTCAGGAACGGAAGCTTGGCGCCCATGATGTGGGCCAGCTCGTGCAGTGCGGTTTTGTCCTGTTTACTCCAGGGGCAGACTGACAAGCAGGTGGAGCAATACATATCCTTACCCAATTGAAAATCGCCGCAACTCTGGTTGTCTTCAAAATAGGCTTTCTTACCGCCTGCCTGCCACTGGTTAAACGGTTCCCAGACAGGGTGGTCTTCCAGACTCAGTGCCTGCGGCGGGCAGGAGGTGGCACATTTTTTACAACCAACGCAGAATCGCTGCAGCCCGAAATCAATGGGTTTGTCGATGGCCAGGGGTAGATCGGTGAAGATGGTTCCAAGGCGGACATTTCCACCGAAGATCGGGTTGATCATCCGATTCATCCGTCCCAGCTCACCAAGGCCGGAAGCAATGGCGTGGGGGATCTGGGGTCCAAAAGAAATTCCGTCAATAGCGGTATATCCCAGGCCCTTGATAAACCGCAACAGCCGGGTGGTTGCCATCCCGAAAGCCTCGTATCCGGCTCGGTCTCCTGCGGCACCCAGTTCGGTCTGCCCGCGCAGCGTCAGGTCCGGTGGACAGACACCGATCACGCTGATGACGTATTTCAGGCGTTCCGGAAGAATGCGGGTCATCCCGTCCACGGTGACTTCGTCAACATCCGGGCTGATCTCCACACCGGCACTCAACCAGTCGGGGTTGATGGTGGTAATACCGATCATGGGTGCTCCCAGCTGGACAGCGGCCTTTTCAACGGTTTCCGCCGCCTCCTGGGGGGAAGCCTCCCAGGCCGGTAATCCCAGGGACTGTGGGGGATGGAGTTTCCAGGTGTTCTGGATTTCCTGAAGCCCGGGAAACGGATTGAAGGCTGGATCTCCCAGTGAGCCGATCGTGCCGGTCTGGTAAGTATTGGCAGCGTAATGCAGGGCCAGGTCCCGCACGGAGTATCCGGGCACCTTGTCCCGGACCTTACCGGCCACCACCTCTTTGCTTTGCTCAATGGCTGCCTGGGCTTTCTCACCCTCCACTAAAAACCTGTGCATCAGAAAATGCATCTTCGGTTTTGAAAGCCGGGAATCGTCTGTCTCGGTGGTAATGCAGTCCACCGTTTTGACCCACCAAGGGTAGCGTTTGCTCTGATCCCGGTAGACAAAACCTTCGGGTATGGTACCCAGGGGGACTTGTTGTGATTTCATGGGTTTGTTCCTAATGGATAGTGTTAAAATAGTTCATTGAAGAGACGCGTTAAAGGCCCAGTCCCCAGACCAGGCCCTGCATAACAACACCCGGGACACCGAACATCAACACCCCCATCCAGGCGGCCCGTGGCTGATGTTCCTGCAAAGACCCGAAAAATACGTCAAAACAGAAGGCAATCAACAGGCAGCTGCCTGCAAACATGACCCAGTAATACCAAGCCAGAGCTGGCGCTACTATATAAAGCAGGGTTCCGGCAATCCCGGAAAACAAACCCAGAATATAATTTCTCATCAGTTTCCATCGATAAAAGTTTAAACAATTCCATGATACGTGTATAAAAACGAGTCGCTCACAGAGTCAGGGGGATTACGGCATCCCCCCAGTCTGAAAGCTGGCCGATCAGGAATCTGTTTTACGTAGTTTGGGAACACCGGCTTGTACATCGGCCATATACCGCATCGTCCATTCCATTGTGTTTTCTGGAGGATCGACGACCTCAGCCTTTTCTTTCAGGACCAGGGACTGTGTGGGGCATTTAACCACGCAGACACCACAACCGATACAGGTGTTCGCTGCCAGTTGGGGCACTCTGCCCTTTTTATTCAGTTCACGGTCAGCGGTATTATAATCGACCATCGTCAAAGCATCCAGGGGGCACCGTTTGACACATAAGCCACACCCTTTACAGGTTTCCGACTCGGTCGTCAGTTCAAAGTTGGATGAGTCAAGGGACTTGTGATGGTCTTGTATGTGATAGGGTTCAAAAAACATACAATACTCCTTATCACAATTACAGATGGTGTCGGGCTTTTCCTTCCAGTTGGATACAGCATGCACCAGACCCGCATCGGCTGATTTTTTCAGGATGGCTTCGGTCTCCTCCCGGGTAATTTCCCGGCCAATTCCGGCCTCGATGATGTATCGGCCCAGGTCATCAAAATGAAGGCAGACTTCCAGCGGCTTTTTACTTGTCTCAAACATGGGGTCCACTTCCCGTCGCACTCGACAGGGACAGTTGGAGACAGTGTAAAATTCAAAATTGTCCAGCACCTTAACCACATCCTCATAAGGTCTTATTTTTTTATCAACTTCAATCGTCGCCTGGATCGGAAGGGTCCGCAGGCCCTTGGTCTCAGTCATCGATTGCATATGATTAAAGCCGGTAGAGTGATAACCGGTATAAGCAGGGACCAGGTTTTTAAGGAGATCGTCAGTAGGCTCCCTCCAGAATGCGGTGCGAGCCTGCATAAAGACATCATTCAAACCGTAGCGGGCGGGACCCTTTTTGTAGTCCTTCCACACCAGCCCCCTGGTAACCATGGGGGCCAGCTTCTCCTCCAGCTCCTCGACGCTCATCTCCTTCATGGCTGCCAGTTCTTCAACCTTTGTTTTACGAAAGGGAAAACCGGTCAGGAATTCAGCCTCCTCCACCGTGTATCTGGCTTTGATCATCGGCATGCGGTAAGACGACTTTGCCACCTTGATCCAGGACTGACTGAGCCAGTCAATAAATAAATTGTAAATCTGTTTTTCGTTCATGTTTCCTCGTCTTTGGGTTCATGTGTTTCTTGGACACACCTTGTCCATTCACATATGGGGGTTTTGGGGACACCTGTTTCATTAGTTATGACAGGGAATAGCGATCCTCCTCCTCAAAAAAGTACCATGGATCGGACACCTCTTTGGGTTTCGTTGTTCTATTTTCAAGGTTCGAAATTCTCAATTTCTGTTGATTTGCTTTTGCTTGAACATAAAAAACGCTGTCCAAATGAGGAAAAACATTCAGTGGTTCGGATATGACTTCTCCTATTACTAATGCAATTTCCGTCTCGATGAGGGGTAATTTGAAATCAGAGATCGAGATAACAGGCGACCCGGTCCTTTTTCCTGAAGAGAGCAGAACACCAGCGGTCGGTTCGTTCAGACCCATGCTTTTCTGCTGTTCGTCAGAAGAGGCGTCCATCTTGTAGCCCGCTATATCATCGTCTGCAAGCCCTGCTTCGATCACAGCCTTCTGGACAGCATAAGCGGTTTCCTTGTTCAACTCCGGAAAGTGCTGGGGTTCTCTGGGCTCGACCTCTTTATTTTGACTTGCGCTACAACTCCTCCTGAATTACCGCAGGTTATGTTATTGAAAGACCTAGCCCAACACCCTCCGGCAGCGTTACCTGCCCATCCTTCAGCTCCGGTATTGAAACACCTCCGGGGAATAAGAATCCTTCCGGTAACCAGGGTATTTCCAGCCAGTCGCTGTGATCAGTGCTCAAAGCCCAGTGGATATTCGCATACAACGCAGGTCCGATTCTGAAAGAATGCGGACTGAGCGGCAGGTTGAACAGTTCGAATAAAGGCGTCAGCTTTTTCCCGGCGCTCAATCCGCCAATTTTGGTGATCTCCGGCATAACATAATCCGCAGCACCGCTCTGCATCAGCCGATAAAAACTCTCCTGGCTGTATTCGTTTTCGCCTGCAGCGATGGTGATGCCGGTTGCATCTTTTAGCCGGCCCAATATATCATGATCCCGCATGGGCCAGGTGGGCTCCTCAAACCAGAACACATTGTGGGTCATCAGTGCCTGCGCTACATCACTGGCTTCCGGCAGGTCGAAATGGCCGTTCACATCGAACATGATCGCCATATCCGGACCGGCCACGTCCCTGACCAGACCTGCCAAATCGGGATTATGCTCGTGCAGTTTAATCCCCTGGAACCCGTAGGCCATGACCCGTTCGGTTTCCTTTTGAATCATCCCCGGATCCTTCATCGGGGGCAGGCTGGCATAGGCCCTCACACTCTCTTTGGCTTGTCCGCCCAGCAGTTCTACCACTGGGAGCTGGGCTCTCTTTCCCGCCAGATCCCAAAGTGCCAGGTCTATGCCACTGATGGCACATCCCATAATCCCTTCGATACCATACCGGTAGGCATAGCGAACCATCTGTTGAAACCGGGCCTCAATCTGCCGGGCATCTTCTCCGATCAACAGCGGTTTCAGTATACTCTCGACCGCACTGATCATCGGCAGCACCTGCTTGTTTGCCAGGAACGGTTTATCGTCTCCCATCCCGGGAGAAACTCCCCACCAGCACTCACCGGTCCCTGAGAGGCCGTCCTCCTGGGTCACCCTAACAAACAGCTGCGTCAGTATAGCGTGTTCCTTGATTTCCGTTTGAATATCTGTAATCTTCATAGCATCTCTTATTTCACATGTGGATGCCCGAATGCGGGTTGTCATCACTGTCAATGGCATTCAGTTTGTCGGCAGACAACCCAGCACCTCGGACGGTTTCTTATTTCATCAGACCCGCTTCCTTGTACGCCCGATATGCACCCGGATGTGTTTCTTCGGGAGTAAACTGATAGCAGAGCATCTCCTTGCTCATGAGCTGGCCCAGGGCATGGTATTTAGCAAACTTGTCTACGTTTTTGATCAGGACTTTTGTCAGCTGATACGCTTGTTCCTCTGGGAAGTCCAGATAAGCCCACCATCCGAGGGTACTTATAGAGATCGTAATGGGCTGATTCAGCCCCGGAACATTTTCTGGCTTCAGAGTGAATGCACTGTGTGGGATCCGCAGCATCTTGGACTCTCTCCTCAGGCCCTTTTCGCCGACATTGATATAATAGAGCTTTTCCCCAGTGGCAGTCAGTTCACGAAAGAAGGGAGCCGGGACGTATTGCCCGGTGACGGGATTTATATAGGCTCCACCGACCACAGCATCCACCAGCCTGTCCTTGAAAGCCGAGATAGCAGCCTTGGTTCCGATCAGCTGGGGTTTGAACTGGTTTGGCTTCATACCGCCTGCCAGGGTCAGGTCCCATATGGCGGCAAATCCCCAGGCCTGTTGTTTGGTGCCCAGGCCAATGCTCTTGCCTTTAAGATCGGTGATCTCTTTGATTGCCGGATCCCGACTGACATAAAATCTGGCCGTCACATTGTAATTGGCGATCTGCCTGATATCTTTTGCAATACCACCTTTCATGCGCTTAAAGGGACCCGCCCCAGCCCTGGCCATATAAATCAGTTGTATGGAATTCGCCTGGATGGTTGTTTTCTTGAGAGCCGGTTTTTTTGCCATTTTGATCAGGTTGTAGGCAACTCCCGGCGATTCACTATGACCAACCTGCAGGGGGGCATCACTGTCCCGGGTGATCTCTTCAAGGGCGGTGCCTATGATATAACTGCTGGTGCCGAAAGGCGACGATAGCAGATCGACTCTTGCTTTCTCGGCCAGTGCTGTGTTTATCGAACCAAAGGCAAACGTGAACAGAATGGTCATTGTTGCAAGTTTAAGTTTCTTAATCGCATTTTTCATCTAGATAGTTCCTTTTCTGATAGTTGATTAGAATGGGGTCGTTTATTCAAACAGCGACAGATGCATTTAAATCAAGATTGGCTGCCCGTCTGAAATGCCACCCGAGAACGATGGAGCTCAGCACCAGACCAGCAATCAGCCATCCGCCTTCCATCGAAAAACAAAAGGCAAAGAAAAATATAGAGGCCAACAGAAAACCGGCTTGTTCCCAACCCAGCAACGATGTTCGCATATATTTGTAAATTACCGACGTTAGCAGCAGCAGGGCACATATCGCTGCAAAGACGGACAAAATACCGTAACCGAGGGTTGTTTCACTGCGAAGGAGAAACACCGGGTTGTAGATAATCAGAAACGGCATGATGAAGTTTGGAATGGATAGCTTAAAGGCTTCCACCCCGGTTTTCCAATAACTGGATCCCGCTATGGAGGACGCTGCCAGAGCCCCCAGGGCCACTGGTGGCGTCACCGCGGATATGATGGCGAAGTAGAAAGCGAAAAAGTGTACCCGGATGGGCTCAATTCCCATTTGAACCAGACCCGGCGCTATCAAGATGGCAACCAGCGCGTATGCTGCAGCGGCCGGCAGTCCCAACCCGATAAAAAGAGAGAGGATCATGGTGAAAAAGAGGATCAACGGCAGGATCCCGAAACTGATCATCTCAACGATCACCGCCAGCTTTTGGGCCAATCCTGTGTTGATAAAAACCTGTTGCAGAATGCCGACCGTAGCGACGGCAAAGCTGATTTTACCTGCCATCACCGCCCCTTTGGCCATGGTTTCCAACAGCCCCTTAACAGAAGGGCGGGTGCTTTTTCTCAAATAGACCATCACCAGCAACAGGCAATTCACGACAAAACTCGAAAGACCGGCCGTAAAGTTCATCAGCAGTAGTGTGATCAAAACACCCAAAGGAATCAAAAAAAGCGGCGCCTGCTGCCGGAGCACCTGGCGGTCGATTTCGACCTTTTCCGCCTTGATCCCCTGGTCCATAGCGATTAACTGAACGCCAAAGGCCACGGTGATGTAAAAAAGAATTGAAGGAACAACACCCGCCAGCATGATTTCGGAAAAGTCCTTATTCAGGAAACCTGCCATCATGAAAGCGGCGATCCCCATGATGGGCGGCATCAATTGGCTGCCCGTCGAGGCCGTGGCCTCGATGGCTCCGGCTGTTTCGGGTTTGAACCCGACTTTCCTCATCATCGGTATGGTAAAGGCACCCGTGATCAGTACATTTCCGACTGCCCCTCCGGATACCATACCCACCAGTGAACTGCCGATCACTGCTGTCTGTGCCGGCCCGCCGGCCAGTTTCCGGCCGGCTGCCTTGCCCACTTCCAGAAAAAACTTGTTGGCACCGGCCAACTCCAACAGAGCACCGAAAATGACCAGGTTAAACCCGAAATTGGCCATCACCGACAGCAGGGAACCGAAAACGCCACTGAAGCCGATCCCCAGGTTGGAGATCCCCAGGTCAAAATCGATCTTCGGATGGTACAGCGGGTCGGGCAGGTGGTGTCCCCAGAAGAAATAGGCAATCATAATAACTGCCAGTCCCGGAAACACGTTGCCCCAGGACATCCAGGTACCGACCAGGACGACAATCACCAGCAGCACCCCAACCACCATGTCCGGATTTTCCGGAAAGCCCACCACGTCAAGCAGATACTCATAGTTCACCCGCATATAGACAATCACGCCAAGGCCCACGATCAGACAAAGTGACCAGGCAATATTTCCGGCCAGGCCAGGCCTGCTCAGGAGCGCTGCTCCAAATACGACCAGAAACATCATCCCCAGGTGCACAATCTGATGCTCCAAGGGACCCTGGATGAGAGAGACTACGGAAGCCATGTGATAAACAACAATCGCCGTCGCTACGAGCGCAAAGAGAATGCCCGTGGTGGAAGAAGTATATTTCGATCGATTTGACATACGCTTACTCTCCTGTCTTCAGAATTTTATTTACGTTTTTTTCCCGGTCCGGGTTCTTTTCGGAGCCGTTCTGTGATAGTTCATATCCATATCAATTACTAAATATTTGGATGGATACACGGTATCGCTGAGGTAAATGATTTTGTTGTCCTGGTTCGTCAGCGTTCTTCGAGCTTTCACAATTGGATCGTTGACCGGCATACCCAACAAATTGGCGTTCTCCAGGTCAGCCATTCCAATTGTTAATCGTTGACGGGCGCTTTTTATGTTTAGCTCCGGCATTTCTTTGAAAGCACGCAGTATGATATTCTGATCGAACTCCTCAGATCGTGTCTCATAGATCGCGGCATCAAGATAAACGTCTATCGCGCAGCGTAACTTCTGTTTAATACTGTGCAGTCTTTTCATATAAACATATGAATCTGCCGCTTCCATTGCTGAATCATCCAAAAACGGAAGCGTTGCTTCCTTTTTAAACTGCAACATGTTGATTTCCGATCCCTCGAAGAACTCCATAATCTCTACCCAATCCGCTTGCAGATTGAGTTTGAAAGGATCTTCTTCAGGCTCGTTGACAAACGTCCCCTTTCCCTGCTTCCGCCAGATCAAGCCCTCTTCCTCCAACTGAGTGACTGCTTGACGGACTGTCGTCCGGGCGACCGAAAACTCCACAACCAACTCCTCAAGACTCGGAATCCTCATACCGGGACGCCAGACGCCCGAATCAATTCGATGACGTAATACACTGGCAATCTGATAAAACAGCGGCAACCCGCTTTTTTTCTTCTGAAAATCGTTGCTCATAGGCTTATTTTATTGCAAAGGTTTATACGTATGGTCTTTCATACCTTTAAACGTTTTGCTTTGTCAAACATTTTCCTGATAATTACAGTAATCTCTTTATATAATCGTTTTCCCCAAGGGATTTGGATTCGGTGACAGACATATCAAACCAGCGGGTGCTCTTTTTTGCCGGACTCAGTGCACAGATCTGTCTCAGCACCAGTACCTTACCCCCCCCCTTTCATCTGCATCACTTTATGGAGCGTTTCCTGTGTCGCTTTAAAATCAAATGGATCGGCAGTGAAGACAGTGGCGCCGATAGAACTAGAGATCGTCTCAATGTCCATCTGCACCGCCTCTTCTCCGCGAACATCGGTCTCTGTTCCCGGATGGGTGTTCTTAAGATTTTTGGTTAGATTGGAAATTGAGTTGACCGTCGGTCAATGGTATCAGCAAGTACATTAAACCGACTGTGATGAGGGAGGTTGAATTTGTCGAGGAGCTATAGGGCTTATTTGCAGGATATGCGGGACTGTATGTTCAAGATTAGCGAATCCTCACATTATTCGATATCAAAGCTGATGCACCCCGCCGAACCGTAATCCGCTTCGTAACGACCCGGTTGCCCCAGGGCGAGATTACCGAGAAGTCCGGTCATGATGATATGACCGGGTTCAAAGCGCCAGCCCTGCTTCAGCATGGTGCGCACCAGCCAGAATCCGGCCGCCCACTGGTCTCCCAGGGCATCGTTTCCCCTGCCTCGGTTGATCTCTGATCCATTGAAAGACAAGGTCACCTCTATCTCGTTGATATCCGTTCCGGTATGAGGTTTCTCCTCCCCCAGAATATACTGCTTGGCAATGACGTTGGCCGCCAGTATATCGACTCCCCCGGGGGCTGCGCCGTCCGGAAAGGCGGGATCTGCCAGCTCCACAGCAGGCATAAAGCCGCGACACAGGCTCCTGAATCCGGCGACATCTGCCGGTGGTTCGGATATGACTTCTCCTATTACCAATGCAATTTCCGTCTCGATGAAGGGTAATTTGAAATCAGAGATCGGGATAACGGGCGACCCGGTCCTTTTTCCTGAAGCGAGCAGAACACCAGCGGCCGGTTCGTTCAGACCCATGCTTTTCTGCTGTTCGTCAGAAGAGGCGCCCATCTTGTAGCCCGCTATATCATCGTCTGCAAGCCCTGCTTCGATCACAGCCTTCTGGACAGCGTAAGCGGTATCCCTGGTCAACTCCGGGAAGTGCTGGGAAAGTACCGGAATCGGCTCTCCCTGTTTCCGAGCGCCCAACATCATAGCGACCATTTCATCTATGTTACGATCCATAATCGTTTATCTCCTTTGGATATGATGCTTAGGGTAGGCTTAAAAATTAATTGGTGTTTTGTCTGCAAAATGTCAAATCTTTTGGGGACTTTTGCAGACAAACTACACCAAGTTATTTTTGTACGATCCCTTACTAACTGTCTGTTTTGCCGGAAACTTTCAACCTCTATCAAGCATTTTGAGTCCCCGATCATAGGCCTTGAGGTTGAGGGATACCTTGTCTGCAGGCATGGTGGCAGAGATCACTGCTTCAAAATCGTCTTTTTCGATGGGCAGTTCTCCTGTTGCGGCCACAGCACCCAGCAGCATGATGTTACCGTAGACCGGATTTTTCATATCTGCCATCGCTTCGTCCGTGGCGTTAATGAACCAGGATTGCCCTGAAATGTCATTGACGCGCTCCTCGATATCTTCGGGGGAGGGGTAAGTCTGTTCACCAGCGACGACTGCCATCGGGTGAATAGGACGGGTATTGCAGATCACTTTTATCTCCATATTGCCGTAATCTGCCAGCACCCGGATAGCCTCGGTTGGCTCCATTGCCACCACCATATGGCCCTGCCCCCGTAAGATGATGGGGGAGTAAGTCTCCTCTGCTGAGATCCGCAAATGGCTCATGACAGAGCCTCCACGCTGGGAAGCGCCGAAAGTCTCTCCAATGGTCACAAAATATCCCTTTTTCGAAAGCATCTTTCCAAGAATACGTGAGGCGGTTACATTCCCCTGCCCCCCCACTCCGGTGATGATCAGGTTATAGGGATCGAATTTCAGTTCTGCTTTTGTTTCATTCATGTCAACTCCTTCTTATCAATGGCACCAACCGGACAGACGTCTGAGCAGACACCACAGCCGATGCAGATCACATCATCTATTTTGGATACCTTCTTGACTGGATCCCAGACCAGGCCCGGACAACTGAAAACACGGGTACAGAGACGATTGCACCCACAGCTTTCGCCAAGGCATTTGGATTCAGTGACGGACATATCAAACCAGCGGGTGCCCTTTTTTTCCGGGCTCAGTGCACAGATCTGCCTCAGCACCAGTACCTTAACCCCCCCCTTCATCTTCATCAGATTATGGAGTGTTTCCTGTGTTGTTTTGAAATCAAATGGATCGGCAGTGAAGACAGTGGCGCCGATGGATTTACAGATCGATTCAATGTCCATCTGCACTGCCTCTTCTCCACGAACATCGGTCTCTGTTCCCGGATGGGGTTGAAAACCAGTCATAGCGGTACCACTGTTGTCCAGAACCACTAAGGTAATGTCTGATTTGTGGTGCACAGCGTTCACCAGCGCCGGCATGACAGCATGATAAAAGGTGGAATCACCACAGACTGAGAAAACAGGCTGATCCATACCAAACTGCCCCAGTTTACCGAATCCGCTGGCCACACCGGTTCCTGATCCCATGGCATGAAGGGTTTTCAGGGTGCTGAAACCGGCCGACCGTACGGCCATCGTGTAACAACCGATATCGCCACAGACAAATCCCTCATTGTTATCCATTTTCAGCGCCAGTGAGATGTTCCAGAAAGAGGCCCGATGGGGGCAACCGGCACAAAAGGTCCCCTCGCGAGCGGGAGCACCCAAAAAGAGATGGGTCACGGCCTTCTCTTCATATTCGGCCGGAATACCGACATAATCTATTTCCAGAATATTGCAGAGCGCCGCTATGATAATATCCGGATTCAACTCCCCTGTGGAGGGGATGGATCCATCGCGCTTTCCAAAAAACTTCTTGATTCCGATCTCCTCCGCCAATTCCATCCCCAGGATCTTGACACTCTCCTCTAGAAACGGAATGACTTCCTCCACAATCAACACCTTGTTTGTCGACCGCAAGTGCTTTTCCAGCAATCTGGGCGGCAGTGGCCAGGTAGTTCCCAGCTTGAGGATGCCGACACGGTCCCGAAGGCCAAGTTGTTTGATGGCCTCCCGACTGTAGAGGTTGCAGGCTGAACTGGTAATGATGATCAGCTCCGGGTTGTCCGGTCCGGAATACGTATTGAAAGGGGAGGCTTCAAACATCTCCATGGCCTGTTGAACTTTCTGCTGCTGCAGTCCATGTTTGTAGTTCACCGGTGCACTGATTACGGGGCCCGTCTCAGGATCAAGCACAAACCCGTCATGTTTGAATGTGGCCTGCTGCTCGGTCGTTGGTAGATCCCCGAAAGTAACGGTGCCGCTTGCATGGGAGAGACGGGTCACACTACGTACTAACACCGGGCATTTGAGCGTTTCGGATAGTTCAAAACCCCATTTCGTCATATCCTTGGCTTCCTGAAAATCACCCGGCTCGAGAAGGGGGATTTCCAGCATGCGGGAGAAATGTCGGCTATCCCCCTCGTTAACACTGGACAGAGCTCCCGGATCTTCGCAGGGCAGAATTACCATGCCACCCCGCGTGCCGGATCCGGCCAAATGCAGGAAAAAATCGGATGCGACGTTGACACCATTCTGCTTGAGGACACAAAGGGACCGCAGGTTGGCGAAAGATCCTGCAGCAGCCACTTCCATGGCCACTTTTTCGTTCGTGGACCACTCCACGTACAGATTTCGCTCTTTTGAAACGCTCGCCAGGCTTTCAACGATCTCCGAGGAAGGTGTTCCTGGATAACCCGCTACCACAGCAACACCTGCTTCCAAGGCACCGCGGGCAATCGCTTCGTTTCCCATGACCAGGTGTCGTTCATCTGATTTTGGTTCTATTATGATTGACATGCCTCCTCCTGCTTTTGTTTTTCGATGGCTCTTTCTTGTTTGTTTCCGGCTCCCAATCTCAAATGTTCCAAACTTTCAGCCGGGAAATCGTCCAGTTCCAGGTATCCGGCTGCAACAGCCTCGTTAACCAGCTTTTCTCCCCTCTCGCTGCGAATAATCAGGGTGTTCCAATTCGATTTTCCCTCCAATGCGCCCACGGAAATATCGGACCACTTTGCCGTCATGTCCGGACAGACCGCACAGCCACCCGGTATCAGTTCCCTGATTTCCGCAAGCGGGAATTCAACGTTGCCAGTGCTCGTTTTGACCACAAACACCTCAGCCGGTGGGGGAGGAACATCCATACCGGTGATGGTTGCAGGGTCAAGTCTCCCGGCAATGTAATCCCGGAATTTCCGGGCATCCAGGGACCAGGTGCAGAAAAGGCCGATCACCAGGTTTATGGGATCAACAAAACCGTCCTTTTGCAGCGGATTGGATCGCATATTGGCGATGCCGGTCAGTTGGCAGGCGGTACCCACCACACCCAGATTCTGCTGCTTATCCCTGGCCGCCTCGTTAACCAGAGACGCCGTATGGGCTGCAGAATATTTGGTTGAAACACATGCCAGAATTTCCTGAGTGCTCTTTGCAATCTTTGGAACCGGTAACAAACCGTCAGCACCTGTGAGGACAGCCCCTTCGATGACGTTTTTTTCCAAAGCAGCGACCAACAGCGCCGTGACAGTTCCCCCATTTTGGAACTGCTTTCCGGTCAGCGTTCCCCCTGCCTTTGCCGCTACTATCCGTTGATAAGTGCCCAAGGGACTTTCGCTATAGGATTGGCTGAAATAATTGTTTGACAGTTTTTCGAAATCAACGCCCGTCTTCGGGCATTGGGCATGACAGCGTCCCTGTTCCAGGTCACAGTCAAAAATCTTGGCGACTTTACCGTCGTGCACCTTGAAGTATGGGCAGATCCCAACACAGGCGCCACAAACCGAACACAGGTCCCTATCAAAGACCTGCTCGAAAAGCTCCTTTGAACCGGCAATTTGCATCAATGGTCCTCCACGTTAATGATGGTTAGAAAAAAAACTGTTGTTGTGCAATACTTGAAAAACCCTGAAACTCGCTTCAACTCACAACCTCAGGGTCGGCTTATCAATTCGTTCACCTTCTGTTTTCAAAATGTCCGGCTTTTGGGACTTTTGTAAACAGATTAGGTGACGTTATTGATAAACGATCCCCAAGTGTTTCCCATTAATGTAAAAGGAAACACGTCGCCCTATGCTAACAGCTTATGCCACAGCTACGTGATTCCTTAACATTAATGGGAATCACTTGAGTTATTTTTGTACT
>Ga0233437_1002181_pt1 | contig 31122 bp, 20 predicted proteins | sample SI_122_August201_FD_182714 | JGI IMG/M metagenome (GOLD analysis project Ga0233437, IMG submission 182714) | Seawater microbial communities from Saanich Inlet, British Columbia, Canada - SI_122_August2016_200_MG | ecosystem: Environmental > Aquatic > Marine > Inlet | place: Canada: British... | reverse complement strand
CGGTGAGATGGATGATATCCGTAAAAATATTATTCATCAGGGCTTGGATCTTCAGGGCGGTATGCATGTTGTCCTGGAAGTCGATTTAGAAGAATTGATTAAAACCCGAGTGGAAGATGGCGATGCTGAGATTGATGCTCTGATTTCCAGTAGCCTCGTAGAAGCTCAAAATAACGAGACTGAATTTTTCCCAACATTTGCTAAGAATGTGAATGCGACGAACATTCGTCTAGCACGGTACTTTCCAATCTATGAAAAAGGTCCTAACTCTGATGTCTTGGACGCTCTCGAAGCTGATGCTAAGGATGCTGTGGACCGTGCTGAAGAAATTATCCGAAATCGCGTCGATCAGTTTGGTGTATCTGAGCCAACTATCCAGCGAAAAGGTGCCTGGAGAATTGTTGTTGAGCTCGCCGGTATTACAAATCAGGCTCAAGCTCGTGAATTGATCCAAGCTACAGCCCTGCTTGAGTTCGTCCTGGTTCAGGAAGATCCACAATTGCTGGATGAAGTCATTCGCAATATTGACAAAGCCTGGGCTGCAGACATGGGCGAGGAGAATCCAGAGGATTCTACAGATTTAATGGTAGAGGCTGATTCGACTGTTGATGAGGCCGCTCCCAGCCTGGCGGACATTCTCTCTGGTGAAGAAGGTGATTCTCTCAGTATTACTGGCACAGGGGATGTGGGTCGCCCATTCTCATCTTTGATTAATGTAGGCAGTAACACCATCTGGGTCCCTGAAGAAAATGTCCGTTCTGTCAAACGCAAGCTTGCAAAACCTACGATAGCAGCAGCTGTTTCTTCAGATAGCAAACTTGCCTGGGGTGTTTCACCACGTGACATTACAGGTGATGGTCGCATGCACAGAGCTCTCTACCTCATGAAGGGTACTGCTGAATTAACAGGTGATGTTGTAACAGACGCTCGTGAATCATTAGGTGGATTCTCTGGAGCGGAATTTGTGGTGCATCTCTCCATGAATGATGAGGGTTCCCGCGAATGGACCAAGATTACTGCTGGTAATGTGGGTAAACGAATCGCTATTGTTATGGATGGTAACGTTCATATGGCTGGTGTTATCCGTGATAAAATTGCCGATGGTCGGACACAGATTGAAGGTATGAATGATCTTCAGGATGCCAAGAAGCTGGCAGTTGTTCTACGTGCTGGGGCCTTGCCAGCTCCAATGATTATTGAAGAAGAACGCACCATTGGTGCATCTCTAGGTGCTGATTCGGTAGCGGCTGGAACTCAGGCCATGGTATTTGGCTTTATCCTGGTCATAATATTTATGGCTGTTTACTACAGAGGTGCTGGACTGGTGGCTGATATAGCTCTTGTCCTAAATCTTGGATTTACTCTGGCTGTTCTTTCCACACTGAATGCTACTCTCACACTACCTGGTATTGCGGGACTGATTCTTACAGTAGGTATGGCAGTGGATGCCAACGTGCTCATCTTTGAGAGAATTCGTGAAGAATTACGCAATGCCAAGACGGTCAAAAAATCAATTGATGATGGCTTCAATAGAGCATTGACTACCATTGTGGATGCTAACCTGACAACCATTCTGGCAGCTGGTGTTTTATGGCAGTTTGGTAGCGGAACCATCAAAGGTTTTGCCACCACACTATTCTGGGGTATTCTGACCTCAATGATCACAGCTATTTTTATTACACGCACTATTTTCATGGTCATGACTGAGCGTAAAACCATGACCAAGTTGAGTATCTGAGGATTTTGACATGTTTGAATTGATTAAAAATGTAAATATTAATTTCCTTGGTAAAAGAAAAATTGCCGGGATGATATCAGGAGCGGTTATTCTTGCAGGTCTTGTGAGCATTGTGCTCCACGGCGGTCCGCTGTATAGTATTGATTTTGAGGGAGGTACTGAGATTCAGGTGTTATTTACTGAATCCACCAATGTGGAAGCGGTACGTGAAGCCCTTTCGGAAATCGGATATGGAGACGCCGCTATCAGGGGGTTTGGAAATGAAGATGAATTCCTTATTCATGTGAAAACATCTACCAAGAGTGAAGAACAGGTTAACACCATCCGTGAGGCTCTGGCTTCCATTCATGGCGGTAGCTATGAAATTCGTCGTCTGGAAACGGTAGGGCCAAAAATTGGTAAGGAACTAAAGGGTGATATGATTTCCGCTGTGCTCATAGCTATGGCTGGTATTGTTATTTACATTTCTATTCGGTTCCAGTTTATGTACGCCATTGGTGCACTCGTAGCATTGACCCACGATGTTCTAATTACCTTAGGACTCTTCTCATTACTCAATATGGAGATATCACTCTCAGTACTGGCAGCATTTCTCTTTATTGTGGGTTATTCCTTGAATGACACAATTGTGGTTTTTGACCGCGTCCGTGAGAATGCCAAAGAAAAACGGCATGATAGTTTTATGTCAGTCATTAATTTAAGTTTAAACCAGACCTTAAATCGCACTGTGATTACTTCACTGACGACATTGACGGTGGTCCTGATTCTGTTGTTTTTTGGTGGCGAAGTGATTAAGCCTTTTGCATTTGCTTTGACAGTCGGACTTGTAGTTGGAACCTATTCTTCCATCTTTGTTGCCAGTCCAGTTGTTTTGGCCTGGGATGAAAATCAGAAGAGAAAGAAGAATAGCTGATAGGCTCTATATTTGTTATAAAATAAATTGAAAGAAGCACCCCGAGGGGTGCTTCTCTGTTTTTATACTATCTACTGAAATCGTCATGCTGAGCTCCGTCGAAGCATGTGGCAATATCATAACTCTTATGCCTACTTATCCATCCTCGCCAGATTGAAGTACGTGCAGCTTGCATCCTATTATACATCAATTACATTGAGTTAACCTCAATACAGTTTGGAGAAAGCATGAAAACAGGGTATGTCTATATCTTGAAGTGCTCTGATGGATCCTTTTACACGGGGATGACCAATGATGTTGAAAGGAGACTATTTGAGCACAATACTAGTAAACAACGATCCTACATTTCAAATCGGAAACCAATTAAGCTCGTTTGGGTGTCTGATGAATTGGAGATTCAGGATGCTATTTTACTGGAAAAGCAGATAAAGGGTTGGCGCAGAGAGAAGAAGATCGCTTTGATCAATGAACGGTTTGACGACCTACCAGAACTATCAGTTGCATATTTCAGGAAGAAATAATTTCGACGAACCTGTCTCCTTCGACGGAGCTCAGGATGACAGTATAGGGTAGTCTCAGAACGTTATTGCTGATTACCTATGACTCTCTGTACAACAGCCATCTCCTCTCAAGCCCTTGAAATTCGTTTCACACCAATGGTTACACATCAGCAATTCTCAAAAAATATGATGTGTTAGCCACATGATGATCAATTATGATCGCTCATGGCACAGGCATTGCACACCTCAAGCTGATTCCTACTCACACGAATCGACATGCCATGCAAATCTCTGTGAGGGGGAAGGGAATCTCAGAAACTGATCCGGAGGCTCGCTGTGCGAAAACTTTTTACCACCACAATAATTTTAACCATCATCATTACTGGGACTTACGCCGATATTACCATGACAGGAGATGCCCGCGTTCGTCCTCGTCTAGATATCATAGATCTGGGAAGCTATGGTAATCGAACAGATAATATCTATTACTTCTACCGTGCCCGACTCAATGTGGCTGCCGATATTGGCGAGGGTTATTTCTTCAAAACCAAACTTGGTTATAATGGTGCAGCCAACTTTGCAAAATTTGGTACCGGAACCAAACCTATTGCCAGTGTGAGTCTGGCCAGTGCCGGTCGCTCAACCCTGAGCTTTATGGAAGTCTATTTTGGTCATCAGAGCAAGACCTATGGCTGGGCTGCTGGAATCATCCCTGTCCCACACAATCCACTCCTCGATATGCATTTTTATCCTGGAAAGATGGCCAACATTCCCTGGTTACTCTTTAACAATGCTTCAGCTCCCGGTTTTGATTTCAACTATATGCTAGCTGGTGGTAAGTTCGATCTAAAAGTTCTGGTAGATAATAACGACGGTGTCAAGGTTTCTACAGACGGTGATGTAATCGATAGCCTCACCACAACGGATCAATACAGCTTGGATGCCACCTACACCTTGACAATTAGTGGAATCAAAGTGTCACCCCAGTTTCTGATGACCATAGCTGATGATGAAGATCCTGCCCCCATGACCTATGGTGCAGCTCTAGGATTACCTAAGTTTGCTGGATTTGGAACCTCAGCCTATTTTGGAATGACCAAACAAAATGCTGATGATACCAATGCCTATACCGGTTGGATTGCTCGGGCAAAGCTTGCGGGTATGCTGGGACCTGGTGCCGTGACAGCATGGTATGATATGGCTACCTATACTCCAGATGCTGATGGCCTGGAACCCACAAAAACCAGTTTCATGTGGATATCCTATACTTATACTCTCCATAAGTCGGGGAAGGGAGCTGTTACCCTGGCTCCTACATATCGTCTTTATACTCAGAAAACAGAAGGAAGCCTGGATTACTCCAGATCGAACATCGAACTCACCACCCAGATTACGTTTAAGTAAGAGCCCAATTATTTTCGATTATGAATAGCACCTGAATTAATTCGGGTGCTGTTCATAATTCTCAATTGCCCACAATTAATTTGTTTCGCTGTAAAACAAAATTCAATTTTCAAAAATGCACTCCTTAATCCGTGCCCAATAGAAATCGCAATAGTCACCCCTAGAGATATGATAGTCAGTATTTGATTGTGCTCATAGCAGAAGTGTTTTAGTTTGCAGAAAATTTGTCACGGATGACTTTTATTCACAATATTTAGAATAGGTTAAATCTTAAATGAAACAAGCTCTAGTTGGAACCTGTATTGGATTATTGTCAAGCTTTTTACTCAGCGCAAATGCTTGGGCTGAAGAAAAGGACAATTTGAGCATAAGTTTTTCATACGGAATAAAAGATTTATTGCCCAGCCTCATCGCCAATTCGGATCTTGAGTTTGACAACAAAAAGTCGTATTCCGATTTGTGGATTGAAGGTGGTTTCCAATTTTCAGATAAGTTAAGATTTGAAGGCGCTTTGGAGTTAACTAATCAACCTCATGAGCTAATTGGGACAAAATTTTCAAGATCAGATTTCCCTTTATCAACTGGACGTTTTCAAAAAAGTGTGGTGAGCTACACGACAGATAAATTGATAATCACACTTGGGCGTGATGACATGCTCAGAACAAAATTGAGACCAGACATATTTGAATACCCAATATTCGCAGATGGTATAGCGTGGAATTATGCGTGGAAAAGTTGGAACTTTAAGCATATTTACCAAATCCTCCCAGCAGAGAGTCAGTCAAATCAGATTTTTAGGCGAAGCATATCTTATCATCATTTAAGTAGGACCCTCAATAGCTTAACATTTGGTGCTGGCGAGTATTTCATTTTAACGGGTGATCACATAGGATTAGATCTGAAAAGATTTAATCCATTTTTGCCCTACTCCCTTAATTCTCATGATAGTTTTGCTGATTATTATCCAGGTTTCTCAGGTGATTCGGACAATAGTCTGATCAAACTATTTTTGGACTGGAGAAAACAATCTAACAAGGTCTCAATAAATTTGTATATCGATGAATTCCAGATCGATGCTGTTGATAGAGAAGTATTTAATGATGCAGTACTACTAAGTTTATCAGCAGAGAATGAACTCAATGCTTTTGGGCAAAGGAGTTTATTTAACTGGGGGTTTTCAGCTGCAAATCCAAATTTTGGACAGCATCCCGGACCTTTCACAACCACAACGATTGGTGCATATCCACTTTTTGAATACACTCCTGGTATGAAAAATCTGTATTTTTTTGACGCAACATTATTTGCTGATAAGGCGTATCAATTATCTTTATCAGGATACACCGAGAATTGGGTAAACATCTCTGAGTTGTCCCCAGATCGTATGAATCAGCGAGATGCACTGGATCAACTAGATGTTCATTCTGATTCCAGATTTGGCGTGGAGCTTAATTACAATCTGCAGAAACTTCCTCTGAGGCTTGGTGTAGTAGGTTGGGTGGGGTCTGTGAAGGAAAATTCTTCAGGGATCAAATTTATTTTCAAATATGAATCAAATCGCCTGCTTACGCCGTAAAAGTATGATCCTCTGCAATTTTTGGTTGCTCAATGAAACCACTGTCCGATGGTTTGTATTCAGGAATTATCTGCATGAGGGACTGTTTGATTCTGGCTGAATCAAAGGTTACACCAAGCTCACCAAGCAGCTTTATATCAGTTCTTAGCCTCGCCCATTCATCATACTTCGATCCGCCGTTATTGAGAATCATGATCTTGCCATGGTCAGTTTTTGAAAAGATTTCACCATCAAAAGCAAGTTCTTCATAAAGTTTTTCGCCTGGTCGTACGCCGGTATATATAATGGGGATATCTTTTTCAGGTTCGAGACCAGACAATCTGATTAGATCAAAAGCCATATCCTTTATTTTGACCGGTCTACCCATTTCAAGGACGTAAATTTTCCCTCTTCCCTGTGGCATTGAGCTTGCTTGGAGGATTAACTGAGCTGCCTCAGGAATCGACATAAAGTAACGAATCATATCAGGGTGTGTAATTTTTACAGGTCCGCCTGCTTTGATCTGCTTTTCAAAGATGGGGATAACGCTCCCAGAACTACCCAGAACATTACCAAAACGGACTGCCATAAAGGAAGTCTTACGCATACGGTTTGCTACCTGAACCATAATTTCAGCCAGCCGTTTTGTGGCACCCATGACGTTCACGGGGTGAACGGCTTTGTCCGTACTTACGAGTACAAACTTTTCAACTTCATGCTCAACAGCTGAGTCAATCAGATTCATAGTGCCAAGTACGTTGGTGTTGATTGCTTCCCAGGGATGCTCTTCCTGAAGGGGGACGTGTTTATACGCTGCTGCGTGTAATATTACATGAGGCTTAAAGTCTCGTAGCATATTGTCAATAGTGTTCTTATCTCTTATACTGCCCAAGACGCAACTAGTAAATGCTTTGTGCTCAGTTGTAGATAACTCTTGCTGAATTTGGAAAAGATTGTATTCGCTATTATCAAAAAGGATAACCATAGCTGGATTAAACTGAAAACACTGGCGCACCAATTCCGATCCAATTGAGCCGCCTGCACCAGTCACCAAAATTCTTTTTCCATGCATAAATTGAGTAATCGATTGAGAGTCTAATTGAATTTCATCTCTACCCAACAAGTCCACATAGGATACTTCACGAATCATTTTAACCGATACATTATCATCAATGATTTCGGACAAATCTGGAACGGTTTTGTAGGGTTTTCCAGCAGCCTTACACTTCTCCACAATCGTTCTCATTTCAGGTCCTGTTGCAGAGGGTGCTGTGATAAGGAATTCATCAAAAATAAATGGAAGCTTATCAATGTCAAAGACTTGCCCGAATACTTTTACACCATGCAGAGTCGCTCCTTTTTTGCGAACATCATCATCGAGGAAGCCCACTATTTGATATCCAATATGGGGAGTGGTAAGTATCTCGCGGGCAATTTTTTCTCCTGTTCGTCCCGCTCCAATAAGTACTAATCTGGTCTTCTTAGGGCCTTCACCGGGATTAAAGCGGGCCTGCTTTGAGTCTTCAACAATGTGTGAGTAATAGATTCTAACCGAAATCCTGCTGAGTGAGACAGCCATTGTTGACAAAACAAAATCAATTAAAAAGAAAGATCGGGGGAAACCTGAGAAACCATGAAAAAAGCCAAAACCTAAAATGATAAGAACTGATGCAATTACATTGGCTTTAATAATATTGGTTATATCCCATAGGCTAGTAAATCTGAACATCCCTTTATAGAGACGGTAAAAGGAAAAACAGGTGATTTTTACCAGCAGCGTTATTGGGATTAAATACGCAAACTCACTGATAAAATTGGGAGGGATAATAAAATCAAATCTTAGGAGGAGGGCACCCAACAAGCTGAGCAGAATGAGACCTGTATCTGCGGTTAAGAAAAAAATAGTTCGAGAATTATTTGTCAGCTTATAATACATAAAATATCTTTTCACCCTTTAATATCGTTCAATATATAACAGAATAGTTACATAGTCACAGAAATCAAAATCCTATTTCACATTAACTTCCTAATTGTGATTCAAATCATTTTTTTGAATAGACACCTTAATTTGATTAAGAATGACATGATTTCGGAGAATTTACCTTGATTCTACACCATTGAGTGGATGCGGGATACTCGTATAGACACCTAGCTGACCATCCTCATAACTATCATCAATTACTAGGGCTTCTTCTGAGCAATGTGCCCGAGTTCAGTTCGACCAAAATCGGGCACTGACTTATTGGGAGGGGTACTCCGTACATTACTATTATGGTGAACTGCACGAGTTATTCCTTGATATACAGTGCATGACTAATAGCTTTACCTAATTCAGTTTACATGAAATGGGAGAATGGTCGTGATGACGAAAAGATTAAGCCCAACACTTCATTTCTCAGTATTGGTCCTGACATCTATGCTACTGTTGAACTGTTCTGATGACTCAGGGACAGCAAAAACTAAGTTGAAAGATCTTTACACCTTCGCCGGGGGACCTTCAGGCGGCACCTTTCAATATTATGCCAGCGCCATCGCAACCATTGGGCAGAAAGAGGGGCAGAAATTGCTGGCCCGTTCTTCTGGTGGTTCTATTGAGAATATCCGCCTTGTCAACAACCAAAAGGCTGACTTTGCTGTGGCTTATTCCGGTCATGTATATGCCGGGGCACACGCTTCTCTCAAAAATGATGAAAACGAGTATACCAATGTCCTGGTGATGGCTTATCTCTATGGCGCACCAGCTCAATTAGTTGTGAAAGCCAATTCTGGAATAAATACACCCCTCGATCTTGCTGGCAAACGAGTAGGTGTTGGGAATGCAGGCTCCGGAGCCGCAGCCAATGCAGAAATCTACTTCAGTAGCCTGGGAATATGGGATAAAATGGATCGTGAGTTTCTGGGATATCGTAATGCTGCCACCGCTATGCAAAACGGCCAACTCGATGCCTTCTGGGTGTTTACAGGATATCCGAGTGCTTCCATCCTGGAAGTTGCCATGCAAGCTGATATCAAGTTATTGGATACTTATGCTGCTGGAGAAGCCGTGGGACTATTTGGAAAAAATCCATTTTTTACTCCAGTTACTGTTCCTGCCAATACCTATAAAGGGCAGTCAGATGACGTCGCCTCATTTCAAGATGGCGCACTCCTGGTTGCCAACGCCGAGGTCCCGGATGAAGTGGTTCATCAAATACTGACAGCCTTGTATAATCAGGAAGGTCTGGAATATTTGGTTTCTGTTCATAACTCAGCTAAATCCATGACAGTTGAGACAGGATTAAAAGGTGTGGTCACTCCGATACATCCTGGGGCGCTCAAGTTCTGGCAGGAAAAAGGGTTAACCATTCCTACCATGGCTGAGTAACCTAAGCTCGTCAATTTCGTGAATTTCGTTGAAAAAAAGATAGAAAGAGATTCACTACATCCCCTGTAGGTCCTGGACATTGAGGTTCTCGAAATGTCCACATATTTCGTCACAGATTTACTGGGGCTTCGAGAACCTCAGCCGCCAGACACAACTGAATGCTAAATTTTAAATAATAGGATAGTATGGTCCAGGATCTGAATAGAATTGAATCCATTGTCTTTAAGACCTTATCAGTAGGTCTGGTTCTTTTCTATATCCTATCTGCTACAGTGGCTCCCGCTGCCACTGAATTCCATCGAGGGATTTATGTTTTCATCACCTATGTCCTGGTGTTTATGCTGTTTAAATCTCCCCATCCGTCACTGCGTTCCCTGGACTATATCCTCATGCTGCTTGCCATCATCAGCATCTCATATTGGATTTTCAACTATGAAGCTCTGAACTATCGCGCTGGTGCTGAAACACAGCTGGATGAAGCTGTCGCCGTAGCTGGCGTGTTGTTGGGGATAGAGGTAGCTCGCAGAGTGATCGGTCCCGTTTTCGTGATTTTGGCTGGCCTGCTACTGGTCTATGGGGTTTATGGGATGTATTTCCCCAGCCTCATCGCACATCCAGGTGCTAGCTTTCCGGAATTATGCACCACCATCTTTTACAAAGAGGATGGGGTCTTTGGTTTAATGGCCAATGTGCTGGCTACCTATGTCGTTCTGTTTGTCATATTCGGCGCTTTTATGCAGCGCTCCGGCGCACAACGCTTCTTTATTGATTTTCCCCTGGCAGCTGTGGGGCATCGTCTAGGTGGACCAGGGAAAATGGCAGTCCTAGCCAGCGGTCTATTTGGATCCATCTCTGGCAGCGCTATCGCTAATACAGTCTCGACTGGGGCGTTTACCATCCCCCTAATGAAAAAAGCCGGTTTCAGACCCCACATCGCCGGTGGGATAGAACCTGCGGCATCCATCGGCGGAATGTTTATGCCACCCATCATGGGAGCAGGCGGATTTATCATGGCAGAATTGACGGGAGTACCCTATCCCAAAATCATGATCATTGCCATTTTTCCAGCCCTCATGTATTTTTTCTCAGTTTTTGTAATGATTCATTATGAAGCCAAGATCCACAACATTAGGGGTACAAAATCAGGTCCATCAGCCTGGGAGATTTTCAAACGGGGGTGGTATTACGCCACACCGCTGCTGCTTATCACTATCATCATGCTCTCAGGGTTCTCGCCAGGATTTGCAGCCGTGATCGGTATCCTATCCTGTATTGCCATCAGTTGGGTGAAAACAGACACCAGAATGGATCTCAAGGGCTTTATTGAGGCCGCCACTAAAGGGACAGAAAACAGTCTGAAAATTGGGGGAACGGTTGGCGTCATCGGAATCATTATTTCCGTTCTAACCTTCAGCGGGCTTATCCTCACCTTTGCCAATATTGTGATCCAGCTGGCTGGTGGAAGTCTATTCCTAACCATCCTGTTTATTGCTCTGGCATCCCTGGTGCTAGGGATGGGTGTCCCAGTAACAGCTGCTTATCTCATTACTGCAGTCATCGCTGTCCCAGCACTCACACATCTCGGGGTCAATATGATAGCAGCTCATATGATTGTTTACTGGTTATCACAGGACTCAAATATCTCACCACCTGTCTGTATCGCAGCCTTTGCTGGAGCGGCCATCGCCAAGGCCAATATGTGGCGGACTGCCTTTTCGGCCTTCAAGTTTGCCAAGTTCCTTTATATAGGCCCATTTCTCTTTGGTTATGTCCCCGAATTCAGTCTCAATGGAAGCTGGTGGGATATTGTGTGGGTCTTTACCATTATCATCATTGGAAATTATCTATTTGCCTACCTGCTAAGCTTATCCTGGTGGTATTCACTTAAAAATAGGTGGGCAAGCGCTTAAGGTTTCGATAGTACAATAAATTGGACTGATATTTCTAGGAAGAATCTCATTTTCAAAGAAGTAAAATCTATTCAATTACAGCACATTATTAGTTCCACGGCAATGAAACTGTCTATATTTGACAAGCATGCCGTGTGATTAATTGTGATTTATACCTTCGCATTCACATAAAATGTAAGTCGACTTATAGAAAAAGGTGAAAATATCATGTTCAACAAAAAAATCTGGTTTGTACTATTTGCTCTAATCGTTTCAAGCGTCTATGCTGAAATAACTCTCTCAGGGGATGCACGACTCAGACCGCGCTTTGATGTAAAAGACAATGGTGAGTATGGGACCAAATCAGAGGATTTTTACTATTATTACCGTGCCCGTCTGATGATTGAAGCAAACATAGGTGATGGATATTATTTCAATACTCGTTTAGGTCATAACGCTGCAACTTATTGGATAGGAAAATTTGGAACTGGAACAGCACCTAACTCACTCAGCAATCCTAGCGCCGGCAGAGGATCAGTTGATTTTATGGAACTCTATTTTGGGCATAAGGGCAAAAAATTTGGCTGGTCAGGAGGAATTATACCTGTACCCCATAATCCCATGCTCGACATTCATTTCTACCCAAATATCATCCTTGATAAGGCCTGGGACACCTACAACAATAATGCAGCCCATGGCTTTGATTTCAATTATAAACTGGCTGGGAATACACTGGATATAAAAGTTCTGGTCGATAATAATGATGGTAGCAAAGTGGTGGATGAAAACTTCGTGGCCCAGAGCGATACATCTATTGTCTACATCATTGATCAGGATAGTGGAAGTATCAGATTGGACACCACCATTACCATGACCACGTCTTCTGCATCCACATCGAGGGATCAATACACAGTATACCTTTCTTATCCCGTTTCCTTTTTTGGATTCAAAATGAGTCCTCAATTGTTGCTAACACTGGCAGACGAGGGGAGACCTGCTCCCATAACATATGGGGCCGAATTCGCACTCCCCAGAGTGGCTGGTTTTAAACTTTCAAGCTCTGCTGCACTCACCAGCCAGGCAGTGAGTGATTCTTTGACGGGTGTTTTGGCATACTCGGGATGGATCGCTCGCGTGAAAATGGTTGGCAAGTTAGGACCTGGAACGTTGGTGGCCTGGTATGACCAGGCACTCACTTCACCTGATGTGACTGATGCGGTTGATAGTAAATTCTCTTTCCTCTGGTTGTCATATACATACACCTTACACAAATCGGATTGGGGCGTAATGGTCTTCGCACCTACTTACCGTCTATATACCCATAAAATTGAAGGTAGTAGAGACTACACCCGAGCTAAAATTGAGTTGACTACCCAGATTACTTTTAAGTAGGATTATACATTACTGATTTCATAACCCCCGACTTAAGTCGGGGGTTAGCAAAACCATTCGTCCCCATAGATAACCATTTGGCGACGGAAGCGTAACCTTCTAGAATAAATTTGGTGAAAGCAGTCCTCTTGTATAGGTTAATACCCTATAAAAATGATCATGATTTGAAAGGAATAAGGTAATGGTACAGATGAGTAGACGAGATTTCGTTAAAGTCACTGGTACTGGTCTGGCCCTGGCAACCCTCCCCGGATTCATCCGCTCGGGTTTTGCAGGTGTCGGAGCAGGTGATAATCCCTACAATTTCTATTTCCAACGCTTTGGAATAGATGAAGATATGATTCGTAAGGTGATGGCAGAAGCCCTCCACTATGGTGGAGATTACTGTGATCTCTTTTTTCAGAATGAATTGAGCAACTCCATCCGGCTCCAGGATAATATTGTGAATTCAGCCAGCACCAATGTCACATTAGGTGTTGGAATTCGCGTTTTGAATGGCAACCAGACGGGTTACTCATTTACTGAGGATATTTCATTGGCCAGCATGAAAGCCGCTGCTCGCACTGCTGCTGGAATCGCCTCAGGTTCAGCCAAAGCTGCACCACAATCATTTAATGCCACTAAGTTGATGAATTACTACGATACAAAAGTGAGTTATGAAGATGTGGGTGTCAAAGACAAAGTAGGCATGCTCCAATCCATCAATGACGATGTGTTTAAGGAGGATCCCCGGGTTGTTAAAGCCAGTGTCAATTTTAGCGACAGCGAAAAATATATTCTGGTTGTGAATTCTGAGGGTGGTATTGCTTCAGATTACCAGCCCATGCTGAGAATCTCAGTCGGTTGCACAGCTGAGGAAGATGGTCGCAGGGAGAATAATTATTTTGATTACTCCGCTCGTGATGATATCAATTTTCTCACTGAAGCAAAGCTGAAGAGACTACCCCGTGAGGCTGTGGCCCGTACAGTAAAACTGTTTGAAGCCCAGACCCCTCCAGCTGGCGAATTCCCCGTAGTACTATCAGCGGGTAGCGCTGGAATCCTCCTCCATGAAGCCATTGGTCACGGTATGGAAGCTGATTTTAATCGTCAGGGTATCTCGGTTTATTCAGAGAAAATGAATAAGAAAATTGCAGCACCATTTGTGACCATCGTAGATAATGGAACCAATCCACATATCCGTGGCTCCATCAATGTGGATGACGAGGGTATACCATCAGAAGAAACCGTCCTAGTAGAGGATGGTGTCCTCCGGACATATATCCATGATCGCATTTCAGCCAAACACTATGGTGTGAAACCCACAGGTAGTGGTCGTCGTGAATCGTTCAAGCATTATCCCATGCCCCGCATGCGCAATACTTACATGCGTAGTGGTCCTCATGAGTTTGATGAGATGATTGCATCAGTTGATTATGGAATTCTTGCAGAGCAGTTTACCAATGGTCAGGTCAATATTGGTCCTGGTGACTTCACATTTTATGTGAAATCCGGATCGCTAATTGAAAACGGAAAAATTACAGCTCCTATCAAGGATGTGAATATTATTGGAAATGGTCCTGATGTTCTAGAAAAGGTCACTATGGTCGCCAATGACATGAAGATGGCCGAAGGTGGTTGGACCTGTGGTAAGAATGGTCAGGGAGTCCCTGTATCACAAGGAATGCCCAGCGTGCTGGTCTCATCCATCACTGTGGGAGGTAGAGGTTAATATGGAAAAAAATGTCTATTTAGATCTGGGATACTGGGTACAGAAAAAAGCCAAGCAACTCGGAGCATCTCAGTCCGCTTTGGGTATCAATCACAGCAGATCCGTATCTGTGGATTATCGTGATGGTAAAGTTGAAACCCTGAAAGAATCAACTCAGCAGTCCCTGTGGATTGAGGTTTTTGCAAAGGGTCGTTACTCAAGTCATTCAACCAATGATCTACGTAAGGAATCCCTTGAAAAATTTCTCACCAACGCTGTGGATTTAACAGGGTATTTGGAGAAAGATGAATTTCGTAAGTTGGCTGATCCTGAATTTTACAGGGGACAGTCAAAAGTGGATTTGGATTTGAATGATTCCGGTCAGGGTGATATCACTGCTGAGGAGCGACAGAATCGCGCCAAGGAATTGGGTGCTTACCTGGAAGGCAAGGACGAGCGTATTATTTCTGTAGCTTCAGGATTCTACGATAACCACAGTGAATCCTACCAACTCGCATCAAATGGTTTCGAAGGTCAAAAGGAATCAACTTCCTTTACCCAGGGTGTCTCCGTTTCCTTGCAGGGCAAGGGTGACAAAAAACCAGAGGGCTGGCGCTACTATCGTGCCCGTCACTTGAATGACCTGGTGGGGGCTGAACAGACTGCCAATGAAGCTCTGGCCAGAACCCAGGATAGAATTGGTGCCGAGAAAATTGCTTCAGAGACCATGCCACTGTTGTTGGAGAATTCTAATGCAGCGGGTCTGTTCTGGCGCCTCATGGGTCCCTTAAGGGCATCTTCCATACAGCAGAAACAATCATTCCTGGCGGATCGTAAGGGTCAAAAAGTTGGCTCAGATCTTCTAACTATTATAGATGAACCTTCCATCGTTCGTGGACTGGGAAGTCGTTATTATGATGGTGATGGATTGGCTGCCAAATCAATGCCCATCTTCACAGATGGTGTATTGAATAACTACTATGTGGATGTCTACTATGGCAATAAGCTGGGTTGGAAACCTAATAGTGGTGGATCGTCAAACCTGATTATGAAACCTGGTTTACGCTCAGCAGCTGAAATTGAATCCAACCTGGATCGGGCCATTCTGGTCACTGATTGGCTAGGTGGTAATGCCAACGGCACTACTGGTGATTTCTCACTGGGTGTAGCGGGTTGGTTGATTGAGAATGGCAAACGGGTCAAATCCATTACTGAGATGAATATCTCCGGTAACTATAATGATCTGTTGGCAAATCTCATTGAGGTTGGTAATGATCCCTGGATTCATTCATCCTTTAGAACACCCACCATGGTTTTTGATAAGGTGAGTTTCTCCGGATCATAAATGTCTTTGACACACAACCCCCGAATTAATTCGGGGGTTGTCTAAAAACATGAATGTTGTAATAGCACCCGATTTAAATCGGGTACTATTATTTTTATATAATATTAAATTTCACGCTTGCATTTTCACTCTCAAAAATCGAATTTATAGCTGACCCAAATAGGTCGCAAACCATCCCCTAACATACGGTTATACACAATCTGATTATTCATCAGATTATTCATTTAATCAATTTAGGAGGATTCAGTATGCAACGATTTCTAATCGTTCTATTGGCTATGCTCTGGACTCATGATTCTGTCTGTGCTCAGAGTGTGATTATCAATGAGATGTCCCAGGGCTCTGATAGTGGCAAGGAGTGGGTTGAGCTTTTAATCATCGACTCGGGTGTGGACTTACGTGGATGGGAGATCGGGGACTTTGATGATGGGGTCTGGCACTCCATTGCTGAATTCTCAACCCATTCAGAATTGAGCAATATTGCAAGTGGAACTATTATTGTCATCTTCAATAGTGGTGATGTGGATGGAACCATTATAGCTGCTGGTGGTGAGGACACCACTTTTAGTGACAAATCGGTTCTCCTGGGGGTGAATAATTCCAGTTTCTTGACCGATACAGGGTCATGGGGAGGAACTGCAGGTGCATTTGCAAATTCAGATAACGACGATGCTGCAGCCATCAGAAATGCCAGTGATGAGATCATCCATGACATGGCAATTACCCATCCCACGGCAACAGTATCCAGCCCGGGCTCGGCTCAGGTAAAGTATTACACCAGTAATACAGTAGGAGGTATCGTTGATGACATCAAGTGGTCTGTGGCCAGCTCCAGTTCAGGTACCCCAGGAGAGGCAAATGGGGGCGATAACTCAAATTGGGTGGATCAATCGCTCCCAGTAGACTTATCTGAATGGTTCGCTAGGGTCCTAGACGGTGTGATCCACCTCCATTGGATAACTGAATCTGAATATGAAAATCAAGGTTTTATCATTGAAAGAGCAATTCGAGAGGTTCAGGGATCGAACTCTGAGTCCTTCGAAGAGTGGTCTGAGATTGTTTCTTTTACAACAAACTCAGATCTTCTGGGGCAGGGATCCACATCAGCTCCCCATGACTACTCCTATATTGACTGGCAGGTAAAAGGAGGCGAAACCTACAGCTACAGATTGTCTGATGTGGATTACAAAGGGAATGTGATGCAGCATAATGAGATTATTGTGAGCGTCATTGATACTGAGGAGAATCAGGGATTTTCTATCACGACTTACCCGAATCCCAGCAATTCAGGGATCCATCTGGTAGTTGAAATTGAAAATGAACTTCGACCTCTGAGGATAGATATTCTCAACCTAAGGGGAGAGTTGGTGACGAATCTATTCTCAGAGAAACCTGGGACCAGTGTTCTCAATATGAGGTGGGACGGTACTGATTCTGATAATATCCCAGTATCTTCAGGCACATATATCGTGAATATATCAGGACCGAATACCTCACAATCCAAAGCGATCACCATCATCCAATAACACTCGAATTCATTCGGCTGCTACCGAAGAGATGAATGAATTTCCACTTATCGCTACCGCCCGATTTCAATCGGGTGGTACACCTGACTTCAGTCAGGTGGGAAAGCACACACAATCCCCATACAATTCCAAAAGGAATAAATTATGTCCATACATTCCAGAACCCGATTGCTAACTCATATCATTTGGTCAACCTATAAGAAGGAGCGGCTAATCCCTCGATCTCTGAGGATTGAACTGAACGATTATTTACATAGTTATGCTGATGCTCATTCGATGAGGTTAATAAATCTATATGTAAACTCTGACCATATTCACCTTCTTATAGATTTGGAGCCAACTCAAAGTGTTGCCAGCACCGTTAAATTGCTCAAGGGAGCATCATCTCGTTGGCTCAACCAACATGAGCTGCAGAAGAGTAAATTTTCCTGGGGGAGAGGCTATGGTGCCTTTTCGGTTAGCCAATCCCACGCTCAGAGAGTCATCTGGTATATCCATAATCAAGAGGAGCACCATCGCAAAAGGTCATTCACAGATGAATTCAGTGATCTCAAGCTCAAGTGCAAAGTTGATACAGTTAACCGTTAAAACGGTTAGCTGTAGATGGCAATCAGTTCCACTAACACCCGAATTAATTCGGGTGTTAGTACAGACTCCTGATGTATATCCACTTATCCCTAACACCTGACTTCAGTCAGGTGTTACCACAGGCGCTACTGCAGCGACGTCATAATTATCTCCACCTATCTTTACCACCCGATTTCAATCGGGTGGTACCATCACGTAGTTGACAATTCTCACTTCCAATAGGGGTGGGAGAGACTATCTTGGCCGTCCATATAATAGGACGGTACATGAAGCAAACAATTATTCTCACACTACTCTTCACAACCCTCTGGGCTCAAATTCCCGATGGGTATTACAATAACGCTTCCGGATTATTAGGTACACCACTCCAAGAAGCTCTTCATGATATAATTGATGATCACACCGTTGTGAGCTACAGCTCCCTCTGGACCCATTATCAAACTACCGATGTCAAACCCAATGGTAAGGTTTGGGATATGTACTCAGATATTCCTGATGGCACCCCACCCTATGAATTCACCTTTGTCAGTGATCAATGCGGAAACTATGGAGCAGAAGGCGATTGCTATAATCGTGAGCATTCCTGGCCCAAAAGTTGGTTTAACGATGTAGCTCCCATGAACACAGATATTTTTCATGTCGTCCCCTCAGATGGCTATGTAAACGGACAACGAGGTAATTATCCCTATGGTGAAGTATCCAGTCCAACCTGGACTTCTCAAAATGGGAGCAAAAAGGGACCTAACACCTATCCCGGTTATTCTGGAACCGTTTTTGAGCCCATCGATGCCTATAAAGGTGATTTCGCACGGATCTATTTCTATATGTCCACCCGTTATCTGAATGAAGACACTAGTTGGCCCGGAAGCCCCATGGTCAATGGAGCGCAATTAGAAGAATGGGCTCTGGATATGATGATGGAATGGCATGCTGAAGATCCTGTGAGTCCAAAAGAGATCGATAGAAATGACGCAAATTATGGGGTTCAAAATAATCGCAACCCCTTTGTGGATCATCCCAATTATGTTGATCTAATCTGGGGCGATCCTCCTGTGTTACCACTGGTCCCCTCAAATTTGCAGGCCAATAATATCACGAATAATAGCGCTGAGTTAAATTGGATTGATAATGCCGATAATGAAGACGGATATTACCTGTATCAAAGTGACTCTCGCGTAACAACCCTGCCATCAGGTGCCACTTTTGTCATTGTAGAAGATCTTTCACCCCTTCAGACTTATAATTATTCAGTGAGTTGCTACAATAGTGCTGGTGAATCTGCATCCACATCGGTCACATTCACCACCATAGGTGGGCCGGATAGTACGGTCACTCACTTCTCTGAAGATTTTGAATCAGGGAGTGGCAGCAGCTATTTCGAAGGTAATTTTACTTTGAATAGTGGGGTTTGGAACGCCTATCAAGCTGGGAATTTCACACTGGGCACATCACGAAGTGGAACAAAATGTATTGCCATCAATGATGACAAACCTGGCGCAAATATTACCACACCTGCAGTCAATACCTTAGGTACAATTTCATTTTATTACTATCAACGAAATGGTGATCCCACAGATGAGTTTCACTTACAAAAATCTATCAATGGCGCTGCCTTTGAAATGGTCAGCACCCAGAGCTACAATGTGGGAACTACATATACACTATTCTCAGCAGTATTGAATGATACCTCCAGTTCAGTCAGCATGCGTATCGTGAATGACAATCAGGCAGGTCACCTGATCATCGATGACCTCACCGTCACACAATATGACCCGGTCTCTATTCATGAAGAATCGATCGTCGCTCCAAGTAAGTTGACATTGTCTCCAGCCTACCCAAATCCATTTAATCCTGAAGTCACTCTAAGCTTTCAGATAAGTGAGGACACGGAATTCATCCAGATTCAAATTTATGATATTCAAGGACAGCTCTTAGACACGCCTGTTCAAAATGCTTATACAGCTGGTGCATATTCGGTGAACTGGGATGGGAAAAATCAAGATGGCGAAGTATTGCCGTCAGGAATGTACATTGTAAAAATGAGTACTCCCCAGGAATCTCAGTTTCAGCGTATTACCCTGCTTAGATAGATTGCAAATATTTAAACATGACAGTTAGGAAGCAGGCAATAGCCTGCTTTTTTAACTATATTGACCCCTCGTAATTATTCGGGCAGCAGCAAACCTAATGCCCTGATTAAAAGAAGGGTCCTATTCCATGATCGGTCTAAAACATCTTTCCCTGTTCTTATTACTTCTCCCAATTCTGATCTTTTCTCAGATTCCTGTCGGATATTACGACTCAGCCCAAGATTTAAGTGGGTCTGAACTCAAGACAGCTCTCCATGACATCATCAGCGATCATGTGAAATATCCATATACGTCCACATCAACCGATGTCTGGGATATCCTCAAGGAAACCGATGAAGACCCCAACAATACTGACAATGTGATTTTAATCTATACAGGAAGGTCTCAAGCGAAAACGGAAAATAGCGGTGAAAGTAGCACAACGGGGAGCAACCGCTGGAATCGCGAGCATGTCTGGTCAAAATCCCATGGTTTTCCCAACGAAATTGATACAGCCTACACTGATATCCATCATCTTCGTCCTGCTGATGAAAGTGTGAATTCCAGCAGAAGCAACCTCGATTTCGACAATGGGGGTGAAGCCCATGTGGAAGCTACTGATTGCAATTACGATGGAGATAGCTGGGAACCTCGTGATGCAGTAAAGGGCGATGTAGCTCGAATGATGTTCTATATGGTTGTTCGCTACGATCCAGGCTACCATTCAGATAACTCCCTTTATGATCTTGAGCTGGTAGATTATGCTGGTGTAGATATCGGTGATCCGCCAGGTGAGCCTCTTTTCGGGAAACTGTCTACCCTGATTCAATGGCATCTTCAAGATCCAGTGGATGCTTTTGAGCAGAACCGCAATGAGGTCACTTACAACTATCAGGGCAATCGCAATCCATTTATTGACCATCCCGAATGGGCAGAATCCATCTTCAGTCCCCAGCTGTCAAGCAACACCAGAATTGGTTTTACTCGCAATAGTTTAAGTATTGAAGAAGTTGGTTTCCCTCCTGCTGAGATAGAACTATCAATAATAAATGCAGATCCATTGACAGCAACACATTGTGAAGTCAATCTGACCGGAGGAACGGGGGATGTTAGTGATTTTCTGGACTGGTCTACAAGAATAGTAACATTTCCTGCAGGCAGTAATGAAATTCAACAGATTACATTTGTCATTAATGAGGATGGTATCCCAGAGACATCCGAGACCTTTATTTTTACCATATCAAATGTTACTGGCGGCGATTCAGCTTCTGTGGGTGGGAACGATAGTTTTGTTTTATCCATCCTCCCCAATGATCAAGTCTCAGCGGTGCCTGGTTTGATTATCAGCGAAGTCATGGATGGTAACCGCAGTGGTGGACAGCCAAAAATTCTAGAGATTAGCAACGTCACGGATGAGTCCATAGCAATTGGAGATTTCCAGATTTGGCGAGGTAGTAATGGAGCAGATCCTGCTTCGGTCATGCAAATACCTGCCAGCACGATCTTGGATGCACATTCATCCTGGGTGATGGCAAATTCAGCTGCTGGGATGGCAGCTGCCGGTTATTATCCAGCCGATCAGGTTTCCAGTGCTATCAATGGTAACGGTAACGATGTCTACGAACTCCATTCGTCCAGTGGACAGTATATCGATGCATTTGGTCTGGCTGGAGTAAGCTCATCCTGGTATCAGGATAGTTTTGCACAAAGATTGCCAAGTATCCTAAACGGAGGTCCCAGCTATTCAGTAGAGGAGTGGACGATTACAGGATTGGGCACGGATTCTCCAGCAAATGGGAGTCCAGGCACTCCAGGTAGTCATATCTCGGATCCCTGGGTATCTGTCGAGTACCATTTTCACCCCCAAACACCAGAATTGATCAAAGTTTATCCCAATCCATTCAACGCTGGAACCATGATTACATTCCACATGTTTGACTCGAGTCATGCTACCCTGGATGTTTTTGACATTCGGGGCAAATTCGTCACGACTCTGGTGAATGCGGATTATGCTCGCGGTAGTCACCAGGTTCAGTGGAGAGGTACCAGTGCCAACGGCACCGAATTACCCAGCGGGATTTATTTAGTCCGCTTAGTGACCTCCACAGCGACAGATGTGCAACGACTTAGCATATTAAGATGAATCAATATACTGGACATTGAGCTTGTCGAAATGTCCGCTCAATCAAACAACCTCGTATTTCGACAAGCTCAGGGATCGTCTGCTAAATCTCAATCACCTTCCAACTCCTCCCAATTTCACTCATTGATGTACGTGGGTAGCATGCTACCCACCTGCTTTCTCATGGATTTACAAAATCCCACCATAAATGACATTTTCATGTCTTCAGGAAAAACCCCCTTTTCAATCTTACTAAACATCGTGCAAAAACTATATTTTGTCCTCGAATTTGTGAGGAGTTGGAAGGGGCTCAGGGTCTAGATTCTATTTATGGATGTCGTTGTATTTTCTTTGTTTATCATGATTTTAACGGTGATCGCAGCTCTCACTGGAGAGTGGTGGGTTCATCTCCGCGCCCTGAAACGCATCCCTATCCGAATTCATGTCAATGGAACCCGAGGTAAATCCAGTGTAACAAGACTCATTTGTGCAGGTCTCAGAGAGGCAGGTTATTCTGTCCTTGGAAAGACCACAGGATCAGATCCCCGTATCCTGGATTTAGAGGGAAAAGATCGCAAAATTCATCGACTTCAGAAACCCAGTATTGGCGAGCAAGTTCGATTTTTACGTTACTTCTCACAGTTTCGCCCACGGGCTGTTGTTCTGGAGTGTATGGCTGTGCAACCCCAATACCAGTGGATCACCGAGCAGCATATGGTGAAATCAACCCATAGTGTCATTACAAATGCCCGTCTGGACCATGTTGAAGAGATGGGACATCGTCTCCGCGACATTGCAAATTCATTATCCAATACCATTCCCTTCAAGGGCAATCTTTTTACTGCCGAGCAGGACAAACTGGACATTTTCAATAAGGTCGCAGCAAAACGAGGCACTGAAGTGAAAGCTGTCACAGATCATGGCGTCAGCCATGAAGACATGATGGGTTTTAATCATATCGAGCACCCCGAAAATGTAGCTCTCTCCCTGGCTGTCTGTGAATCCCTGGGTATTTCCAGAGAACAAGCCTTGGATGGCATGCGCAAAGCTCAGCCTGATCCTGGGGCATTACGGATATGGGATCTGGAAATGGATGGTCGCCACTTCTCCCTGGTGAATGCCTTTGCTGCCAACGATCCACAGTCAACCAAAACGATTTGGAATATGATCAAGGATCATCCCAGTCTTGATCATGAGCATACCTGTGCTTTTTTGAATACTCGGGCAGATCGAGTGAATCGGACTTCACAATTACTGGAACTGATTCTGAAGGATATCAAACCAGATTCTCTCTATGTTCGCGGTGATAAAATGGAACGATTTGAAAAACCCTATTTTTCAAAAGTCAAAGGGCGGGTTGAACAGTTTTCACAAAATAAAAGTGCTGCAGTCTTTACCAAAAAATTACTCTCTCAAAAGGGCAATACTCTTATTTTCGGTATTGGTAATATTGTTGGAAGTGGTTTTCAAATACTTGACGAATTAAAAAAATATCGGGTTCATAAATGATAGAAATTGCCATCGGATTGGGCATCATACTGAGTCTCTGGTTAACGGAGTGGTTGGGAGTCACTGCAGGCGGTATCATCGTGCCAGGCTATATCGCCATGTATCTTCACGATCCACTGCGCGTTATTGCCACATTCACTATTTCAATACTCGTTGTTCTCATTGTCCAGGGTTTGTCTCAATTCCTGCTAATCTACGGCAAACGTCGTCTCGTCCTTTCACTCCTGCTGGGATTCTTTTTTGGTTATATCTCAAGAAACTATCTGGCCGTAGAATTCCAGGCTCTGGGCTGGGATTTCTATACCATTGGTTATATCATCCCCGGGTTGATAGCCTCCTGGATGGATCGTCAGGGAGTAGTGAGAACCCTAAGTGTTATTATCATTACCGCAAGTATTGTACAATTGGCCGTCATGGTTATCAGTGGTGGGGTGATTCATGTTTAGGCCAGCCATACAGCGTGTCGAAGTTCTTGTTACCATGGCCATCATATCACTGGTAGTGTTTTACACAGCCAGTTCCCTGACAGTTGAGACTCGGCAACCTGCTTATGATGTCAAAATTGCTGCAGCCCAGCGTATGACCAATGCCATGCAGATTTTAAAAGACAGTCGTGGTGAAGCCGCCGTATTCATGGATGATATCAATGATCCCAATGAAACCGGTTTAATCGGTCGTCAGTTTACCTACATCACAACAGATGAAGGTGATCTGGATGCCAAAATCTCAGTCCTTGACCCGAATGTCGCAGCCATGATCGTAGATTATCTTACCCGGGCAGGTGTTTCAGAAGGTGACAAAGTTGCTGTGACTCTGACCGGCTCCATGCCTGGTGGAAATTTAGCCGTTGTCTGTGCCCTTGAGGAAATGGGGCTTGTGCCGTATGTCCTGGCTTCGGTGGGTGCCTCTCAGTGGGGTGCTAATATCGAGGATTTTACCTGGTTGGATATGGAAAAGGTCCTCTATGATACCAGCCTTATTTCGTTCAAATCCAGTGCTGCTAGTATGGGTGGAGGTTCTGATATCGGACGACGTTTGAGTCCCCGGGGTCGTGAACTCATAGAAGAAACAATCACTAGAAATGAAGTTGAATTCATCAACAGTAAAGACCTTGCCGACGCAGTGCAGCATCGTATGGATTTATTTGGCGCCAACGGACCAATCGATGAGTATAAAGCATATATAAATGTGGGTGGTGGTGCTGCTGTTCTTGGTGATGCTGCTTATGCACGATTGATTCCCCCTGGTTTAACAGAACGTATGCAATTTAAATCCATGCGCAATGGAGGTGTCATGGCGAAATTTGGTCGTGAAGGCGTACCCGTCATTCATGTGCTCAACATTCGTTCCATGTTCACCCAATTTGATTATCCCTATGCTGCCACACCCACCCCAGAACTTGGGGTCGGTTCCTTCTATGCCAGCGAAAGATACAATCCCTGGACTACCGCCCTGGCTTTGGCGCTGTTGTTAGGTATGGTGCTAACCGTTGGTCTGAATAGTAAACGCAAGATTAAACATCATTTAGAAAAATACGAACCGGACTCCTATGTTTAAAAAACTTATCCTTCTGACCTTGATTCTTAGTAGCACATTTGCTGGTGTTATAAAGCCACAGGATGCGAAAAATCAACGCGACATCCTGATTGTCTCCGGGAATCGCAGTTCCTATTACAAACTGGATGGTAAACCCCTTGTCTATGAAGTCAAAGGACCCCAGAGGATAAAAATTTATTCCCGCGCTGTTCTCAGTAGTAAGAAGGGCAAATCAAAATCATTTGGTTTTGAAGTGCAGCTCAACGGAAATCAACCACTCCAGGTGAATCACAAGCAGAAGTATAGCAAAGGTGTTAAATCACCCCAACACCCCAATCATTACTTTAGCAAATCTGCAATTGATTATATCAGTGTTCCTGCCGGTGTGAACGAAGTGTCTATTCGTCCCAAGAAGCGCGGAGAGCGCATCGTCATTCGTGTTCTTGAAGACAATAGAGCTCCCAAGGGTAAGAAAAAACGTGTTGATGCACTTTCTGAAGAAGAGCCTATCAAACTCATATCCAATGACAAACGTCTCAGCTATTATTCCATGACGAAAGACCACCCGCTTTTTGTAACCATGGAAGGTCCTGTCAACTTAGAGATTACCAGTCGATTAGGTTTTGGTCCTCAGATGGGACGTGAGGAAGATTACCGCATTCAGGTTCTGGATAATGGTAAAGTCGTAGGTACATACTATTTTTCAACGGATCGCTCTGAAGTCACCACCGTGGATGGTCATAATGAAGTTGTCCCAGGCAGCTGGCGTAGTTGCGATGTCAAGCTGGGCAAAGGCATGCATGAAATTAAGCTCAGGCTTATGGATAAGGACCGCCAGGTCTTTATCAAGTTAAATCAGATTATTGGAGACTAGTGCGACGTTTACTGTTTATAGGACTCCTGTTCGGGCAATTATTCTCACAGAGCTTTTTTCAGAGGCTGGCTGCTCCGGTATTCTATGAGCTGGGCGTCCAACCCAATTTCCAGAGCAACCCCCTTAATCTCTCCGATGTAGAAATTCTTAAAGCAGCTCAGGATTCAGATTATCTGAATGGAATTGCTTACTCCTCCAGTAACGTGGTCTCATTCACTGGAAAATTGAACTATTCACCGCGTTTGTTTGCGGGTCGGAAGACAAGATTCAATATTCAGCTAAATCATCATTACTACCATGATATCCCTGAGCGAAGTTACCAGAGCTATTCCATGGGTATCCGGCAATCTCTGGGAAAATATCGTTACCTCAATATGGGCTACTGGATCTTACCTGAATACTATTTAAGAAATTATTTGTTTCGAGATATTAGAACCCTCCAAGCTAGTCGTGAAGCATGCAATTTCGGCACGGACAGGATTTGGTTGGGTTTACAGCATCGTGTGAGCAAAAAGAATACAATAGAATATCGCCTAACTGTCCGCAATGAGATATATCAGGCACCCTTTTCACATTATGATATGAGCATGCTGGAGGGAGATCTCAAATTGGTGGTGGGTCAGTTAAAGGCACTTTCCCTGGTCACGGAGTTTCAATACGGAGTTGCTGACAATAGTAACAACTATGACGACAAGGATCGTTCATATAATTATTTGAATATTAGACCCTCAATGACTCTGAGTATGCCAGGTAAACATAGACTTCGCCTTGGAGGTAGATATGACCAGCGCGCCTATGAGAGCGAACAAAATGATGATCCACTTCATGCTGGTCGTTATCAGGATGAGATCCGCATTGAATGCTCTATACTTCCCAATCTCAGTGGACCCTTCATTGTAGAGCCATTTGCAGGTTATCGTGAACGTCGTGTGGACTCCAGTGATCAGGCCGTTCGCGAGCTTAAATCCTTCTCGCGATACTGGTTTGGTGTCCGCTTTGGATTTAAATCCGTTATAGACATGTACTTTTAATTTTAAGAAAAGATGAGTTACGTTAAGCACATGAAAAGAATAATTCTACTAGCATCTGTAATCTTGCTGACGGCCTGTTTAAAGCCCGATCCTATTGATACCACGACTGCAGCCACCGTGACACTCGTAGATGTGATTGAAACGGGTGGCTATGCCCGGGACGTCTCAGCCTATGGAAATAAAATATTCGTAGCTGCCTCAGCAGCTGGTACACAAATATGGGAAGATGACAATGGTGTGGTCAGTAAAATATTCGATCATCAGTTTGGGAGTGCTTCAGCTACAGGTTTGAGGGTTGAGCCAGAGTACCAATTGATCCTCTCTGTAAGTAAAGATCAGGGATATCTCAGACAACTTAACAGTGATTTGAGTGCCTTCGATTCGGTCTATATTAATTTCCCAAATGTTCTTATTTGGGAGTCAGAACATTTTGGCGACCAAAACACACGGGACATGGCCTCAACCAGGGTAAATGACAGTCTTCTAGTACTCTACAATACAGATACAGATATGGGAGATGGGTTGAGATTCACCTTTTTGAATCGATTTACGGATGGATCGGAAGGTTATTATTATTGGGAGGCAAATACGATTAAGAAGTACACCGGCGCCAAAAATTATGGAATCGATGCCGATGGATCGCTTGTGGCTTCTTCCCACGGTGAATTGGGCGTTGGATTATATCGTATTGAACATGATTTCTGTGATACACTGGGTGTAATTGATACACGCGGTGAAGCACTTGAGGTCAAGCTTTATGACAATTACCTGCTGGTCGCTGATAATTGGGCTGGTATGCAAATATTTTCAATAGTGGCAGGGGATAGTAGTCTCACCCATCTTGCTGAGGTAGAGGTTGGGGGCTGGGTAAAACATATCAGTATGTGGAATGATCTGGCAGTTTTGAGTTGTGGGGAAAACGGAATGTTTCTGGTCGATTTGAGCGATCCAGGCTCTCCCAAGGTTGATCAAGCGATTGATGCGGGGTACACCTATTCTACATTTGTTTCTGATGATATGATTCATGCAGCAACACGTGAAGGGGTTAAACGCTACCACATCGAAAACAGGTAATAAATGCGAAAATCCCTTTACACCATACTGACCCTTCTTCTGGCTCTCAATTATTTGGGAGCTGCTGATTTAATACGCCCCTCGATGAATCTCACCTCGACTGCAGGTGGTGTGGAGGTTGATCTGGACTTTCAGCATGTCAGTGAAGCCCAATGGCGTTCGATGTTGGAGCAACCCGAATCATTTCATAATTATGGTTATGGTGTAGCTGGTGGTCCTGGCGAGGCGGCCTTACCCATGCTCACAATTTTTGTTCCTATCTCTCAGGATATCATCCCTACTATTTCAAATGTCATTCAGAATGACTATAGCCTCGCGAACTTATCTCTTAAGGCGACGCCCGCTGGACATCTCGATTCAGATATGCAAGCAGTTGAGATTACAGCCTACGATTGGAACCATACTTCCAGATCACAAGTCGTCGACATTCTGGCTGGCGAATCCATGCAAATAAAAGATCAGGTATATTTGCCCATTACTGTGCGTCCCGTAACATTAAATGGCTCCACAAATTCACCAAAAGTTCCTACTACGATTCAATTTGAGATTCAGGGTGTGGAACTTGCTAATACCTCTCTGGTAACAGATGACGGTGGTATCCGGTCTGTGACACTACCGGAGGAGCAGTTTGCCAGCAGGGGTCATTATCTCATCATCACACCACCCCAGTTTGAGACTTACACCCAGTATTTTGCTGACTGGAAATTGCGTATGGGTTACAAGGTCACCATTGTAGGGACTGCCACTACGGGGACTTCAGCCAGCGCAGTAAAATCATATATTCAAACAGCCTGGGACACCTGGGAAAGTCGTCCAGATTTTCTGGTCATCGTTGGTGATGAAGATCAGGGAATTCCCGGTCATTATATTCAAAATCCACAGGGTGATAATCTGGTTACCGATCATCCATATGCCCTCCTGGAAGGGGACGATTCTTTTCCTGAGCTGATGGTGGGACGTCTATCTGTCGATACTGTTTCCGAATTGATTTCATTTACATCAAAAATAGTGGCCTACGAAAGTAGTCCATACATGGACAACACAGACTGGTTCCAGCGTGCACTCATGATATCCACGACCTGGGGTGCTGCATCAACCCAGGCTACCAAGGAATGGGTCGCAGATAAAATGATCGAAAAAGGATTTGATCAAGTCTATACAGCCTACCACCCTGGAGTATCTAGTACAGCTAACATCTCCACTCCTATTAATGCTGGTGTTGGTTTTGTCAACTATCGCGGCTTTGGTATGTACAATGGTTGGTATGGTCCAGAATTTGTGAATTCAGACATTTATAACCTGATTCATTCCGGGTCAAAAACGCCTGTCATCACATCTATTGTATGTGGAGGTGGCAATTTTGCAGCTGAAGTTGATGACCCTTGTTTTGGGGAAGTCTGGACACGTATTGGGACCTTTTCAGTTCCTAACGGTGCCGTAGCCTTCTTTGGTCCTAGCGAACTTTACACACACACGCAATTCAATAATGTTATAGATATTGGCATCTATTCTGGAATTTTTGATAAAGGTCTCACCACTCTGGGTGAAGCGCTCTGGAATGGTAAATTTGAACTATGGCGAAATTATCATCAAAACACTTATTTCCCTTTTGATCAGACGCCTGAATTTTACCACCATATCTACAACTTACTTGGTGATCCAGGTATGCAATTATGGACTGCTGTTCCCCAGAATCTCAGTGTGGAGCACACGGATACACTGTTTACAGGCGATAATTTCACCTCAATTTCAGTAAGCGATGCCTCAGGGGAAAGCGTAGCCGGAGCTTATGTGGCCCTCAATAATATTGAGAACGCCTGGGGTGGATACACTGATGCAAATGGTCAAATTGTTTTGCCCTTTGCTGCTGAAGGTTCCGAAGAGATAAACCTTACGATAACTGGTCATAATTTACTGCCTTATTTAGCATCCATTCCCATCATGGATCAAAATCATCCCTTAGAATTAGTCGATTGGTCGCTTGAAGGGGGCGGACAACCGATTGCAGGAAATAGCTCTGCTATTCTGCTTTCCCTGGAAAACCCTGGATCTACTTTAAGCAATGTCGAGCTAACTTTTTCATCCATTACACCAGGCTTTGATTTTAACGAAACTATCATGGTGGATAGCATACCGGCCCAGTCAACATTTGACCTGGATCCAGTCATTATAAACATTCCAGATTTAGCCCATGGCACATCTGTAAGCATCGAGCTAGAAATTCTGATAGATGAAACCGTCTGGACCTGGCAGAAATTTTTCACGGTACAGGCACCTCTATTGAGTGTGCAGGCCGTGAATGTTGTGGATGGTGCTTTACACATTGGGGAATCAGCTGAAATAGAGCTGGAATTGCTAAACATGGGTGGCGCGTCCTCTCAAACACTCACAATTACACCACTGGAATCAGAATTTGTCACCTTCTCTCCAGGATCATTGACCTGTCCCTCCATTGACATCGATGGATCGGCCACGACTTCTGGAACGATGGAGGTCTTATTTGATGAACTCCTATTTCCAGGTGAACAAATTACATTAAGATTTGAGTGTGCTCAGGGGAGCCTGATAGACACACTGGATTATATTATCCAATTAGGTGGCGCAAACCGTTTTGGACCTTCACATAATGATGGCTACGGTTACCGCATGTTCGACCATTACGATTTAAACTATTCAAAAGCACCTACATATGATTGGATAGAAATTGATACCCAACTAGGTGGGGATGGCAGCTTCGTTAACATCAGCGACAACTGGGAAGAAGAAGATGAATCGAGAAGCATATCTTTACCCTTCCCTGTCAATTATTACGGTACCACCTATTCCGAGATCACTGTGTGCAGCAACGGATGGGCCGCTTTCGGTAACCAATCCGTGGTCAACTTTCATAACAGGACTATCCCGTCACCCATCGGACCGACTGCCATGCTAGCACCATTCTGGGATGACTTAATAACGGTTCCTGGTTCAGTTTATTATAAGCATGATGAAGTGAATGATATTTTT
>Ga0233437_1002179_pt1 | contig 31140 bp, 30 predicted proteins | sample SI_122_August201_FD_182714 | JGI IMG/M metagenome (GOLD analysis project Ga0233437, IMG submission 182714) | Seawater microbial communities from Saanich Inlet, British Columbia, Canada - SI_122_August2016_200_MG | ecosystem: Environmental > Aquatic > Marine > Inlet | place: Canada: British... | reverse complement strand
TTAATTGGTTCAATCTTCCCCTCAGGACTCAGTTACAACTATGACGGTACATTGAACCATGAAATTAACCCAATGTATCAAGCTATATTTAACTTTGATGTGGGTAGAGTTGCGTATTGTGACCCCATAGGGAGTCGAACCCTACTCTCCAGGATGAAAACCTGGTGTCCTAACCGATGGACGATGGGGCCCCGTAGCTTGCTAAGGGCAAGCTATAAGGGACGTTGTGGGCCCGCTGGGACTCGAACCCAGGACACCCTGCTTAAAAGGCAGGTGCTCTAACCAACTGAGCTACAGGCCCATCTATATGTGCACTACAGGCACAGTGATGTTTGTAATTTTAGCAGATTTGGGTTACAAAAAGTAGGTGTTGACTGCAAACTCGTACTGTTCGAGGAAAATTCTCTTGAGATGGTAGATGTTGTTGGTTTCGTAGAATACTACCAGTGCCTGTTTGAACTCATCTTTGTCAACGCTCCTGTATGACAAAGGGAAATAATCGTGGGCTAACAAAACTGCGTTTGCCATCATTCGTGCTGTTCTTTTGTTGCCATCTGAGAATGGCTGGATGTAGGCAATGAGAGCTGAGGTGGCAAGTGCCTTTTCGATAGGATGTTGAATGTGATTGATTGTGGTTATGAGACGCTCGACTGCCTGATCTAGCTCCCAGTCATGAGCTAGAGGAATATAGCTAGTACCGGTGATCCCTACTCTCTGATTCCTGATTCCACTGGGAACATTGAGGTCTTTCGTCAATGTATTATGGAGTTGGACTAAATCTGTTTTTGTGAGTTTCCTAAATTGCTCTTTGTTCTCCAATATCAACTTGAAAGCTTGTTTGTGATTGAGAATCATGACTGCCTCTAGGTGTGTTCTCCCACTGGCCTCTCTACCCTCTTTGATAAGACTTTCTGTTTCTAAAATGGTATATGTGTTACCTTCTATCTGAGATGACTTCCAGGAAAGCTCGATGACATAGCGTTCTAACTCTCTAGCAAGAATGGTGTGGTCGAGCTTGCTGGTAGCTTCTTTGAAAGACTTATGAATCTTGTTGAGATCTTTGATATCTGACTCTGTAATGATGTTGGGAATGGTAGCGAATACACTGTCCTGGAATACCGCCCTTGCCATCGTTCTGTGATCTGGTTCGAGCGCAAAATACTGATCGAGATCCAGATATGCTAATAGTGGATGATGAGACGCTGTGTGATACGTGGTGCTAGGACCGCTACCAGCTGATTGGATGAGATTCTTGTCTACTAGAGCTTTGATATCTCGTGCGACTGTGGGTTTTGAGGCAGAGAGAATAGCTGAGAGCTTCTCTGTAATGGCTTTGCGAGTATATTTCTCACCATTAGCAAGGAGATTGATAATTGCTTTTTGTCTGGAGGAGATATCTATCGTCTCATTCATATACAGCTATCGTCTCATAATGAGACGATAAATACAACAGAAGTATGGGAAGATTATTTTTTCTTGGCCTTGGATTTGGCGGAGACTGGCCTCTTGGCTTCGCGGACTTTGGTGGCGCGGCGGCCGATACGATCGCGGAGGAAGTAAAGCTTGGCGCGACGTGTGAATCCTTTGCGTTTGACCTCAATTTTCTTAACTACTGGGGCGTTGAGTGGGAAGATCTTCTCGACACCAATCTGGTTGGTAGCGATCTTGCGGACGATGAAGGTAGGGTCACCTGACATTTTGATTGCGATGACGATGCCGTCAAAATGTTGGATACGTGACTTCTCGCCCTCGGTAATCTCGTGGTGCACTCGGATGGTGTCGCCGACGTGGAAAGTAGTGTCTTGGTGTGTTGCTCTGTTTGCCATTGGTGTATTTTATCAGAGGGATGTGGAATGAGCAATGGTAGCGCGTATGTAAGCCAAAAAGACGGGGTGAGGAGCAAGCGGGCGAGACTTATACTCTGGATGAGCCTGGGTGGCGAGGAAGAAGGGGTGATCCTTGCGTGGTAGCTCGATCATCTCGACGAAAAAGTCGTCGGGTGAGGTGCCGCTGATTACGAATCCCTGGTCCTCAAGACGCTTGCGGTACTCGTTGTTAAACTCGTATCGATGTCTGTGTCTCTCACTAATCTTAGTAGTGCCGTAGATCTCGTGAGCTAGACTCCCCTCTTTGAGCACACAGTCGAATGCGCCTAGTCGCATGCTAGTGCCGTCGCCTTTGATAGTCTGATATTTCTCATCAAATGGAATGCTATGGATAATCGGATGTTTGGTGTCTGGATCGATCTCCTCACTGTTAGCCCCCTTGAGTCCAACGACGTTACGAGCAAACTCGACACTAGCTAGCTGCATGCCGTAGCAGAGTCCGAGAAAGGGGATCTTGTTCTCCCTGGCATACTGAACAGCCCGAATCTTGCCCTCTGTGCCACGTGCACCCCAGCCAATCGGCACGACGATTCCATCCACCCCCTCTAGCTGCCCTACCCCGTCAGTCTCGATGAGGGCGGAGTTTATGTATTTGAGCTCTAGATCAGTCTCGAGATTAATGGCCGTGTGCTCAAGGGTCTCGATGAGGGCGTGGTATGAGTCGGTGAGTTTGTAGCTGCCGGTGGCAAAGTATTTGCCGACGATGGCTATTGTGATCTTACCCTTTTTCTTGCCGAGCGCCTTTTTGACCAGGGACTTCCAGCTGGTGAGGTTAGATCTACTATCCTCTAGACCCAGTTTCTTAAGAAGCAAGGTGTCGAAGTTTTGCTCGTGAAAAGCAAGGGGGACCTGATACATACTCTCGACGTTCTGGTTGATGATGATGTCATCTGGTTTGAGGTTGCAAAAGAGTGCGAGTCGCTCCCGACGCCTTGAGTCAAACTCGGACTCGGTGCGGGCAACGAGGAAGTCGGGCTGGATACTCATGGCGTTGAGCTGTTTGACGGACAATTGGGTGGGTTTCGTCTTGGGCTCGCCGACGTGACTGGGGGTCGGGAGGTATGAGACGTGGACGTGGATCACTGTGTCGTCGTGGTCGAGCTTCATTATTCTGCTGGCTTCGTAGTAGAGGACGTTTTGGTACTCGCCGACGGTTCCGCCTAGCTCGATTAGGCAGATCTCAGCCTTGTCAATCCTGGCTGCGTCCTTGATCCTCCTGATGATCTCGTCGGTGACATGGGGGATAGCCTCGACATCCTCGCCCTCGTACCCGAAGTTGCGTTCTCTGGTAATGACTGATTGGTAGATCTGACCCAACGTAATAAAGTTGTGCCCCCCTAGATCGCGGTTGAGGAAACGTTCGTAGTTGCCGATGTCCATGTCTGCCTCTGTGCCGTCGTCACATAAGAAGGTGTCGCCGTGCTCGATCGGGTTAATGAGGCCTGCGTCGACGTTGAGATAGTTCTCGCACTTAACGATCGTGACCTTGTACCCTTTGGACGCGAGGAGCATGCCGAGTGAGGCTGTGGTGATGCCTTTGCCGAGTGAGGAGAGGACGCCGCCGGAGATGAAAACGTATTTGGTTCTTAGTTCTTGGTTCTTAGTTGTTAGTTTTTTTGATTTTGGGTGCACGATTTATTCTAGCATAAGATTAGAGAATCTCGGAGTCTGGAGATGAGTCTGAGGTAAGAATATACATGTCCTGATTGTAGCCACTGACCCCCACAAACTCTGCATCTCCCTTAATTATTCTCTCGAATGGCTTGCAGTATCTACAACCCCCATCCCCCTCTGGACACTTGAATCGTTCTAGAGATCTAGCGAGCTTGATTTCTTTGCCTATTTTTAGGAGAGTTTCGGCGGCGTGATCTAGATCAGGGAGCTCTTGCTCGACTGGCGTATTGTCACGGGCCACGTACCAGTAACTAACTCTGGCCACTGGTCTAGTCTGACAGTTGTGAGCGAGGAGATGATAGATGGGGAGCTGGAGGGAGCCTGGTTTCTCTGTACTCTTGCCAGTCTTGAAGTCAATTATGTGGACGGAGTCTTCGCTCTCGTTATACTCGAGCCAGTCCAGCTTGCCACAAAGAATAATCCCGTCATCTTCGGAGAGCCAGTAGTTGGGGAGGTCCATCTTGATCTTGACTGCGAGACGCTCTAAGGGCCCCTTATTCTTGGTGACGTGAGTGAGGATCTCGGTTGCTTTTTTCTTATATTCATCTTCTGTAGCTTGATCTAGGAACCCGCCCATCTTGCCTGCAAATTTGCCCCAGACCTCTTCTAGTCGGTCGTGGAGAGAGATCTTGAACCGATCAGTAACTGGAATGGTTGAGAGAGACTCAAGAACCTGGTGGACTGCCGAGCCCAGGGCCATCGCAGGACTAGTGGTACTGACCTTGTGGCCAGTGCGAGGATCCTTATAGACGTTATTGAGATAGTAGGCGCGTGGACAGTGCTGGAAGTCGCTGATTGATGAGTGGGAGAGCCATGTGGCGGTGTATTTGTCCATAGCGTTAGCTTACATGATGTCTCAGATTGCGTAAAGTTGTGCGATCTCTCACTACGTGTGGATAAGTCTTATTAACTAGATTCCAGAATCTTTTTCCGTGTCCTCTATGTTTAAGATGAGCTAGTTCGTGGACCACGACATACTTGACAGCGCTCTCTGGTGCATACTGGAGAGCGTAGTTGAAGGTGAGTCTTCCTGATGTGTGACAGTTGCCCCAGTATGATCGGACAGTCTTGAACTTGATTGAGGTGGGATGGAGATCGAGAATCTCTTGGTAGTGATCGATCTGCTTGTGAATAAAGTTTTCGAGCTCGGCTTGGGAGGAAAAATGCTTGATGGGAGGTGTGGTCGGGACAACCCTGGATTGTTGCCTAGTAACCCAATCATGCTTGGAGCGGACAAAGTGGTCGATGAATAGCTTGGGAGTGTAAAGGGGCGCTCTGACTACTAGCTCACCGGAGTCAGTTACCTTGAGCGCAAGAGAACGTTTGCGACGGCGTGAGCGGATGAGGGTGTAGATCATTGGTTGAGGATGAAGTTGATGAGGCGGGAGAAGAGAGATGGTCTGACTGATTTAGTTGGTTGGGCTTTGAGAGTTTTGCCCCAGACCGACAAGATTAACCATTTCCCTTTTTCATTCTGTTTTGCGACGACCTGGATCTGCTCAGTTCCCCAGGTGCGTGTATAGACCCAGCCACCGCGACTCTTAGAATATTTGGATTTATCTGGTTTGCTCCAGGTGGCCCAAGCATCACCCTGCCTGATCTGACGATCCTCTAGCCTCTGTAGAGCGTGATTGGTCCAGATGGTGCCTTTGTATGATCGTTGATATTTCATGTTAACTCTGATTCTAGGACAAATCCGCGTGAGGCGCCATACTGGAGAAAGCCGTCGACCGAGAGTTTGACCCCTTTTAACTTGGAGGACTCCAGATTAATACCTGTGATCGTGGTGTCTACGAAGTTGGCGTCTGTGAGATCAGATGACTCGAAGGCAGAGCGGGTGAGGTCAGAAGCGGAGAAGTTGACTCCTTTGAGATTGCAGTGGGTAAAGACGGTGTTTTTGAGAGAAGTGTTAGAAAACGAGCAAGTAGATAGGTCGTATCTGGCGCGCTTAACTGAGCTACCTGGCACGAACTCCTGGAAGATGGCGTTATTGATCACAGAGTGATCTAGATTGCAGTTGATGAGCCGGACGCCAGCAAAGTTGATGTAGCTGAGCTTGGAGCCAGCGAAAGAGCATGACTGGAAGTTGGAGCTAGTAAAGTTGGCACTAGAGAAGTCACAGTCCAGAAAATCACAGTTCTCAAACGAGGTAAAGTGGATGGTCTGATTATTGAATCGACAGTTAGTAAAAGTGCTCTTGATGTACTCTTGGCCAGAGAGCTTCTTATCTGTAAATACTTGGTCTTGATATTTCATACCTTGATTATATGTTATTTCCCAAAAGCAATCGCGTCGTGGACAAACCCCCTGGACCCGAGCATGCTGGCGGAGTGGAGAGTGTAGGGACCATACTGGTTGTTGAGCTGATCTATCGCAGAGGATAATGCGTGAGCACGAGCGGAATCGGAGAACAGTTCGTGCTGGTAGGTACTGAGTGGAGAGAGGAGAGAAGAGTCGTGAGATCTGAATCCTGAAAGAGCGGGTTGGCAAGACTCTCACCACGGCGCCAACTGGAGCGATCGGCGAATCTTAGATAGAGATGGACTCCACGACTGGAAAACCCTGCAGTGCGCATCCGACGCGCTGCTTTGTGGGTGAGTTTTACTAGAATAGGGAGCCAGTCCTCACGTTTCATGGGGTGAGGCAAGACATATGACTGACCAAAGGACTGAGGAGGCTTTGTCTCATGACAACTAACTTCCCATCCACGTAGACCTAGATACCAGTCGCGAGAGAGCTTGGAGCGGAAAGCAGAGCGGAGTGTGTTTATGTCGGCAAGAGCAAAATCAAGTGCGTTGTAGACCCCCTGCGTGCGAAGCCTCTTGGCAAGTTGGTGACTGATCCCACAGAGATCTGTGACGTCGAGATCCTGGTAAACCTTGAGATAATTAGTGTTATCGATAATGAATGGCTCATCATGCTTGAGATCACTGCCGAGCTTGGCTAGTAATCTATTAGTACTTATGCCGATTGAGACTGTGATCCAGTCCCCCACCCTAGTCCTGATCTCTTGCTGGATCTCTCTGGCCCTACCTGCGAGGATGGTCCTCGCAGGTGAGTTGGGGAAACTAATGACGAACTCGTCGATACTCTTGGGGATGACCTGATCGGAATAATGGTCCAGCACCTTACGAATCTCCTGGTGAATATGGCGGTATTTGTCAGGATCTGCCCCGTGCACAACCAGAAATGGACAGCGAGTCTTGCCCTCCTGTACGCTCATGCCTGTCCTGACCTTCCACATCTTAGCCTCACGACTGGCCGCGAGGATACAGCCAAACCCTTGAGTGTTAGAGGCCACGGCGAGAGGGACGCCGCGAAGGAGCGGGTTGGCCTGCTGTTCGATCGTGGCAAAGGCTGAGTTGATGTCGATGTGCATGACATTGGGAACCTGAGTATTCCAGTTGTGCAGTTTTGCAGTGCTCCAGTTAGTCGGGCAAGCCATCAGAGACCTCCTCGAGAGTCCAGTGGAGAGTAGTTGTGTCTAATCTGAGACGGAAGAAGAGGTCGCCTGCAACTACAGAATAGATATGCTGAAGGGCCTGGCCCTTAAGGTGGGTGTGGTGGAGGCCAACCTGAGTAATAGAATAATCTTGGTGAGCCCAGGTAAGGGAGAGTGGAACTAGGTCAAAAACTACTCTGACTGGTTCGGATAACTTTTGGATCATGTATCTAATATACACCCGAATGATATCCGAATTCAAGAGGAGACTAGTGATATTAAGAAACTGGGTCGATCTCGATAAGATCTGCGATCTGAGCCTGGAGATCTGGAGTGTAAGCAATACCAAAAGGGAGAATGAGCTCGCGGTTGCTATGGCCATTCTCAAAAATTAGCTTGACCTCGTCGTCGCCCTTGTTAGCCTGCAATAGCTTGTTGAGCTCGAGGAGTGTTGGCTTGGTGGTGCCCTTGGGTACTGTGATCACATTGCCTTCTGGCTCGTCGTCATCATCACTATCACCATTATCGATCACTCCCTCTAGAGAATCTGTGATGAGGGAGATTTTTTCCTCCCTCTCTTCTACCTTACACTTGAGCTTGATGACACCATTCTGGATCAAGAGTCCCTTGACCTCCTGATAAGTGGTGGGGAAGATCACACAGTCTGCCTCGCCGGTCTCGTCAGTGAGAGTCATGAAGGCCATCTCCTTGTTAGCAGCTTTGGTAAAAACGACTCGAAATGACTTGATAATCCCAAGAACCGTGACTTTTTGACCCTTTTTCTCCTCTAGTTCATTGATTTTGGTGGACCAAGCGTCGCGAGTTTTTTTGAGCATCTTGAGAGATGGATGTTCTCTCAGATAAATCCCCAGTAGCTCCCGCTCCATCTCCATAAGTTCACGAGAAGCAAACTCACTTAGCTTGGACTCGAACTTATCCTCGACTAGGTCCATCTCGTCCATCAAGCTATCGAATAGGCCCCCCTGATTCTCATCTACTCCACTATTTTTACCTACTTTGGCACGCACTCGCTCGATCTCGTCAAGAATAACGGCGCGAGCACCAAACCGGTCCATTGCCCCTACCTTGATCAGGCTCTCCAGGACTCTCTTATTAACCTTTTGGGAGTCAATGCGGGCCACAAAGTCGGTAAAGCTCTTGAACTCCCCTCCCCCGACGCGCTCGAGAAGGATATTGTCGATTGCGGCAGAGCCGACGTTTTTGATAGCCTGGAGACCGAACCTGATGGCGTTGCCGGTGTGTGACTTGGCGTCTGCCTCGAGCTTAAAATCATTATCACTCTGATTGATGTCGGGCGGGAAAACGTTAATACCCATGTTGCGACATTCTTCTAGGGCGAGGGCGAGCTTTTCCTCTTTGCCGGTTTCTGCGGACATAAATGCTGCCATGTACTCGACAGGATAGTTGGCCTTCATGTAGGCGGTCTGATAGGCGATCATGGCATAACTGGCGGCGTGGGCTTTGTTAAAGCCATACCCTGCAAAACGCTCGACAAAGCTCCAGATCTCTGTAGCTAGGCTCTCCTGATATCCCTTTTCGACTGCTTTGTCAATGAATTTTTTACTTTCTTTATGCATAGTGGCGGCGGATTTTTTGCCCATTGCGCGGCGCAGAATATCGGCTTCGCCAAGGGAGTAACCAGCAATTACGTTGGCGATCTTGAGAACCTGCTCTTGGTAGACGACGATACCGTAGGTTTCCTCGAGGATGAGCTTGAGATCGGGATGGAGGTACTTAACATTCTCAGGCTCCTTCTTGCCCTTGATAAAGTCAGGGATAAGCGCCATTGGACCAGGCCTGTAGAGGGCAACGAGAGCGACGATATCGGAGAAAAGGTCAGGACGCAGTTGTTTGGCAAGCCTTCGCATACCCGAGGATTCCATCTGGAAAACGCCGGTAGTTTCACCCCGAGAGAGCATCTCAAAGACGATCTTGTTATCGAGTTCTAGATTGGAGAGGTCAACCTTGATGCCCTGGGATTTCTCGACCTGGTTAACTGCGTTCTGGAGGATCGTGAGATTGCGAAGGCCGAGGAAATCCATTTTGAGGAGACCAATCGCGTCGTCTCTAACGTTCATGTCGAGCGCGTACATGTCGTACTGGGTCGTGATGTTGCCGCCCTTGCTATCGCGCTGGACTGGGGCGTAGTTGGTGATGTCGGCGTCAGCGATAATCACGGCAGCAGCATGAGTACTGGCGTGCCTAGCTACTCCCTGGACACGGCGGGCAAGGTCGAGGAGTTCTTTGTATTTGGGAGTCTTATACATTTCCTTGAGCTCTGCAACACTTTTGAGTGCTTCGTCTAGTGAGTTGCCTAGTGGAATCAGTTTCGCGACCTGATCTGGCTCGGAATATGGCATACCCAGGACGCGGCCAATATCACGAATGGCGGCACGAGCCTCCATGGTCCCAAAAGTGATGACCTGGGCTACTTTGTCGGCACCGTATTTCTCGGTGACGTACTGGATCACGCGATCCCTGCCAGTGTCAGCGATATCAACATCGATATCAGGTGGGGAGGGGCGTTCTGGATTGAGGAAACGCTCAAACTGCAGACCATGAACAAAAGGATCGATCGAGGTAATCCTAATAATGTATGAGACCACGGAGCCAGCGGCACTTCCCCTTCCCGGCCCGATCCTGATCCCATTTTCTTTGGCCCAGTTGATGAAGTCTTGGGTGATGAGGAAGTATGAGGCATAGCCCTTGTTACAGATAATGTCGAGCTCGTAGTCGATCCTATCCTGAATCTCTTGGGTCACTGTGGGATAGCGAGAAGCGACCTTATCTTTGACCATTTTTCTAAGATGAGTCTTGGGAGTATCTCCCTCAGGCAAGGGATACTTAGGATAGATCATGGTGCCTGTGGGGATCGTGAGGTTGCATTTGTCGGCAATAATTCTTGTATTGCTGATTGATTCTGGGAGGTCAGAGAAGAGGTCTGACATCTCCTCGCTACTCTTGAGGTAATAACTAGTGGAGTCCATCATGGTGAATCTGTTCTCGTTATCGAGTGTGGTACGAGTCTGGATCGCAAGAAGCGCGTCCTGGGCACGAGCATCATCAGGTCTAACGTAATGTACATCGTTGGTGGCGACCAGGGGCACGCCGTGTTTGCGAGAGAGCTTGACCAAGCCTTCGTTAATGGGATCTAGCTCCTTTTCGAGTCCTTCGTGGCGCTGGAGCTCGAGGTAGAAGTCGTCACCAAATAGCTCTACATATGCTGCGAGTCTCTCCTCAGCTAGTTTGGTGTCACCGTCTTTGACCAGCTGTGCTAGCTCTCCCTGCATGCAGGCCGAGGTGGCGATGAGGCCCTTGTGATGTTTGCTCAGCACTTCCCAGTCGATCCTGGGTTTGTAGTAGAAGCCCTCGAGATGCGCGATCGAGGTGAGTTTGAGGAGATTCTGGTATCCCTCGAAGTCTTTGGCGAGGAGTACTAGATGATTGGTCTTGCCCCTTTTTGATTTGTCAGTTCTGTCACCTGCAGTGTAGTAGGCCTCCATGCCGATAATTGGCTTGATCCCGGCTTTTTTCATTGAGTTAAAGAAATGGACCGCGCCGTACATAACCCCGTGATCGGTGATGGCGAGGGTGTCCTGGCCGTGCTCTAGGGCAGCTGCGGCGAGATCCTCGTTCTTACAGAGTCCGTCAAGGAGAGAGTACTGGGTGTGAACGTGGAGATGGGTGAAGTCAGGACGGGTCATGGTAAACAGTATACCAGTGAATTCAGTAGATTCAGTTGGCTCAGTGAGTTAAGAGAGAGCGTAAAAGCTTGTTAGTGAGTTTGGGATCGGCTTTGCCTCCGGACTCTCGCATAATCTGGCCTATAAGGAAGCCAATGGCAGAGTGTTTGCCTCCCTGATAGTCGGCTACGACTGCGGGGTTATCTGCGACTACCTTCTCAATAATCTGAGTTAGTTCTACCTCGTCGGACATGGTGCCATTCTTGGCTGAGTCTAGATGTTTGATGAGATCAGTGGCGGATAAACCTGCATCGACCTTCTTATTGACGAGGAGGTTAACGGCAGTTGAAGTTTGTTTGGGCGAGAGTTTCGCAAATTCGAGAATTGTGGCAAGCATGGCTGGATTTTTGATGAGAACCTCGGAGGCAGAGTCAGAAACTCCTAATTCTTTGAGTATTTTTTGCTTGGCTTCTGGCAGCTCTGGTAGACGTGATCTGATCTCTCCTAGCCATTCCTCACTGATTATGATGGGAGGGATGTCTGGGTCGGGAAAGTAGCGATAGTCGGCGGCCTCTTCCTTGACCCTCTGGCTCACCGTGCCCTTGATCGAGTCTCTGTATCCACGAGTTTCTTGGACTGGGACCTCGCCCTTACCCAAGATCTCGGTGTGCCTGACTATCTCAGACTCGACGGAGTTGGCGAAGTAACGAAAGCTATTGATGTTCTTGACCTCGACTTTGTAATCAGGCAACTTACCATCTGGCGAGAGGCTGATGTTGCATTCGAGTCTCATCCCACCTTTTTCCATGTCGGCGTCGGATACGCCGAGAGTGCGGATGATGTCACGAAGTTTTTTGAGGAATTCCTTGGCTTGCTCGGCAGAGTGAATGTCTGGCTCTGTAACGATCTCTACAAGTGGGACGGAGGAGCGGTTAAAGTCGATCAAGGAAACTCTCTTGCCATCCACCGTACTGTGGGTGAGTTTCGCGGTGTCTTCTTCCATATGGACGCGAGTGATCCCTACCCTGCCAAAACTGGTGTCGAGGTAGCCCTTCTCACAGAATGGCTCATCATACTGAGAGATCTGATAACCCTTGGGGAGGTCGGGGTAGAAGTAGTGCTTGCGGTCAAACTTGCTTTCTTTGGCGATCGTACAGTTGAGGGCGAGGCCAATCAGGATGCAGTCCTCGATAGCGCGTTTGTTCGGGACAGGGAGTGCACCTGGCAACCCGAGGCATACTGGACAAGTGTGTGAATTTGGCTTCTCGGCGTGAAATGGGTCGTTCTTGCAGCCGCAGAACATCTTACTCTTGGTGTTGAGCTCAACGTGGATCTCGGCTCCGATGATTGGCGTTAGGTTATTTGTCATAACTTATTTCTTTCCAGTTAGTTGCTTGTTCATAGGCAAGCGCTGAGTTGAATACCAGCTGTTCCTGAAACTGGGGGGCAACTAGCTGCATGCCGACAGGAAGATTGTTGAGAAAGCCAACTGGCATATTGATACCAGTAAGGCCGACTAGAGAACTAGCTTCGAGTAGAAGGTCGGAGAGTTCGCCGAACATAGCCTGGTTAAGAGTGTCACCCACTTGGAGCGCTGTAGAGGGGTTGGTTGGAGCAAGAATCAGATCAACCGAGTCAAATACTTGATCAAAATCTCGCTTGAGCAGCATCCTGACTTGCTGTGCTCTTTTGTAGTAGGCATCATAGTATCCACTGGAGAGTGCGTAGGTGCCCAGCATAATGCGACGCTTAGCCTCTGAAGCAAAGTGAGTGCGATCGTTGCCAAACCTAATACCATCATAACGAGCTAGGTTGGAGGAGACTTCTGATCTCTGAAGAATTGTGTAGTCAGCGATCGAGTATTTGGGATCCATGAGAGAGATCTCGACCAGCTCTGCCCCATTGGACTCGAGAACGTGGGCTGCATCTTTTACTAACTCGTTAATGCCAGGCATGGTCTCGGACATGAAATACTCTCGCGGCAAGCCAATTTTGAGTCCTTTGACATCTGTCTTGAGCAGCGAGGGATAATCAGGAACTGGTGAACTGGAGGTAGTTGCGTCATGCGGATCGTGCCCTGCGAGAACCTGCGTGATGATTGCGGCGTCTGTGACGGACTTTGTGAGTGGCCCAGGTGAATCAAGTGAGCTACCCATCGCGATGGCCCCGTAACGACTAACTCTGCCGTAGGTAGGTTTGAAACCAACTACTCCGCACCAGCTAGCGGGCTGTCTGACTGAGCCAGCGGTCTCAGAGCCAATTGCGGCGATTACCTCATCTGCACCAACGCAAGCTGCAGACCCACCGGATGAGCCACCTGCGAGGTGCTCGGATGAGTAGGGATTGGTGGTGGGACCATAGTCAGAGGTCTCGGTAGAGCTACCGTGAGCCCAGGCATCCATGTTGGCTTTGCCGAGAATGATGGCGCCGGCATCTTTGAGTCTCTTGGTAACTGTGGCGTCATATTGCGGAGAGAATTGATCTAAGACCTTAGAGCTGGCGGTAGTGCGCTGATTTTTGGTCAAGAAGTTGTCTTTGAGTGCGATGGGGATACCAAGAAGTGGTTGATCCGCTGTAGCGGGAGAGCTCTGAAGAATCTGATCGGCTAGACTGGCTTGCTTGAGAGCCTCATCCTCAAAAACTGTGACAAAGGCGTTAAGGGAGGGTTCCTTCTGCTTGATGGCAGCGAGACAAGCCTGAGTAAGCTCGAGCGAGGTGAAGTCCTTAGCGTCTAGTCCAGTGCGGGCCTCTACTACCGTGAGTGTGTTAAGTAGTTTCATTTAGTTATCCTTAGCCTCAAAAATTGCTGGAACCATGAAATATCCATCATGCGTGTGCGTAGCCTGAGAGAGAGCCTCTGCTTGTGTGAATGAAGGAGTGACTATGTCGTCTCGCCAGATGTTGTGCAGATCCTCGATCGGCTGGTTGAGAGTGGGAACATCCTGGGTATCTAGCTCGTCAAAAACTGAGATTGCGCTGAGAGCCTCGTTGAGCTGAGAATGAATCTCACTTGACTCTGAGTCATCAAGTGTGAGCATGGCTTGCCTGGTTAGCTTGGCATAGTCATGATCTGTGATAATTTGTTTGGTAGCTGTGGCCATACGAAAAACTCCTTGTAGGGATAGTTTACCATGAGTATTAACTAGTTTTGCCCTCAAGAGCACTAATTCGCTCGACAACTGGTGGGTGGGTGGAGAAGAGTTTGCCCAGCCACTGCTCAGTCTTGCCATCATGTACTGGATTACTGATATAGAGCGGGGCTGTGGAGGGAGTGGCCTGATTGAGAGGGATTTTCACTTGATCAATCTTTTTGAGCGCCCCGATTAGACCAGATGGCTGGCGCGTGAAAAGAACGGCCGAGGCATCGGCGTAGAACTCGCGACGTCGGGAGATTGCGAGCTGAATGAGTTTGGCAATGATGGGAGCGAGGATGATCAGAAGAATGCCGGCGATCATGAAGATGGGATTACTCTTCTCGTTACTGCTTTTGCGCCCTCCTCCCCCATAGGCGTTCATCCTCCAGACCCAGTTGAGGATAATCGTGATGCTACCTACTAGGATTGCAACGAGAGTCATAAGTCGAGTGTCAAAGTTCTTGATATGACTCATTTCGTGCGCAACGACTCCCTCGAGCTCGGTGCGAGTGAGCTGATCTAGGAGTCCCTGAGTGACGGCGATTGCGGCGTGTTCTGGATCTCGACCTGTGGCAAAGGCGTTGAGTGCGGGACTGGGAATGACGTAGGCGACAGGCCTGGGAATGCGGGCAACGCGAGAGAGGTTATCAACCACACTGAGATACTGCTTGTGAGTAGACATGTCGGCGGGTGTAGCACCAGCAATGCTGATCGCTATTCTGTCGGAGTAAAAGTAACTTACTACTGATCCACCAGAGGAGAAGATGACTGCGCCGACGAGAAATGTCCAGTCATAGCCATAGAGATACGAGACTGCATACCCTACTGCCGTGATAAGCGCGATAAAGAGAGTGATAATAAGCCAGCTACGACGCTTGTTGGAATCTATTTGCTCATACAAGTTTTGCATAGGCTATAAGCTAATTTTGGGACTCTTGGTGTCAGATGCGCTCACACTGGTGGCGTCATCCATGTTGGCGAGTTTGAGGCCCTGCTCTTTTTTGAGCTTAAAAGCACTAGCAACAAGATTAGTGGGGAATCTGACGATACGGACGTTGTAGTCGGCGGTAAGGTCGATCAGAGTACGCCTGGCGTACATGACTTTGTCAGATGTGTCGCGGAGCTCTTCCATAAGAGTCATGACTGTAGTGTTGGCTTTGAGCTCGGGGTTACTCTCGACGATGATGGAGAGCTGGGGCATGATCCCGGACAGGGCATCGGCTGCAGCCGCCTGAGTGTCGAGATTGCTGGATTTGGCAGCACTCGCTACAACTTTGCGTGCTTCGGCGAGAGCTTCGAGAATACCTTTTTCGTGTTTGAGATATCCTTTTGCACTAGCCTCGAGGTTGGGAATCAGATCAGCTTGTCTCTTGAGCTGGTTACCGATCTCTTGGATGCTAGCTTGGATTCTGGTTTTGGCAGTAACGAACCAGTTGTAGGTAGAAATGAGATAAGCTGTCAGAGCGACTGCAATTGATGCAATGGTGATGATTGTATAGTTCATGTGGACCTCCGATAATGTTAGTGAAATAAGTATAGCACGGGGGTGAGTTGTGTTAAAATGTGTATATGCGAGGGGTTGTAGCTCAGATGGTTAGAGCGCCACTCTGTCACAGTGGAGGCCGTGGGTTCAAGTCCCATCAACCTCGCAGAGAAAGCGACTAGAAGTAGTCGCTTTTTAATAGGTGTTGACTTATCTTATATTTATTTGCTATTGTTATCTTAACTATTATTTTCTGCCCAAGAAAAGGATGTTAACATGGAAGACAAAATCAAGCAGTTTCTCAAAACTATAAAGCTAAATGAGCAGATGCTCTCGATGCTTTTTGGGGTAGTGACAGTGGTGCTAGTCGGAATCCTCGTGTTCAGGATGTACGGAGCTAACAAACCAGAGATTACAGATGTTGGTGTAGTGGATGAGCAGGTTGAGATGGTGGGTGAAGTCAAAGTCATGAAAGGCGAGAACGGAGAGAAGATCCCAACTGACTTACCAGAGAAATACACAGTACAAGCAGGTGATCATCTCTGGGCAATCGCAGAGAAGCACTACGGCTCAGGATACAACTGGACTGATATTGCGAGTGCGAATGAGCTCACGAATGCCAGTGTGATTACTGAAGGTCAGGAGCTCAAGCTCCCTAAGGTAGCCGTGATAGAGCTAGAGACACAAGATGAAGTAATGGCAATGGAGGAAGTAAGTGACAAGATTGAGGGAGATAGCTACACAGTCGTAGCCGGAGATAATCTCTGGGACATCTCAGTACGTGCATACTCCGATGGCTACAAATGGAGTGAGATCGCGAGTGCAAATGAGATAGTCAATGGTAACCTGATCGAAGTAGGCCAGGTGATCAATCTCGTACGCTAAACAAGTACAGAATCAAATTAATACAAGACAACGAGAAAAACTCTGCCTGAATGGGCAGGGTTTTTTTGGACCCTAGAGAGTGATGATTGAGAGAGAGTTGGTGTTACCGGGTTTTTGCCAGTGCTGACCATGAACGACGATGATCGTGTTACCGGCGTGGATGATATCTTTTTTAACTAGGCGTGTGATCACGTCGCGAGCTGAGTCAAATGGGCCTTCGGGAAGATCTGTGATTACAGGGGACACTCCGTATGAGAGGGTGAGAAGTTCGGCAGTTTTGACCTCATCTGTGGCAGCGATAATTGGGACGGGCAATCGATGTTTGCTGATAGCGCGAGCAGTGTATCCAGTTTCGGTGAATACTAGGACTGCGTCGATTTTGGGCTTGATTTTGGAGACTACGGTAGAGGCAACTGCATTACTAATGGTGTTAGTGGGATCTGTTTCATCAAAGTGTAGTTCTGTTTTGATGAGTTTTTCGTTCCATTTGGCGATACGAGCCATAGTCTGGACGGTACGTACTGGGTATTTGCCTGTTGCTGACTCCCCTGAGAGCATGATTGCGTCGGTACCGTCAAATACGGCGTGGGCTACATCTGTTACCTCGGCTCTAGTTGGCCTGGGATTATTAATCATAGACTCTAGCATCTCGGTAGCTGTGATAACTGGTTTGTGAGCCAGTCGACACTTGTCGATCATGACTCGTTGCCAGTGGGCGAGTTGCTCAAAAGGAACCTCGATTCCCAGATCACCACGAGCAATCATGATGGCGTCAGCGGACTCGATAATCTCGTCTAGTCTATCGAGCGCGGGCTGTGACTCTACTTTTGCGATAATTTGGGCATTCATCTCTCTTTTGAGTAGTTCGGACCTGAGAAGCTCGACATCGTGGGCGGAGCGGACAAACGAGAGGCCAATGTAGTCGACCTTATTCTTGCAGTTGGTGTCGAGCTGGTTGATATCGCTCTGTATGAGAGAGGGGAAGTCGATGTCTTTACCTGGCAAGTTGACACCCTTACGATGTTTGATGACTGAGTCATGTTGAACCTGGACGACTATCTCGTTCTCATCAGCTGAGATAACCTGGGTCTCGACAAATCCGTCGTCAATCAAGAGGTCATCACCCTTCTGCATAAGGCCATAGATAGATGAGTGAGGGATGGCTAGATCTGCGTTGCCATCGAGAGAGGTTTTGATAAGTAGCTCCTGACCTTTTTTGACTACCAGATCTTCTTTGTCACGAGTGTTGAGACGAATCTCAGGACCCTGGAGATCAAGGAGGATGCCGATTGTGATTCCCCTCTTATCTGCTACGCTTTGAGCTAGGCGGATATGCTCATCATGCCATTCTGGAGTAGAGTGCTTGGTGTTGAACCGCATGACATTAACTCCAGAGTCAATGAGCTTGCCCAGGATCTCCTCGGATGCGCTGGCTGGCCCTATTGTGGCCACAATCTTGGTGAACTTGTTGGTATGCATATATAGATATCTATTATGTTAATGAGTATAATAATAGCAGAAGCGCGGGTATAGTTCAGTGGTAGAATGGTTCCTTCCCAAGGAACAGAGAGGGGTTCGACTCCCCTTACCCGCTCATATGAAAAGAAAAAAAGTAGGACTGGCACTAGGTAGCGGAGGAGCACGAGGGATTGCGCATATTGGTGTGCTCAAAGCCTTAGAACAGCATGATATCCAGATTGATTATATCGTGGGGGCGAGTGCTGGTGCGGTGGTGGGCGCTTACTACGCAGTACATGGGAGTATCGATGGATTAGAGAAAATTATGGTTGAGATGAGAAGAGTCGAGCTCGCCTCGTTTCTGGATGTAACTACTCCCAAGCGTGGATTTATCAAAGGCAAAAAAATGAAGCAGTTTTTTGATGAGATATATGAGAACAAAGAGTTTGACAAAACTAAGACACCACTGGCCGTCGTGGCGACTGACCTACGAAAAGGAATCGAGGTTGTAATCAGGAAAGGCAATATTGCTCAAGCGGTTCTTGCGAGTGCGTCACTTCCTGGTATCTTTCCTCCAGTCAAGACGGGCAAGCAGCTACTGGTAGACGGAGGAGTAGTTAACCCAACACCTGTGGACGTGGTGCATAAGATGGGTGCCACCATCGTGATTGGAGTGGATCTAACGATGAAAGGAAATGTGAGTCTGCAGAATCCAAATATCTTTGAGGTAGTGTCTAGATCGTTTGATGTCTTGCGCAGCGAAACAACCAAACTAACGGCCAAGAAGGTCGGGAGCAACCTAGTGATTATCAAGCCCAAGCTGGATCCTGAGATGAGTTTTGTGCGATCATTTAGTCGGATCGAGGAAATGATCAAACAAGGAGAGAAGGCAACAGAATCGTCTACCAGCCGAATCAAGAAGTTACTTGGTTAAGCCAAAGTTGTTGATAGTAAGAGAAACTGATATACTGTGATCTAGTCTACGAGGTCGAGGAATCTACCAGATGGCGTAAGAAGGAGCAAGGCAGCAAGTTAGCTGCCTAAATTAGAGGATGAAAAATATGTGGAAAACATATAAGAGATATTTTGAGTTTCTCGTGAGATACCGAGCGAGTTTTTTTGTGTTTGGAGTGCTCCTCACCATACTCGGAATCATCAACTCGATTAACCCATACTTCTATAAGCTATTTGTTGAGGCACTGCCAGAGAAAAACTACCAAGTGATCTTGAATCTACTACTGATGTATATCGGGGTAAATGTGACAGAAACTGTGATGGATGTGGTGACCTACTACGTGGGAGATATCGTACTTTTTAACGCCGCCAGAGATGCACGTGAAAGAATTTTTAAGAAGATCCAGGACCTCGACTTTGCGTATCATATGACCAAGAGCTCGGGCTCGCTGATCTCAATGCTCAAGAGAGGAGATATTGCTTATTTTGGTCTCTTTCAAGAGATGAATGTGCTATATAGAATACTGATCCATCTAGTCGTGATGCTCACGATGTTTGGCTCGATTAGCCCTCAGATTGCATGGTTAATGGCGTCCTCATTTGTCGTGAGTACTATTGCCTCCAAGTACCTACTCGAGCATAATCTCGCAACGCGAAAGGCTTTTAATAAAGAGGAGGACAAGGTTAGTGCGGTGGTCGTGGATAATTTGATTAATTATGAAACTGTGAAGTACTTTGGCAAGGAATCCAAGGAACAGGCAAGGCTGTCTCGAGTGTTCTCTCCATGGATGACGAAACTGTGGAGATACGCGAACTCATTCCGATTAATTGATGTCGTGATTGGCTCGATTAGTGCAGCGGGACTAGGGGCCGTGCTCTACGTCTCTCTCAGGCTATATATGCAGGGAGTGATCCAGGTATCTGACTTTATCCTGATCCTTGGGTTTGTGACCTCGTTCTATTACCGATTCTTTGAGGCCGTATTCCGGATGCGAGTCGTGATCAAGAACTATTCTGACCTGAGTGATTACTTTGCGATCTTGGACAAGGAGACTGTGGTCAAAGACCCCGTAAAACCTGTGAAAATCAAGTCGCTCAAAGGAGATATCGAGTTCTCTAAGGTGAGCTTCTCCTATGAAGACGGCAAGCAGGATGCGCTCAAGAACTTTTCACTAAAGATCCGCAGAGGTCAGTCGATCGCTTTTGTGGGCAAATCAGGAGTGGGCAAGACGACAGTCGTGAAGCTACTCCTGAGATTCTTTGATGTAAACAGTGGATCAATCATGATTGATGGGGTGGATATCCGCGAGTTTGACAAAGACGCGCTCAGATCCCATTTAGGTGTCGTGCCGCAAGAGCCAGTGATGTTTAACAACTCGATTGCTTATAACATTGGGTACGGAGCCAATCGAGTGAGCAAAAAAGAGATCGAGGCTGCGGCAAAGATGGCGCACCTGGATGAGTTTGTTCTCTCACTCCCCAAAGGATACAAGACCAACGTGGGTGAGCGCGGAGTCAAGCTCTCTGGCGGACAGAAGCAGAGACTGGCGATTGCGCGAATGATCCTCTCTAACCCTGATATCGTGATTTTTGATGAGGCCACGTCACAACTAGACTCGGAGAGTGAGAAGTATATCCAGGATGCGTTCTGGGAAGCGTCTAAGGACAAGACAACGATCATCATTGCTCACCGCCTCTCTACCGTGGTCAAGGCAGATAAGATCGTCGTGATGGATGAGAAGGGGATTGCGGAGATCGGGTCGCACCGAGAGCTCGTGAACAAAAAAGGTGGACTCTATAAGAAGTACTGGGATCTACAGGTAGAGGAGATCTAAAGGATCGTGAGAAAAGCTGCCTCGATTTCTGCTAGAAACTTGTCCTGATTGGAATGATTGTTGGGGATAATAATCTTCCCTTTGGCGTAGTTGATCTCACTCAGAACATTTTTCCAGATAGGATATCGCTCTGTGATAGCTCTCTCGTACTTGAGCATCATTGAACGAGTGTAGCTGCTGGCTTCTTCTGGAGAGAGATTCTGCTCTTTGATTGCCTTTTTTACTCTAGCAAGATAGGTGCGTTTGCGCCTGGCAAATGAGACTTTTGGCTTGGTATCAATAAAGATAATGTATAGCTCATGTTTTTCCAGGGCTTGCTTGTACCCTAGGATTGCTTCTTGGTAATAATCAGGATCGAGATGATGACTATAGACTAGGTGAAAGGGAGCAGTCTCTGCTAACTGGAGAAGATCACTAGGAGGTAAGTTATCAAGATGATTTATGTCAGTCTGGACAATCTCACGCTCCATCTCGGGAGTAACGGCAACACTACCCATCTTTGCCTCTGGGAAGAGAGTGTTCTGGTTAATCTCAGGGTGGAAATCTAGCTGATCAGCGTATTTTTCCCTGAGATACTTGAGAGATGTAGTCTTGCCGCTTGATTGTGGTCCGGCAATAACTACTATTTTCAAGATTTTTGCTCTTTTTTGATGGTTTTCCAGTGGTAGAGGTAGAGGGGGGCGCCAACCATGATGCTGGCGAGACTGTTAGACAGTTTGCGCTTGCGCTGGTTGCTCTGATCTTCTTTTTGCCTGATCATGAATTCTTCTTGTGAGATTTTTGGATCCTCACCTTCTCTAACTGGAGCTGGCTCTTGATAGTAACTGGTTTCTTCTACCCGAAAGACATAGGTCTCGAGTGCGAGATCAAGTAGGCCAATGCTGGCAATGACTGTGATAATGAGTCCGACGAACGAGAATAAATATAGATATAGCAGGCGTAAATTTAGTTTCATATTGCCCTCCTTTAGCTAAATGTACACTATTTATAGTGGTTTTGTCATGTAGAGACCATCTAGCTTGTAGCCCAGCTTGCGGTAGTAGCCACGAGTCCCGATGGCGCTAATGACGGCGATCTTGGAGTATCCAGCTTCTTGGGCGATCTGTTCTGCTTGTTTGATCAGCTTCTTACCTAGTCCCATGTGCTGACTCTTGCCCGCCCCCCCCTCCTTGCCAACCCTGACTGCAGTGCCATAGGTGTGGACCTCGCGGATGATTGCGGCGCGAGCTAGCTCCGGGAATAGCTTGTTGTTGTCGTGGTCTGGTAGACGGAGACGAAGGAGTGAGTATAGATACCTGCGGGGACTGTCCTCGTAGGTGAGGAGGTGTTCGGTAGCGCCGAGTGTGGGGATGGTGAGGTCGCAGAGCTTGACGTCATCAGGAATGGACTTGCCACGAGCCTCGCGACAGCGGATACACTGGCAGCTCCAGTCCTCCCCTTTCATCTGGTGATGGATGAGCTGCCTCATGTTAGTTAAGTAAGTGCCAGCACTGACCCACTGCTTGCTAATGTCCCTGACTAGGCGATCGATACGGACAAAAGGTGGGGTAATCTTCTTGATCTCTTTGAGAGTATTCATAAGTAGATCATCACCGTATGGTAGGTAGTCTCCCCGCTCCCACTCTAGATAGAGCTCGGTACCATCAATTACCTGGACAGGATATATCTTGAGGAAGTCGGGCTTGAACTGAATATCCTCGTACATGGTATGAGCCATCTCGAGGTCATGCTCGGGAGTACTGCCTGGTAGGTTGGGCATGAAATGATAACAGACTTTGATCCCGGCGTCCTTGAGTAGTTGGGTGGCAGTGGCGACGTCCCGCAGAGTGTGGCCCCTCTTAATATGCTCCATGATCTCGTCGTCCAACGCCTGGACTCCGAGCTGGACCTTTGTCACTCCGAGCTCGCGCATAAGCTTGACCTCTGCCTCGTCTATCCAGTCCGGGCGAGTCTCAATACTCATGCCCACGATGCGACGGGGGGAGGACTCGTTAAGAATCTGGGCCTCGACGAGTGAGTCTGAGTCCACTCCGTTTACGGCATTAATCATCGCGAGGAAAAACTCTCTCTTATACTCCTCAGGATAGCTACCGAACGTGCCTCCGATGACGATGAGCTCGATCTTGTCTGTTGGGTGGCCGGTGATCGCGAGCTGTTCTAGGCGGGAGTTAATCTGGAGGGCTGGATCAAAGCCGAATGACTTGGCGCGTGCCGCGGCTGGTTCGTCTGAGAGATAGCTCTTGGGCATCCCAACTTCGAGCGGACAATAGGTACACTGACCCGGGCAAGGATATGGCTTGGTCATAACGGCAAAGGGGGTGACGCCACTCTCGCTCCTAACCTTGCGGGTGATGAGGGAGGTTTTGAGGATCTTGTTCTCTTGGATCTTGCCTTCTGCAAGGAGAGTTTCGTAGCACTCGAGCACCTCAGAATCTTTGGGCATGCGGCCGTAATCTCTCGCCACTTTTTTCTTGATCTGATAGACACTCCCCTCAGAGAGAGTGTTAAAATGTGGGAGTAATAATGTAGCGAGGTGTGCGATGGATGACATAATGCAACAAGTCCGATTAATGTATGACGAATCTGGGGAGTATTTTAGCAAATCCAGGGAGAAAAAATACGGCGGAAAGTCGAGTAACTGGAATGCGACTCAGAAGTATCTAGATAGGCTGGAGCCTGGGCAGTCAGTGCTGGACGTGGGATGTGGGAGCGGGAGACTACTATCGGGTTTACCTGAGAACGTGGAGTATATGGGAATTGATTTTTCTAAGACTTTGATCCGAATCGCGAGAGAGAACTACCCTGGGCGCGAGTTTGTTATTGCCAGTATGACTGACGGGCAAGTGTGGGAGAAGCTGGGGAAGCATGATGCTGTGTTTATGGTTGCTAGTCTGCACCACCTGCCAACTAGAGAGTTACAGCTGATGGTATTGAGGGCGAGTAAGGGAGTGCTCAAGCCCGGTGGATTCCTGTTCCTCTCAGTATGGAATCTATGGAACAAGAAGATGATGGAGAAAATGGGTAATGTGAAGTTAGTGGCTGGAGAGGTGTATGAGATCCCATTCCAGGGCAAGAGTGGACGACATGTGATGGCGATGGATGAGAGATATTTGCGGGAGCTAGTGGTGGAGGCTGGATTGGAGATCACGGAGATAAGTGAAAGTGAGAATAACTGGGTGATGATCGCAAAAAATTGATGTTAAAATATCAAGAATGCCGAGATAGCTCAGTTGGTAGAGCAATGGTATCGTAAACCATAGGTCGTGGGTTCGATTCCCACTCTCGGCTCAAATGCGATATACTCGTGTCATGGCCAGAAGATCACGACTCAGCAGAGTAAGAAGGAAGAGGGAGTCGCGACGTGCAGTCGTTTATATAGTGCTTGCGATCGTGATTATGTTGGGGCTAGTAACCTGGGGAGTACCAGCGATGGCGAGACTGGCTGGAGCGCTGTTTACGTCGGACTCTGGAGTGACAGGAATGGAAGAGCTCTCCCCTACCCCACCCGTGTTTTCGGATGTGCCAGAGGCCACGAGCAGCGCAAAGGTAACGATCGGGGGGTTTGCACAACCTGGAGTAGAGGTAGTACTCGTAATGGATGGATCAGAAGAAGGACGAGTGCTGACGAATGATGCAGGAGTTTTTGAGTTTGATTCTATTGCGATTACTGAGGGTGAGAACAAGGTTGTGGCCTACACAGTCTCGGCACGTGGCAAGGAGAGTGAGCAGTCTAGGAGCTATACGATCCGAGTGGACAGAACAGCTCCGGTGCTAACCCTTTCTTCACCTGAAGATGGACGAGTCTTTCGAGGTCAGAGTGAGCGGATTGCTGAGTTCCAGGGACTAGTGAGTGAGGATGGTGTGCGAGTGTACGTGGGAGAGCGTGTCGCGATCGTCTCAAATGACAATACATTTGAGCTCTCATATCAGCTACAAGAGGGAGATCAGGATATAGAAATCAAGGCAGTGGATAAGGCAGGGAATGAGAGTGCTAGTCGTGTGAAGTTGCGTTGGGAGCCATAAGGAGGAAAAGAAGCAGGAATGGGTAGAGTATGAGGTTGTTAAAGATGCTCCCGATGACGAGAAAAACCAGGACTGGACGGAGATGTGAATGCTTAATATAGAGAGAGCGGAGAAAGATAATCCAGCCAGTGAGTCCGATAATACCGGTGCTAGCGAGAATCATGAGAAATGAGTTATTGAAGCCAGTGGCATGATTGGGGAGACCTTCTGTGGCTGGGTCGAGAATGAGGGGGAGAGTGTTGTAGCCGATGCCAGGAACGAAATCCCACCCCACCCTACTCGCTAGTTCTAGGTCATGTTCCCAGCGAGAGGTGATAGAAAAGGTGCGAAGAAGATTGGTGCCCTCTCCAAACTGCCGTGGCAATGCCACGAAAATAACAAATAACAAGCTACAAATAACAAACAAAGTAGAAATTTTGCGTTTTGCAAAAAGAAAAATAGTGAGTACGAGAGAGAGCCAGATCGAGCGGGAGTAGGTAAGGAGGATGCCAAGAGCGAGTGCAAGAGGGAGAACAGGAAGAGTCTGGGTAGGAAGCATAAATAAGAGTGAGATTGCCAGGAATGCTGCGGAGAAGGTGGGGTCAAAGTGCGGGAGAGTGAGGCGAGACAGATGATCATCCCAACCGAGATACTGGAAAACTCGCATGTCTGGCATAAGAACATACTGGGCTAGCCCGATAGTGAGAGAGATTACTCCGGCGATTAGAAATGGCGTGCGGCCAATGGTTAGTGGCTTCTGGTGGAGAGAAAGATAGAGAAATAAGTAGGCGAGGAGGCGAAGGGAATAGAGTACAGGGATAAGTAGGTCTGCGAGTGGAAAGAGAGTGAGGGCGCGGACTACACCGATAACTAGGCCTAGAAAAACAAGCTTGAGTCCAGGTGTGTAGCGAATATGCTGCGAGGATGGTCCTCGCAGGTTAGTCGTATTGATGATGAGAATGCAGAGAACTAGAATGTCGTGGAGAAAGATAGGGAGACCAAGGATCTCAAACCGCAGAAGCTGACCAAAACCAAGTGAGATGATGAGGATGATAATTAAGTATTGTTTGAATTGATCCATACCATAGTCCTTCGGCAGGCTCAGGATTGTTTTTGATGTAACAAAAACAACTTGGTCCAAGTAAGAAAAGAATGAAAACTCATCATGATGGCCATGATGGTGCCAGGCACTCCATCACGAAATCCCTGACAACAAAAATAGTTCCTGATGAATTTCGCTGGTGGGAAGACGGCAATCCTCCAGAGCGAGCTCTTTTTGCCCAGTTCTTGGCGATATTCAGCTTCTAGCGTGGAGTAAGTGTTGATTTTCTGGAGGAAGCTACTGATACTCGCGTGCGGAGTGTGTAGGATCGGGTTATCTAGTGATCCCACGCTCCCTGGACCAACCCAAACCTCATGAACTGGTCTATTCCACGCGCCCCAGTCACGACGTGCTAGTCTGACGAAAGAGTTGCGAGCATTTTCACCATTCTTAAGCTCGCGACCCAGAAAAGTGTCTAGCCTCCTGAATCTGTATGCTGAGTACTCACTGGATTGGATTGCCCCCTTGATTTCTGCCTCTAGCTCGGGGGAGATAGTCTCGTCTGAGTCCAGAAACATGACCCAGTCAGTTTTGGCCTTACCGAGCTCGCGGTTGCGCACAGCGGAGAAGTCGGTGATCTCCTCCTCCTTAATAGTGATGATGGTGAGGTTGTTTGTTTTTTTCATCTTAGTAGTAGTGATTTTAGCGCAATGAGTGGGTAGAAGATAATATCAGTGAGAATAGCAGTGGGGAGGGCGCGAGTGGGGAGATATTTCATCACGAACTTGATGTGTGAGCTCCACTGGTAGAGCGTGCGCCTGAATGCATTGGAGCCTGCAGAGACTGCGTGCTCGGCGACGATTTGTGGGTTGATGTGAGAGGTAAATCCGGCTTTTTTGGCCCGCATACAGTAATCGAGGTCTTCGTAGTAGAGGAAAAATCTCTCATCAAAGAGGCCAATTGAGTCAACCAGAGCGCGTGAGATGAGCATTGCAGCACCTGCAACATGATCGACTGAGAGAATCGTTTTGGGTCTGTTCTCCCAGTTGGTGTGTTTGACGAGCGCCGTAAACCTGTTGTATTTGCCTCCCCAGTCATAGAGAGAGCCGGAGTGTTTGAGAACTGGACTGACAATGCCCGCTGATGGATGTTTGATGTAGGTCTGGAGGAGTTCTTGCAATGTGCCGTAGGTGAGTTGGAGATCATTATTAATGAGCATGACGTGGGTGACAGCCTCATCTGCGAGGGCGAGCGTGATCCCCTGATTGACTGCGCGGGCAAACCCGAAGTTCTCCTGATTATTGATGAGCTGGGTACCCGGGATGATCCTGACTAGATTACTAATATCATCTGGAGTGTTATTGATGAGGATGAGAGAGTGATCTCCTAGCTTTTTTTTGAGTGAGGTGAGAGCGTGCTTGGTAACTGAGTGCTTACCAAAGTGAATCATGATGAGGGCGAGCTTGGTCATGCAGTAATTATATATTACTTTGTCTTGTACAATTCCTCTAATATCCTCACCATAGCATAAGTATCGAGAGTGCAGTACTGGCTCAGATCCGAGATGACCTGCTCTCTCTTATCCTGATTTTTGCCACCCATTACTGTTTCTGTCCATAACCTACGAGCGAGGAGTCCGTCCCCTACCGAGAGATCCTGATAACTGAGCTCAGGTGCGAGGACTGGCATAACCTTCTTGACACTCGCGCTCCCCATAAAGTCACGGTAAAAACACCACATCTTCGAGAATGGAGTCATGAGGTCATCGATGCGAGCGTTGAGACCAGCGAGAAACTCCGCGTGTTCGAGGTAACAACTTGCCATGCGATCGTTACACCCCTTCTCATAGCTCATGTTCCAGGTTAGGACTGTGCCGGAGCCTCCGATATCCTTCTGTAACTGAGTGATCAGTCCTGGCATGGGATTATCCTGGCCCTGGTGGAGATACTCAGTGTGGCGGAGCTCTGACCCAGGTGAGTCGAGGATGTGGAGTGAGTACTGGAATGGGTAGTCAGCGTAGGGACTGCCACCTGGGAACTGGGGGATGACGTGGGAGAAGGTCTCGTAGTCCAGAAAGTAGAGTGGGTAGGTAAATGTGTTGAGGAACTCAGTGATCTGAGTACTATCAATGATTGGCTCACCACTAAGCGTTGTCTCTATCTGCACTCTTTGCTTATCTCTGACTGCTAGATCGAGTGGAATATCTTTGATCAGTTTGATACCCGCATCCTCTAGCTCTCCAATCTGCTCGGGTGTGGGATAGCTGAGATGATAGATGCTGTATGAGTCTAGATCTGGGTGAAGATGATGATAGACGGCGAGGTAGTCCTGGGCCCAGTTGGTGCTTTTGACCCCTGCCCTATTAGTGTGTCGAGGGGAGAGGTCGGGACAGGTAGTGCCAGCGAGAACTGCGTGGGCGTCCTTGATCTGTTGCCTGGTCAGCTCGATAAGCTCTCTGACCTCCTCGGTAATATTGGTGGTGGCGGTGATCCCTGTTGGGTCGATCTTACCTTCGCGCACATACTTCTTATCTGCATGGATGACGCTGATGTTACGAATGGTGAGCCCGGAGTCCTCCAGTAGGACTGTCTGGAATGCGAGGTCGTAGGCGTGTTCTGGCTTAGCCCTCGTGCTACTCTTGATCTCGATGAGGTCGAACGTGTTGCCCTCGACTCTAGTGAGAACATCAAAGATGCAGGTGATCCCACCCGTTTCTAGCCTACCTTGGAGAATAATGCTGACTCCTGAGTCGAGCACCTCTCTCGTGCGACTGGGCATGGTTCTGTAGGTCGAGAAGTTGCGGATGTCAAAACCGATTCTGGTGGCGCCTGGGAATAGCTGTTCTGCATAACTCTCAAACTCATGCCCCGCATCGAACATGGCCTGGAGATTGGGATCTGTCGGGGGCAGTCGATGTTTCTCTCTCTTACTGAGCCACATGAGAGCAGGGTGGCGAAGGTACTGCATGTAGGCGGATTTGGAGATTGTTGTGTTCATAGAATGATTATAAATTATTTGAGCTTCTTGGTTTGCTGGAGTTGTTTTGCATTATGACTACTAATAACGCTTGTGCCTGTGTGTTTTTCGATCTCTTGGCGCGCTTTTTTGGCAACTGTGCCACCTTGCCTAGCAACTTGCTTGTTTTTGGTTAGCCCGACTGGTTGCTTTTTCTGAGATATCTCAGTAGTGGAGGCCTCGGCCAACATGTTGAGGACCAACTCGAGATTGGTCATATTGTCACGCAGATTTTGTTTTTTGAGACCTTTGAGCTTCTTGTATGACTTGACGCTCTGATCAGCCCAGGCTTGAGTAATTTCGTTGGTGAGGATGGCATACTCGAGACCTTTTTCCATTCCCCTATCTTGCCACTCATCTGTTAGTCCCTTGCGTATCTCGATACTTTTGAGGCGTTGATTGATCCATTCTCGTGAGTAACCCTTCTTGAGATAGGTCTGCATGGCTCTATCGATTGCTAGCTCCGGATCTTCGGTCTCTTCGATCCGCTCATAACCAACCTTGGCTAACCAGAGTTTGAATGGCTCGACACGCTTGCTGGGAATAGATTGGATTAATCGCAAAAGCTGTTCTGTACTGGCCACATCTGTCATGCGCATTTTACCGTCAGGGGCTTTTAGTTTTAACCGTACGATTTTGTCGTACACTTCACTACCCTCTTGCTTAAGTTTCTTTTTTAGATCAGCCCAATATCTCTTGGGAATGGTAGAGTCAGTTAATACTGAGATAACATCAATAATGGAAAAATACCATTCCTCCCTGTCCTCATCCCAATGCCTGCGAACCTGGCTCTGGTTAAAAAGAATGATAGAGGTTGTTTTTTTGTTCATGATATTTAGTTCTTGTTTTGACTAGCAATACGTAGTTCTTTTTTGCGTCGAGATTCTACCTTTTTCAGATCTTCTTGTGGTCTGAGATTCTCTGGCTTGATGCCGCGAGATATAAGGGTCTTGCGAGTTGCCTTGCTACTCTTCTCAACTTCCTGGCTAACTTGGTGTAATCCCTTCATATTCTTTTTCTTGATATTGTGATCTGTCATGGCGAGAGAGAAGTCCTTGGCCTTGAGCTCGATATTGGTGTCAAAGTCAGCCAATGCTCGCTTGTTAGGAATGTTCCTTTTCTTTTTGAGTTGCTTAGTGGAGATACCTCCATAGAGGGCGCGAATGTGTTTGTCCTTGAATGTGGCGAACTCTATTCCTGATCTGACTCCACGTTCGTATATTGTTGAGCCAATCTTTTTTTCTGTTATCTTGAGTTTGGATCTAGCCTCCAACCTCTTGTCCTCAATTTGTCTCTGCTCTAGCAACTCTTGTTTTCGAGTTTGAGTGGCGAAGTAAGTCTGGGCAAGGGCGATCTCTGGTTTGCGTGGGTCGCCGTTCTGGGCGATGAGATAACAGGCGAAGCGAGTGAGTAAGATGTCCTCAACTTTACGTTGAGCACCCTTACCTGCTTTGATCATCTTGTCGGCGCCGACAAAATGATATTTGATTGATTTATCGCTGTTTTTGCATGAATCTTTAGATCTTTTAATTGTCTCGTTAAACTTACGCCATGTCTTGTAGCCTAAAACTACCATGAGATCACGAGCAGACCAATATTCGAGATCTTGCTCAATTCGCTTGATGCTGTTGAGGCTAGTCTGAATGTGTACGAGTGATGTGCTACTCATATCTACTACTATGACCCAATCTTACCCGAATGTCAATATCGGAACACCCTACTCACCTGCGAGGATGGTCCTCGCAGGTGATGAATTCTCGTGGCAAAATAGGTCTAGGCATAATATATAAGTTTGTGGCATAATGACAGACATGGAAGAAAAATGTCCCAAATGTAGTAGCCCGCTAAGCCCAGTAGAAGAAACCAAGACTGGTCGACAGCTACAACGCTGCTCTACTGGTAGCTGGAACCCGGAGACTAAGAAGGTAGATGGCTGTGACTACGTGAAGTGGCTGGAGGTCAAGCCCGTTGAGCTAGATGAGAAGTGTCCCACGTGTGGAGCCCCGCTAGTTCTAGCAGTGACCAGATTCGGCAAGAAGATGAAAAAGTGTTCGACCAATGTGTGGAATCGAGAGACCAAGAAAGCCGAAGGATGTGACTACATAGAATGGATCAATGGCACTACCGAGGAGCTCGATGAGGACTGTCCAGAGTGCGGCAAGAAGCTAATCCTATTCACTACTAATGCAGGTAAGAAAATGAAGAAATGCTCGACCTCCGGGTGGGATAGTAAAAAAAGAGAAGCTACAGGTTGTACTTATGTGCAGTGGCTCAAACCAGGTGAGTATAAGGCAGATGACGACGGCGCTCCTGAGGAGCCACCACCACCCGACGTAGAGAACTAGATTGCTGCGAGGACCATTCTCGTAGGCAACGATTATGAATCAGGTTGTACTGTGAACACACTTATCACTCCCACCTTGCCAACCAGTTGGATTGCTGTAGGATGCCTCAACTTTTTTCTCTAATCCAAAGAATATTCCCGCAAGAGTTGGGCTACTGAGGGGTACCCCTTTTTTAGACACGCAGTCTATCACTCGTAGTTGTTAATAATTGCTTGTAGCGAATCGGCGACATTTTTAACGATGTGTGGATTCGCTTATGGTTGTAATAATACAGAGTTTGG
>Ga0233437_1002177_pt1 | contig 31146 bp, 25 predicted proteins | sample SI_122_August201_FD_182714 | JGI IMG/M metagenome (GOLD analysis project Ga0233437, IMG submission 182714) | Seawater microbial communities from Saanich Inlet, British Columbia, Canada - SI_122_August2016_200_MG | ecosystem: Environmental > Aquatic > Marine > Inlet | place: Canada: British... | reverse complement strand
TTATTTGTAATTCCAAATTCATAAGCTCTCAAAAAAAGAGGTTTAGAAATCTCCCATTCACCTGAAGAATTAAATACTCGTCCACGCTCTAATAAATATCTAATATTTCCGATTTTCATGTTTTCGTTCAACATATTCTTTACAGAATCAAGTGTTGCTTGAGCCTGAATAAATTTGCCTTGCAAACCTTGAGTTCGAGCTATTTGAGTTAGTAACTCCACATGATATTCTGCATCATATGAACTTTCGGCGGAATCTTTTAATCCATTTAAAATATTGGTAAAAACAATTTCTGTTGAATCGGGATGCTGGTAATCCCACATTGCATCAAAATTAGGTAGCGGATTAATTCCAATCTCAGCATTATTGTTAGAATTACATCCAAATAAAAATAGTAAGATTAAACTATAAAATAAATTTTTCATTAACTTCCTCCCATAAATATACAAAATTATTAAGATACAAATATGACAAGAAAAAAACCAGCAGAAAGCTGCTGGTTCTCATTAACTTAAATTATATTTCTAACTATATATTTATTATTAAAGATTTTAATAGTCTGTTTAAAAGTTCAGGTTTAGTAGCAAGATCAGAATTACTAAGAAAATCTCTACGTTGTTTAAATCTGCTTTTTAAAAGATTTAAATAATCCATAACATTTTGTCGTTTATGTGGATCATATTTATCGTAAAATCCTGGTAATATTTTCTCGATTGATTCATTTGTTGGAATCATAGCTCCCGGCAAGACATCCCATTCTTCCCATTCAAGCTGATCTGTGAGGATTGCAGTTTGCAATGTGAGTGATGTCTTCAATTTAATCACTTCTACATCAGTTTCAGATGATTTCCAATATGCTGCAGAATTAAAACTGTAACACTCAGCTCCACCATCTATAACTTTATGGAACGATTCAACATCTCTCCAAAGTTCGTAAACTCGGAAAGGATTTGCAAATGGTTCAAAAACTAATTTGTTGAGTTCATCTTCTGTAACATTCTCTGCTCTATTTCTCTTTGTTACAAGAGCTGCTCCCATTGAAACAGCAAGATATTTATCACTAAATTTAAGAATTGGAGGGAGAACAGTATCTTTCATAAGCCATGCTAATGCTTTTGGGAAGCTGCATCGGTTCACCCATTTTCCTAATAAATCCCTATCTAAAAGTGCTCTGCCATTTGCTTGGCGCAGGTCTAACCCAACAGGATATAATTTGCCATCAACATCTATTAAAGCATGATTCATCAAGGAAATACAATATTTCCAATCAGGATGATCGATAGGGCGACTATCAGTCTTATCAAATAGAGAAGGTTCCCAAACTCGACATAATTTATTTTCTGTATCAATTTGGAAAGCATCGTCATGAAGAACAACTTTAGAAAAACCTTCCGGCATTGTTCCTGCATTATCTGCAGAATTTGTATGAGAAGATTTTCCTGTTCCAGAAAGACCATAAAAAGCTATTGATCTTTTTCCTAACACTTTAGCATTTTCATCATCACAACTCGAGAAATCAATCTCTTTAATTCCACCATGGCAAGCTGCCATTCCAAGACGCATTCCCGATGTCCATGCAAGTGTTAATGTCCCTTTTTTACGTTCACCAAAATAGCGCATTCCCAAATTGAATATTACATTATGTTCTTCGTCTACAAGAGCAAGTTGGGGAGAGCCAATATTACAGTAATACGGGTCATCACATGTCCATTCATTGAATGCTACAATAATAATGTCTTGAATGGGAAGGTCTTTGCTTTTTTTATATTTTTCTTCTAAATGTTCAAAGGGGGTAAAATTAGAAAGCCAATTGAATACGTTCATTGCATCAGATCGGGTTGTAATAAAAGTACCTTTTATCATCAGGTCTTTATCTAATCCAATAATTGCTTCTGCTTTTATCAGATCATTCTGCTCTAGTTGGAATACTGCTTCTCTGATATCACCTTCAACTTTTTTCTTTTCATTTTCGTTGATTCGATTATAAAATACCCTTGCCTTAGCAGTACGACCAATAATTTTTCCATGACAATCATTCAGAACTTTTGCTCCTTTAGGAAGTTTTAATTGTTCTGCAAACTCTGGATATATTTCAATATCAGTTTCGGATACACTAGGTTGACTTAATGCCATTTCATAAGCTTGTGCAGCAGTAACTTTTTGAACTTTCGGGTTAAGCATAACGGTTTCGGCAACAACACGAATTTTAGAGCAGTCTTTTAAATTTGAATAGTATTTATAGCTTGATTTGCTAGCCATGATTTCCCCCAAATATAATAAGAAAATATGTAATAAATCAAATTTTGAACCAAAAAAAAGCAGCCTAGGCTGCTTTTAATATTTAAGTTTTAATTAAACTCTTTCAGGAAAGACACTAACAAATTTTCTTCCAGCCTTCTTTGTCTCATATTTCACAAAACCTTCGATCAGGCTAAAGATTGTGTAATCATTACCAATACCAACATTTTCACCTTTATGGATTCTAGTTCCTCTTTGACGAATGATGATATTACCGGCCAAAACTTTCTGGCCACCATATTTTTTTACACCGAGATATTGAGGGTTACTGTCTCTTCCATTCTTACTACTACCAACGCCTTTCTTATGTGCCATGCTAACCCCTTACTTAATAATATCTGTAATTTTAATTTCAGTATAATTTTGTCTATGACCTTGCTTCTTTTCATAGCCTTTTCTTCTTTTCTTCTTAAAAACGATTACTTTTTTGTCTTTAAGATGGCTTGTAACTTCAGCAAGAACTTTTGCATTCTTTACAGTTGGAGTTCCAATAACTGTATTATCTTCTGTATGTAAAAGTAATACATTTTCCATTTCTATTGCTGCTCCAACTTCAAGCTCACTCATGTATGGAACTTTTATAGTTCGGTCTTTTTCAACTCTAAACTGTGTTCCTTTAAAATCTACTATTGCGTACATTTAATCTCCTTCTAACTACCAATTCATAATGAGAATATCTAAGAAATTTTGAGTGGTTTTATTGTCAAGAATATTATACTCAACTTATTCATTTGTAAATTCTTTATTTGTTTTTGTCGAGAAAACCCTGAATTTATCGAAATCTAAATTGCCATCTGAAATAAATTTAATTGTGTTCGGGATATCATCAAAAAAATCTGGATTTTCATCGATGAATTTTTTTACATTCTTATGAACTTTAACTGTTAGATCATCCTTTTTTATAAAGTAACTTGCACGCTTAAGCCAGCGAGAGATGTGAACAGATATTGAGTCTCTAGAAAGAAGACGACCAGTTCCATGGCAATGTGGGCATTGCTCGGAATAGCTGAGAAGTAAGCTAGGGCGAGTTCTCTTCCGTGAAATTTCTATTAATCCTAAAGGACTGAATGGAAAAATTTGATGCTTGGCTCTATCCATTTTCAGGGAATTTCTTAAAATAGCATAAACCTTATCTCTATCACTCTCATTTTTCATATCGATAAAATCAATAACCATAATTCCACTGAGATCTCGCAATCGTATTTGTAAAGCTGCTTCAACAGCAGCTTCAATATTGGTTTTTGTTATGGTTTTTTCATAATTGTCTTTACCAGTAAAACTACCTGTGTTCACATCAATTGCAACAAGAGCTTCTGTTTGTTGGATTGTAATATTTCCACCACTTGGCAGATTAACCCTTGATTTAAATATATTCCCGATCTCTTTTTCTATACCATAAGCATTGAAAATGGGGGAATCCTCTTGATATAATTCTATTCTGCTAATTAGTTCAGGTGCGATATCTTTTAACTTGGAAACGATCCTGTTTTTCATCTTTTTATCATCAACTACCATTCGATCGATTGAGGAATTAAAAATATCTCGCACAAGTGAGAAAGAAAGATCATTTTCATCATATATGCAAGCAGGTGGTTTTGCATGCTTTGCCTGCTTATTAATCAGCTTCCAAGTTCTTTCTATTCCAACATATTCTCTTTTAAAGTCTTCTTCATTAATGCTTTCGGTATCTGTTCTTACAATTATCCCAACATCTTTATCTTTTATCTTTTTTAATATTTTTTTTATCCTATTTCTCTCTCCAGCTGAAGATATCTTTCTGGAAATTGCAACTTTTTTCTCTCCTGGCATGAAAACAAGAAATTTACCAGGAATTGAAAGTTTACCGGTAACACGTGCACCCTTTTTTAGAATTGGCTCTTTTTTAACTTGAACTATTATTTCTTGACCGATTGATAGTACTTTAGCAATGTCAGATGACTTCCGTTTTGCAAAGATCTTTTTCTTGGTTTTATTTAGTGACATAGAATCTATATCAGTAAAATGTAAAAAAGCGGTTCGTGCTAACCCGATATCAATAAAAGCAGCTCCCATCCCAGGTAATACATTTTTTACAACACCAACATATATATTTCCTACAAGTATTTGGTGCTCTTTTTTTTCTGCGAAAAGTTCGACCAATCTATTGTCTTCGAGAAGAGCGATTCTCTTTTCAAATTGACCATAATTAACTATTAATTCATTAAACATTTTTATTTTATTTCTCCTATTTGGAATAGCCGAGATAAGTATAATTCCGTCAAGCCTTTTCTGATTATCTTTTTCTTGACACAGAATAGGTGAATAAAATTATTTGCAACCTATTGATGCGAGGTGGAGCAGTCTGGTAGCTCGTCGGGCTCATAACCCGAAGGTCACAGGTTCAAATCCTGTCCTCGCTACCATTTTTTTTGGTCTTTATTGATCTTTTATAAATATGTGAGTGGCGGCGTAGCTCAGTTGGTTAGAGCATCGGAATCATAATCCGAGTGTCCGGGGTTCAAGTCCCTGCGCCGCTACCAGATTTATGCTGCGCCAATAGCTCAGTTGGATAGAGCAACGGATTTCTAATCCGTAGGTCAGGGGTTCGAATCCCTTTTGGCGTGCCATTTTATTTGTGGTGGGTGTAGTTCAACGGTAGAGCACCGGATTGTGGTTCCGGGCGTTGTGGGTTCAAATCCCATCATCCACCCCATGATTACAGGCATAACTTGCTAGATAAAAAGCAGTTATGCCTTTCTTTATTTATATGTAATATGTCTTATCGTTGTGAAAAACGTTGTGAAATTGAAATAAAAGAACACAATACTTTAAATTTTGAATTAATTAACTTGTTTAGTATATTCTATTGGTTTTCTTGTTCTTATTGATCCTTTCCTTATGTTTCATTTCCCAGTGAATTTTTTTAATAGTCTTTCTATATTATCTTCTTCTATTTTTCTTTTCCATTCTTTTTCATTATCATCCAACCCAAGACTTTTGTGCACTTGTGAAGATTTTTCATACATATCATCTTGAATTCCGTTCCAATTATAATACTTTGGATTTCGTGAAAGGGCATAACAATGACCTGAACCTGAAGCTATTATTTCACCACCACAATTAGGATGTAAGAATCCAGTCTTCTTTTTACCTAAATATTGACGTAGCCAACTATTATACTCGAGTTTATAATCAGCATTGAATGGAAGAATATCTTCACTTCCGCAAGATAAACATTTTTCAGTATCTTTCCTCAAATTTCTAAACCTAATATGTTCATTTAATTCAAGAATCTTGTGTAGTTTATCAAGACAATCTTCTTTAAAGTCATCTGAAGTAATTACTCTATTGCCATTATACCCAGATATTAAATAATCTGCTAAATCTCGAATTTCTTCATAATCAGTATTACAATCTCCAAAATCCTCAACAGCCACAATACCTTTACAATTATTACACCAACCTAATTTACAACTAAGATATTTAACTGTACTACCACCAATTACATATTTATAATTGTTATATAAAGAAAGGTTGGAACTACTATAATCGCATTTGTTGCAATCGAAATTTATTGACGCTATAGACATTGACTCCTCCAACATTCATTAGTTTACTGCTATAATTATTATGTCATGTAAATGCTTTATAATTTATTCATTTCGAGATATTGCACAATCAATCTTCTATTGTTAATTTAATATAGTTACTACCAAGAATCAATATATCATTATCAGCTACAGATTCATCAGAACAAACGATCTTGTCATTTAAAATAGTTCTATTGGCACTAACCAAGTCACGTACAGTAAGGTCATCATTAATATTATCAATTGTACAATGCATTCTTGAAACAAGAGGATCAGTTAATAAAAAATCATTATCATGCCACCTGCCAATTGATATTGGAAAAGCTGAAAAGTTTTGTTTTTTCCCTTTATCAAAGCCTTTAATCACATTAATTTTTAAAATCATATAGCAATAATATATTAATTTTATTATTTTGTCAATTAGAAGTAAAGAATAAAAACAAAAGCGTAAAAGTAATTGACATTAAAAAAAGAAATAATATTTCTCGGAGTGAAAATATAACATTGAAGAAAGTAATTTGAAAACAGAAAAAAGTAATAAATAATTAAAAGGAACGCAATGGACATAATCACAAAAAATCCTTACCGTATTTTGGGATTATCAATTTCAGCATCAGACAGGGACATTACAAAAAGAGTTTCTAAACTATCTGTATATGCTGAGATGGGAAAGACAAAAACATACGTTTATGATTTTCCCGGTTTAGCAAGTATATCTGCTGGGATTTGCATTTTACCAATATCATGTAAAAGTGCTGCTACATTTAATTGTTTAATCCGTTCATCTGGCAGATTCATCTTTTTGGCAATAGCTACAGCTATTTTTGCTACTCGTTTTTGATGGCTGGCAGTGTAAGGATCTCTTAACTCTAATATTGATGAAAAAGCCTTAATCGCAATTGAAAATGCAGATTCCAGTTTTTCATAACTTTTGGTGCTTCATCTACCTTGACCAGATCAAGAAGAATCAGATTTTTCATTTCTTGTGTGCTATATCCATATTTTTTTTGCATAGCTTCGTTACATTCAACAATTGACAGAGATTCTTTATGAAAAATGTAAATTGGATCAGCAATACTATTGATCAAATCTTTATATCTAATTTGTGTTTCTAATAGTTGTTTATCTCTGTCCCCTAGTTTTCTATTCAATTCTACATTCTGGTACAAAGTCTTATTATATCGTATTAAGTTTCTGAAAGCTACATCAATTTTGGAAATAAGCTCATCTTCTTCAAACGGTTTCTGAATGAAGTAATCAGCACCTAATTGTAATACATCAGATAAGACATTTTCATCTTTCTTACCTGTGATTACGATTATTGAAATATTATTAGTTTTCGAATTTAATTTTATAGTTTTTATAATATCATAACCTGAAATATTATCTATCTTCAAATCAAGCAAGATTAAATCCGGTAACAAGTTAAATATCTTTTTTAGACCGAGTTCACCATTTGTGGAATATGATACTTTTAATTCAGGTAATTTGGCATTTAAGATGCAGATGAGTAATTTTACAAAACTTTTATCATCATCAATTATTAATAGTTTGTTCTGCATAGAAGAATTTAAAATTTTATATCCATAATTAATTTATTAACTTGCTGTTTAACATTTATTTTACCTTCAAGTTGAGTAATTAAAATATCAACAAGTTTAAAAGACACGTCTTGTATGTCATGTTTGAAACTGCTATTTTCTAATTTAATAGTAATGCTGTTAGCTTTTTGAATGAATTTATGGCTGATCTCTATTGATAATTCAATATTATACTTAGATCTATCAAAAAAATATCTTAATATCTCGTTAATTAATAATGCACATGGTATTGCTTGTTTCAAATCAAGCTTCAGTTTATTCAATTTCTGGTTTGTTTTAATTGAAGTAAACTTATTTTTATAACGTATCATAGATTTGTCTTGAATTGTTTTAATGATCGGTTCCATGTCAATGTTGTGAATTTGTTTAATACGATAAACGTAATCCTGAATTACTGCTAGTGCTATTAATCTAGCATGATTAACTATTAAAAAATCTTTTAATTTTTTATCTTTTGTTTGTTCTAATTGAAATCTTTCCAAAGAAATAATATACTGCAAATTATTATTTGTTCTATCATAAATTTCACTAATTAGTGCATCTTTATCTCTAAGTGTTTCATTTAATATTTGAATAGATTTGTACCTTTCTAAATGCATACTAACTAAATTACTTAGAGTCCTAAATACATTATTATCTAAACCATATGGTGAACCTTTAAAATTTGTACTTAAAATAATGCCTTGTAGTACTTTCTCAATAATTACCGGAATAAAAATTACAGATTTAATAGAATCTAATCCAAAAATCTTACTTATTTCAGCAGCTTCTTCTTCTTCTTTTTCTCTTACCATTATTTCTCTTTTGCTCAATTTATAAATATAGTTCGAGATCGTAGAACTGATCTTTATAGCTTTACTGATTTTGTGATCTTCTTCGGGAAACTTACTCAATAATTGTAAGCTAGTAGTGTCTTCGGCTACTGTAAAATAAAAACAATTGTCACTTTTTGTAAATTTTCTAAGTGATTCCAATACTGTCGATAAGCACTCTTTTGTATCTTTAATTAACATCAACTTCATTGCTATTTTAGATAAAAATCGTTCAGCATTTAGTCTTTTTACGACCATTCTAGTTCTTTCATCAACTAATTTCACAAGTTTATCTTTATGCCTAAATAATTCTTTATCAACTTCTATCTTATTAAAAACCATTTCCAATGTAATTTTTAATTGAGGGTAGCTTACGGGTTTGATAATATATCCTAGAGGATTAGTGGCTATAGCTCTATGAGTTTTTTGTTGATCTGAATGGCCTGTAAGGTAGACTATAGGAACATTTTTTATATTATTAATTTTGTGAGCAATTTCTATCCCATCTAATTCACCATTCAATAATATATCCATAAGAACCAAATCAATTTCTTTCTCAGTAATCTCTTTTATAGCATGTTTACCATCAGCAGATATCCCAACCACTTCATGGCCGAATTCCTCAATCTTCTTTTTTAAACTCAAGGCCAGTAAACTGCTATCTTCAACTAAATAAATTTTTCTTTTCTTCATTATTTCTCCCAAAAAGAAATGCCTACAGTTGTAAGCATCAGGCTGTAGACATTTCAAAATAATATATGAAAAAGAAGGGGGTCATATATTATCCTATAGAATTAAAGACTAAAATTACTTGTTTTTAAGCAACATTGACATAAATAATGACGCTTAATAATTACAATCTAATAATTCCCACATCTTACTTGTTACATAAACGCAATATACATGCCAAACAAAGGTGTTATTTCCTTTTCTATTTGAAAAGCATGTATTATTTTTATACTTAACAAGTTAACTGCTTATGAATATTTTTTGTGAGGTTGTCTGAATGAAATATCGTTATAGCAAAAGCGCATACAGTCTTATTTTGCTATAGTAAAATAAGACAGATTTTATTTTGCTGCTGAAATGAGAAGTCTTACAATTGATATTTTTTGATTTTTCTATGAAGCGTATCTCTGGAAATCCCTAACTTATTGGCAGCTGTGGTTTTGTTATTGTTAGTCAAATCAAGTGCATTTGTAATTGCTTCTTTTTCTAGTTGTGATAGCTTTTTTATCGAAATTGACTGATTTTTAGCATTATAAAATTTGTGTTGTTTTGATTTTCTGAAATTAAAGGATGATATTGGTAATACGTTACTATCGGTATGTATTAGTGCATTTTCCACCATATTCTTCAATTCTCTTACATTACCGGGGAAATAGTATTCTGAGATTGCATTTAGAGTTTCCTTACTTACAGCTGGCACTTTCTTATTTAACTCATTAGAAAATTTATTAACATAGTATTTTATTAAAAGAGGAATATCTTCTTTTCGTTCTCTTAAAGGAGGAATGTAAATTTCTATGTTATTTAGACGATAAAAAAGATCTAATCTGAAACTTTTCTCATCAATAAGTTTATAAAGATCTTGATTAGTAGCACTAATAACCCTGAAGTCAAGTTTGATCTGTTTATTTGTGCCTATTTTGGTTATAACCTTATCCTCTAAAACTCTCAACAGTTTAGCCTGTAATCCATAGGGCATATCGCTGATTTCATCCAGGAAGATTGTTCCGTTGTTAGCTGATTCGAAATAACCGATTTTGTCTGAATCTGCTCCAGTGAATGCACCTCTGCCATAACCAAAAAATTCACTTTCTATTAATGCTTCCGGTATTGCGCTACTATTCACAGGACAGAAAAAATTTTTTGATCTTGCTGAAGCATGATGAATGATACGAGCTAAAATTTCTTTTCCTGTTCCACTTTCTCCATGTAGAATAACATTCGCATTAGGATTTTTTGAAGCAAGCATCGTTTTTTTTATTACATTTTTTATGCTTGTGCTTTTGCCAATAAAGTTTCTATCAATTTTACTCATTAATTCACTAGAAAGCAGGGAAAACTGTTTCTTCATTTGTTTCAGAGTGGTTCTATTCTCGGAAATCTCATGTTCTAAGGCTTCCTTATGTTCATTAACTATGATCAATTTATTGTCCGAACCTATTTTCGCAAACGCCATCTCTAGTGTAATACATAACTGTCTGTCATTAATTGGTTTGAGCAGGAATCCAACATTTCTAACTTTTTTTGCACGAGCTACTAATTTCTCTGAAGTTTGACCGGTAATGAAAAGTACGGGAATATTGAAATTGTTATTGATCTTCTTAGTAATATCAATCCCATCCATCTTACCATTTAAAATGATATCCATAATAATTATATCTGGTTTATTTATGACTAACTCGTTAAAAGTCTGCTCAGCATCTGACACTATATTTGTAATAATATAGCCCATTTTTTCAAGTTTTTTCTCTAAATTTACAGCTAGAAGAAATGCATCTTCGACAATTAATATTTTATTTTTTTTCATTTTTAGTAATCTGTATTGCTATTAATAATACAGTTTTTACCTTTTTCTTTTCCTTTGTACAATGCATCATCAGCCTGTTTAATGATTTCATCTAATGATAGATGGCTGTTATAAGTACTTACTCCGAAAGTTAGAGTAATTTTAATTTCATTATCTTTATATCTGAAAGTATGATCTTCAATATGACTACGGATTTTTTTCGCTACTAACATTGCTCCATTATTTTCAGTTACAGAAACTAAAATAAAAAGAAATTCCTCTCCTCCCCAGCGTCCCACAGTATCCTGTTTTCTACCAAAATTTGTAAACAAATGACTTAATTCTCTCAAAACTAAATCTCCTGCATTATGGCCGTAAGTATCATTTATCATTTTAAAATCATCAATATCAGCCAAAATTACTGAAAATGATTGTTGATATCTTTCATAACGGTGAATGTTATACTGAAGATGTTCAATTAAATCTCGTCTGTTAGGTAATTTTGTCAGAGTATCACGTCTGGATAATTTTTTTAAATTTTTGTTGGCGGCCTGTAATTCTAAAATAAGCTCTTGTCTTGTAAATGCCATATCAAGTGCAACATTTAACTGTCTGTCATTATAAGGTTTGATCAAATAACCCAATGGCTTAGTCTTACGAGCACGAGCAATCATTTTATCACTAGAATTACCGGTTAAATAAATTATCCCAGCATCAGAAAATTTTTTGATGTCCATAGCTGTCATAATACCATCATATTTTCCGATTAATATTATATCCATTAAAATCATATCAGGATTGAACTTTTTTGTATATGCTAGAGCTTCTTCATGAGAATCAGTTTTGCCCACAACATCATATCCTGATGATAAGAGCATTTTGTATAATCTTAATTGGATTAATGTTGAATCTTCAACTATCAGAATCTTCTTTTTCTTCATAAAAATTACCCTAATTAATTACTGTCTTGATTTTTTCATGGCTTCAATTTCAATATCATATATCGTGCCGGACTCATTTTTGATGTCATATGTTCCCTTAAGTTCATTAATAAAACCTTTTATTAACTGAATTCCTAAGGATTTGGTTGTATTAATATCAAAATCTTCAGGCAATCCCTTACCATTATCCTGTACAATTAATTTAAATTTCTTATTTTTCTGTTTGACCATATGAACTTTCAATTGTTTATCATCTCTATTATCTGTGTAAGCATGCTTCAAAGAATTAGTGATAATTTCATTCAGCAAAAGACCGCAGGTTATTGCTGAATCTATTTCCATTGTGTTCTTTTCAATTTGTATATCCAAAGAAACATGTTTATCTCCCTGATAAGCTTCAACTAAAGAAGTAACCAAATCAGATAAATACGATTGAAGATCTATCTCACCAAAGTTCTTGGTTTCGTACAATTTTTCATGGATTAATGACATGGATTGGATTCTGTTGCTGGCTATAATAAAACTTTCTTTAGTATTATGCTCATTCAAATAATCTGTTTGTAATTCCAGCATTGCCGCAACCATCTGCATATTGTTTTTAACGCGATGGTGAATTTCGGATAGCAATCGTTCTTTTTCTAACAGAGAATTATGGATCTGATGTTCGTAGTCTAGTCTTTCTGTGATATCAATTAAAGATACAATAGTACTAGAAAGTGACTCATGATATCGAGAAGAAACGACCCAATTTAGATCAATATCCTTAATCGTCCCGTTTGAAGTTAGATTCTTGATTCGCATGTTGATTTTTCTTTCCCCCCTAATTATGTGAAGAAATCCATTAGCTAATTTAGGATAATCAGAGACTGGAACAAGTTTATGGAGATGTGAACCCAGTTCTTCTAAAGATGAGACTTCATAAAAATTTAAAGCTGTCTTGTTCGCCCAATTGATCTCTATCAAGCTGGCTAACTCTCTAATATGGTCGTAATCTTTCAGATATTCTTTGAAATCAGTTACACCTTCATCTTTTAACTTATCGATATGTTTTTTGAATTTAGATAGATCTTCCTCAAGAAGTGCGATAGGTGAATCAAGAAAAAGAGTTCTATATTTATCTGTTTTAGCATCTAATGACATAATGGTATTGTGTCTTGAAACCATATTAGATATCAGCAAAGTTACCATCTGTAATATAGTTACGATTGCTGTTTCCCATTTTTTTTGTTTCCTAACTGAATCAAAACCGATAAATCCGTATAGTACTTTATCAACAAATATAGGCAACACTACTATTGCCTTAATATTCTGCTGTTCCAACAATTCTTTTTCATTATATGCAGCGGAAGGCATTGATTCAAGATTTTCAAAATGTATTACCTTATTTGCACTAAGTTGTTTTATCCACCAAGGAAAAATCGAAGTTGGCAAGTCTTGTAAATTATCTATCTCAGCACTTACCCCTTTTGCAACCCATTCATGTGTATTACTCATAGTATTTTTAGTACTATCAATTGCAAAAAGGTAAGCTCTATCTATTTTAGTAAACAAGCCGATTTTTTTTAACAGTTTATTTATTGCTGAATCCATTTCGTTAACTGAAATTGTGATGAATTCGGTAGCAAGTGTCATTAATAAATTTTCAAAACGTTCCAAAATTTGCAATTGAATGTCTCTTTTTTGTAATTTCAGCTCAGTTTCTTTCTTTTCTGTAATATCTTCTACATACCCATCATAAAATATGATTTCACCCTTATCATTTTTTATTGCATCAGCATTTTCTTTTATATAAATTGTTGTGCCATCCTTTTTTTTCCATTGTGATTCGAAATTATAAACATGCCCTTCTTGAGACATTAACTTCTGAAATATCAATCTCTGAAATGAGTTTGTATATCCATTTTCAGTAATATTTAATTTCTTTAGTTCCTTATATCCCAACATATTTATTAAGGCAGGATTAGCTAAGAGAATTTTACCATCAACTGTCGTTCTGTATATTCCCAGTTTTATATTGTTATATAGACTTTTGTACTTATGCTCGCTGGCTATTAACCTTTCGTTAGCAACTTTCGTTTTCTGCAAAACAGTTTTATTCATTTCGTTCAAACGTATTAATTCTAAGTTTTGTTCATGTAGAACTTGGTGTGTTTTTTCCAATTTTTTATTCTGGAGTAATAATTTGCAGTTAGTACTTAATGATGAAAAGATCAGGGGCAATGATTTAATAAGATATTCATTTAATTTTTTCCCATTCTTAATGAAAATTATGCTTCCAAGTTCATCTAGAGCAAATACATAGTAATGCTCAGAATCGCTTGTTGAGCCAATTATAGGAAATTGATTTTCCATATCATTTTGCTCATTCGTATGTAACTTAGCAATATAACTTAAGTACAATGCCATTTTGTAAGGTTCTATGGTTTCAGGCCTTACAGGAATTGTGAGGTATTTATTCATTTTGTTTGTTTCATCATTATGTACATTGAAATAAACTCCACCGGCAGAGCAATTTAGTTTTTTTAATAACGCAGTCAGAAATTTCTTAATAAGATTCTCAAGTTTAGGTTCATTTAAAATGACAATTAGAAGCTCAAATAATACTTGTATCTGCTGGTTTACATCTATCATAATTTTATTAATCCAATTACGGAAGTTTTATTATAGAACTCAAGAAAATATTTTCCATTGTTAGCAATTTCCCCTATGGAAAGCATCCCAATGAGATGATAATTGGGATCATAAACCGCTTCCAGTTCATTTTCAAATTTATTACCCAAAAATATTGATCTGGTTATACAATCAATGAATATTACAGTATTGTAACTTGTTGCTACTTCCGTATCCATTTTTGCAACAAGTTTTGCTTCTTTAGCAGCATCAATTAAATTTTGTCTTTCACCGTGCATAATATATACAAAAGAATTTTCTGGTACATTACCAAAGCAGTTCAATTCTCCCTTCTCGGTTACTTCGAAGGGATCTCTGATAATATATTCAGATTCTATTTTAATAATTCCAAAAGGATAAGTTTTAGCGATGTCAAAAAAATTATCTTTAATAATTTTCTCTCCACTATGTGCTAAGATGGCTTCTTTATATACATCAAAAGCGTTTGCCCAGTCTAATGTTTTAATTGTCTGATTATGAGACGAAGTTACACGCATTGGATTGCCTATCTTTTCCCAACCGTGCTTTACACCGATACTACTATCAATATCTATAGCAACAATTATTGCAGCCTGTGTAAGTAAACCTTTTGGAGTAAAGATGCATGGTGTAGAAGTCATATTGGCTAAAGAGCCAGCTCCTCCACCAAGATAATTATATCCAAGTCCAAAAACATTGAATAGTGATTCTATTAGTTCAGTTATTCTGCTTGAAAAAGCATCAACAAAAACGAACAGAGTTTTTTTGTTTGAAGAATTCTCAATATTTTCACTTAGTTTTTTTTCAAAATTATTGTTTTCATTATCGATATTTACCAGCAGATGAATATTTATTTCATTTTTTATTCCTACTAAGATCGAACCTTTATTATAGGCCATTTTTTTATAGATAATACTTGGAAAAATTCCACCAAAAATTGGGATTTCAAGTTCTCTTATGATGGCGTTAATCTCATCTGAAACGTATTCGTTAGCTTCACATGCTAATATCAATATCGAAGTGTATTCCTTTTTATTAATAATAAGATCAATTTTATCTTTAAATTCTTCAACTTTGCCTGATTGTTCAAAAACTATCATTCAAAAACTCCTTCGCAAATTACAACTATATTATTTTCTTAAATTTACACTATTTTTCAAAAATGCAATAACATCTAAATTAAGCTGCTTAGAGTTTACTGTCAAATTATTTATTTACTTTATAAAAATATTTTCTAACACAAATTTATTACGAGTTTTATTTAAACCTTTTGTTGATGCTTTTTCAGTTCTGTTCTTAATCTCATCAACAACTTTATCTACAATATCATAATATGAAATTATCTTTCTTGGAATACTCGGAGACAAATCAGAATCAGTAATGGGTTGAAATGAATTTCTATCTATTGTGTCACAAAATCCAATTATTTGGTTAATATCAGAAATTAAGGTTTGATTGTCTTCTTGAATTAATTCTGATTTTATCGCAATTAGTATTTCACTCCAACTTTTGATTATAATATGTTTAGAAATTTGATTTAACTTTATCTTTTGATTTGTAGAATCAGTTTCAAAAGTGGAAAAATTTTGCTTAATTTTTTGCAATACTTCTTCATATATTGCTCTAACACGCAATTTTGGTACGACAAAAAGTAATGTTGTATTTGCTCCTAATCTATTCAGATATTCATTTGGTTGGTTGTTGGTTAGAGATGACCAAAATTTTGCTTCAATAATTAATACTTCTTTGCCATTTTCATTTATACCGCTTATATCAGGTCTCTCTAAATGTTCTCCAATATTTTGGGTTTTGTATGATAAATCCGAAAATATTAAACCAGTATTCAAGTTAATGATTTGATTAATTGTTTGTCTTGCCCGAAGTGACTTTTTAAGAATATAAGTTAAACTTTCAGAAGCTATATCTTCTTGCGAACCTTTAATTCTATTGTAAAATTGGCCTAATAATGATTGCATATCATCTCCTAAAAATTTTCTGGTAATCGATTATCTTTTTTTCGATTGCGATAAGTATTTTTTTCTTCGCATCGATTAATAATATTATCCATATGCCAATATGTAAAACCATTAAAATCAAAATAAATTAGTTTTGTTTTATAAAAATAATCTTCATATCCGAAATTATCAATGTGATTTGCAAATTTAATAAACATTTCTTCATTTACTTTCTCTTGAACAATATATTCGTGTGGCCAAGTCTTTGCATAGGTTTTTGCAAAAGTCCAATTTTGCTCGGTTATAAAACTTTTTAATGTTTCTGGAAATATCATTTTAAAATTACTTCTCCATTTTTGGATGAGTAAAACAACTTAGTTTCATCATTCTTTAATTTGGCATAATGTTTTGCGTATGCGGCGGGATCGGAACGATCCCAAAGTTAAGCAAACAGACCAAAGTTTGAATCGTTAGATTCAAACCAAAACAAACTAACCAGCACTACCCGCAGATACGCCTGTTACAAGCAACTATCTTTAAGAAAGAAAAGAAAACTTCTAGCATTATTTTAACAATACACATTTACTGATAGCTTTTTCTTCTCCATTCACTTTAAGTTTTATTAAATAATTTCCACTTGCAACTTTCTTTTTGTTATCGTCTATACCTTTCCAAACCATTTCAAAATGACCTTTTGTAGAATATGCGTCCATCAAGGTTTTCACTTTTTGTCCTTTAATATTAAAAATTGCTAATTCAATTTTACCTGATTCTGCTAAATCAAGTTTTATGGTTGTGGAAGGATTAAATGGATTAGGATAATTTGATATTTGTGTTTGAGTGATTTGCACGATTTCATCTTCTTCAGCTTCTACACCTTGCCACTCATAAGCACCCATATCAATTGTTTCACCATAAATTCTTGGATTTCCGGCAAGATCATATTCCGGTAGCTCAATTCCTGCTGGCAAATCTAATGTGCCGGCATCAATGCAAGGGGAAGAACTTTGGAACATATATGGATATTCACCCGAATTTACCCAAAGTGGATCTTCATCCAAGTTGCCCTCATGCCAATTAAAAGAAGCGTTTACAGGATAATAAAAACCAACATTATCTGAGCCTCCTTCTAGTAATGAATTGTACACATTTATTTCTGTTTCAAACCAGAGGTTGCAAGAATGACCTATATTATCATAGATTATACTGTTATAAATATTTACCTGTGCTGCTGTGGCTCCAGTTATCACACAGCCAGTAGTATCGATAACTGTATTGTCACCAAATGTACAATTTATAATATCCGCGGTAATATGTTTACTGACATATAAACCAGTTGTTCCCGCTACACCCGCACTATTATAATTGCTATAGTTAGAGCTAATGTCGCAGTTTACAAGAGAGACATAATGATCTCCGGGAATGGTTAGATGACCACCGAATTGTAATCCACCACCAATACCTTCTAATGCTCCTTGACCGGGATCATTATTTTGCACAATTGAATTTTCCATATGTACAGATAACACTGGTTCAGGATTTCCTGAGTATACACAGCTAATTCTTACCGCTTGTCCTCCATTGTTATTAATGATTTTAACATTATTAAAATTGTAAATTCCATCTCGACTAGATATTGCGCTTGTAAAACTACCATAACAATTGTTGATGATTACATTTTTTAGTGATAAATTTGTTTTTGCAATTTTAATAGCACTACTTGTGGCATTTGTCATTCCAATATTATTAATTACTAGCTCTGGTAATTCATAATTATTGAAATAAAAATATTCAATAATTGTGAAATCATTATCTCCATCTAAAATTGTATTTTCAGGTGATGAACCAAGATATGTTACACCATGCTTGATTCCTATAGGGAATTTCTGATTGTTTAAAGAAGGTGAATATGTACCAGGGACAAGATGAATTGTATGTGGATTCTCATCATTTCTTTTAATAAGTGTTTGTGCCCAAGCAATAGTTTGCAATGGATTATCAGTAGTTAATCCACTATTTGCATCACTACCGTCCGGTGATACAAACAGATCTTGATCAATTTGTTCTATTTTGTAATTCTGAGCAGATAAACTGGCTTCACACTCATATGGAGCAATAAAAAACTCATCAAATTCTGCTACTGTGAATGTATCTACTATTATCTCATAATATTCTCCAGGTGATTGAATATAAATATCAGAGCCTGTACAAGAGTAATTCAAATAGATATTATTTAAATCAAGGGTGTCAAATAGAACATGAGTATCTGAATCCCAGATTGAGAATCCACCGCCCTGACTTATTCCACGATTATACGAAATAGTGTTAGATTTTAAAGTAAGATTTGATGAATAGAAAACACCTCCACCTCCAAGAGTTGCAGTGTTATTATTTATCTTGCAATTACTAAGTAGACCATTTTCAATTTCCATGATCAGCAAACCTCCACCCCAACCGGAAGATGCACTTCCTACCGCATATCCATTTTGAATTGTAAAGCCGATGAAAGCAATATCTTCACAATCTTCTATTCGTACACAACGAGTTTCATTGTTACCATCAATAATGGTTTGAGAAATATATTGTTCATCTCCAGTGCTTAAGTAAAGGCTGGCAACCGTGATGTTCTTATTGTTGTAATTAATACTTTCAAAATATGTTCCCGGATAAACGAGAATGGTATCAGAATCAGTTGCGGCAATTATACCTTCCTGGATGGTGGTGAAGCTCCCTGTGCCATCTTGTTTTATGTGATGAGTGATAGAAATTAGCAACGAACAAACACTAACAAAAACGAACAAAATAATAAGTTTTAAATTCATGATTTCCTCGAACTCACCCCAAACCCCTCTCTTAAACTAAGAGAGGGACTAAGAGCGAATAATAATTTAGATTACTTTAAAAGCAGCATTTTTCTGCTAATCTCTTTTTTACCAGTTTTCAATCTATAAAAATAGATACCGGTACTAACTGATCTCCCGTTTGTATCTTTCCCAGCCCAGATCATGGAATGTTGACCTGCCGTAAGCTGACCGTCGATGAGTCGTTTCACTTTTTGACCTTTGATGTTATAGATAGTAAGATCAATTTCTTGTTCTTCTGGTAAAGAGAATGATATTATTGTTGTTGGGTTAAACGGATTTGGATAATTTCCATGAAGTTGAGGAGTTAAAGGAATATTATCTTCCAGCTCTTCTTCGTCACTAAATCTCATTACTGAATACTCTTGTCGATTTGAGAAAATGGATTTAGTTTCATATTCTCCTGTTTGTAAATTTAGAACTTGATAATCCTTGATTGGGCTAGAGAACCCTCTACCAGTTACAACTTCGAAGGTGAAAGGAATAGGATTACGATTAGCATTATCAGAATAAACAAGGATTTGAGCACAAGTATCTTCAACAACAACTGCACCTACACATATGTCATCTTCAAAAACACCGATTTCTGTAACACTCGGTGGAATATTAAAAACATCTATAGCTTCATAATCGGCTTTTTCTGTATAAGTGAAACTTTCAGGTTCAGATTTTTTCTCAGCTTCTACGGTTATACTGGAATCAGTCCAGCGAAAATCCTCTATCTGTTCATTGAATAAAACCAGATATGCTTTTCCATATTCCAGAGTCAAATGTTCTGCAGATAAGGCGATTGGATAGATAGGATCAGGTTCCTCACCTCTTTGAATAATTGCAGGAGAATAGAACCAATCTTCTGATTTCACTTTTACTACAGATTGCCATAACTCACCAAATGCATCAACTATATTTTGAGTTCTTGGAATCCAGTAACCAATCCAGTGATACTCGTCAGTAACCATAGAACCTGAAATCTCATAATTAACCGATAATCTCTCATCACCTACTCCATTACCTACTTTCAATTCAGTTGGATCAGTGGTACTACCTATGTCTATTTTATATCCTTCATGACGGAAAAGCATATTTTCGAAATCTTCATCATATAATCCAAATTCAGCTCCTTGAGGTCTAATTTTCATTGGAGTACCATATCTATTCCCAAGTATTTCAATAAACTCATCAATAGTTCCTGCTCCTGTTTCATCTTGTAGTAATCCGGCAGTGTTATTTACTTCATAAGCTTGCTGATAGAGTTCGTAATCAATAGGTGGAATTGAAGGTATATTATTAGGAGGATCAGGTTCATATGTCCCGTCTGAAGTTAATACTGGAAAAGAAACCCAATGAACACCTTTTGTAAACACCTTAGTGTCATAATCATGGAGATAAGGATAACAGCCCATATCTTTTCGAGAGCCGTCAATATCTCTGTCATCTTCATCATATTGCCAGTCAACTCCATTACCATTTGTATCAGGATCAGCATGATCAATTAACAATATACTATCTTCGGATAAGTGATAATCTGGAGTTAAATCTGGGTTAATATAAATATTATCACCACCATTCCAAGAAGGATACTGTGAAAATATATCATTATCACCCAATGAATTGTATGAGATGGTTGGTGTTAAATAAGTTGTGTTGTAACCAGTAGGAACATCGAAATCTTCTAATGCATCATAAATAATGTTATTTTTGAATAAATTAAGCTGATTCAACCCAAATAAGTCAATAACTTTTTCATAATTAGTAACGCCATTATAGCCAATAAAAGTATTATTAATAATATCAACTTTTGAATGCTGTGTTACACTCCCATGTAATGCAATACTAATATAATTATTTTCGAACAAGTTATCCTTAATTAACACATAATTTTCACCAACTAAACTATGAGATATATAAATAAAACGATTATAAGGACCTTGATTACTATAATGAAATTTATTTCCAATTATTTTCAATTTATCAGCAGTCCAAACAGCAATGATATCAACGTTAGACGAAGCAGTATTATTGGAATTATAGAAATCATTACCTTCTATAGTAATATTTTCACTCTTTACTACAGGCCATATAGGTAAATCAAAATGAATTGTTGTTTCGAAATCAGTAAAAGTACTGTTGATTATCTCGCCATCTTGAGATCTTGTTAAAACGATACCGTCACCTTCACAAGAAGATTGCGTTGAAATAGAACCCCAAAAATTATTGTTATCAAAACTAAAATTTGAAACATAATCACCCTTTATGATATAATCATCATCATTATAGACATAACCTTCATTATTACTAATTATCACTTGATTGCATTCTGACAAATCAATAGCATACCGATTATCATCAAATATGCAGTAACTAATTGTTAAATTATTAGTTTCATCAATATCTAAACCACAATCTAATTCAAAACTACCACTGTTAACAATTGAAAAACCGTTAATAGTAAATGAATCACAATTGTTAATATCTATAACATCATAATTACCACCGCCATCGATAGTGAACAATTCAGGATTCCTAATTTCTGAATCCCAATCTGAACTTCTTAGTGTTAAATTCTTATTATTAATTACTAAGTTTTCTTCATAGTCACCTTCATGTACGGTTATTATGTCATCATCATTAGCATTAGTAATTGCAACATGAATATATTGATAAGGATTTAGTTCTGTTCCAAGCCACGGTCCTTGTGTGTTATCACCATCAACAAAAATCTCAGTTCCAAATAAACTAAGTGTGAAACTCACAAACAACATGATACAAAATATATACTTTTTCATCTTTCCTCCAAGATAAATTTACTTAGTTCTCATTTAATAAAGTGCAAAATATTACAAGTTTTTTAATAATGAGAAGGATTTACAGTTTATTGTCAGAAGAACTGACAGAGTTTGATTATTGAAATTTCAATATTATTTCTTGTAAATTACAGGTTACATTGTCACACAATATGCAAAAGTTTTTACTATGGTTCATTCATTTCTTTTTCTCCTTCTTCGTTTTTATTTGTTGCTTGTAATGTTTTGCGTGTGCGGTGGGATCGGAACGATCCCAGCTAAAAACAAACAACTAAAACCCTGAATCGTAAGATTCAGAAGAAGAAGGCAGAAACCTACCCACTGACACGCCTGTTATAGGAATTTTTTTTCATTAATGCTCAATTAAAAACAGATTCAAATATCGGCTTTAAATTCCAAATTTCAACAGGTTTTGTATTTTGCACAAATTCAACTGCTTCTTCGCCTGTAGTAAAACTACTGCAAACCTCGTAACCCTCGTCTTCAAGTTGAATTTTAAGCCAAGCTGAAAGCATAACTTCATCTTCAACGATTATTATCATTTTTCTCATTATATTAGACTCTATTTAGATTCTTTCTTTTTTCTTATCATCTTTAATTTTGATATGCCATTTAAGGCCATTTTCAGATTTTACAGAAATCTCTCCTTTTAATTGATTCTCTGCAATAGAAAATACTGAAGTCAGTCCCATTGAACCATTTTTTCGAGGATCGAAATTCTGAGGAAAGCCAATACCATTATCAATCAGTTCAAGATTTATCGTTTCGTTTTCTTCTTCAAATAATCGAATAAAAATTTCTCCTTCTTGGTTTTCAGGGAAAGCATGTTTGAAAATATTAGAAACAAGCTCATTGATTATCAAACCCAAAGGAACTGCAGAATCAATTAAAATTTTAACATCTTGCAAATCGAATTTCATTTTTATTCTTGCTGAAAGTACACCGAAGCTTTGCATTATTAGGTTTGCTAAATCCTCAATATAATCTTTCAGGTTAATGTTAGATAGATCTTTTGCCTTGTATAATTTTTGATGAACCAGCGACATTGCTTGTATCTTATTGCTTATTTCCCTGAAAGTAGATTTCACATAATCATTTTCAGAACGTCTGGATTGCATTGAAAGCATCGCAGAAATTACTGCCATATTATTCTTTGTACGATGATAGATTTCTTGAATAAGAGCAGTTTGTATTTCCAGGTCTTTCTGAATTTGTTGTTTTGCTTGTTCAAGTTCATTAAAATTTTGTTTCAATTCTTGTGTGCGTTCAGCCACTAAAATTTCCAATAATATAGCAGATCTTTTCTTTATTCGATAGCGATAATAAATAAACAAAACAATAAGAAAAGTAATAATTAAACTTAAAGCAAGCAGCATTCTTTGAGAATGAATTTTTTCTAACTGAAGTTTATATTCCTCATTTTCTCTTTCCTTTTTCTCAGTTTCATATTTTACTTGCATTTCTGCAGTTGTTTCGCTTAATTCTTCAGAAAATTGTTGCTTTGTTAACTTTGAATAATCTTTTAGATATTTTATTGCTTTTGGATAATCTTTTTTTAATTCATAATACCATGAATAAAAGTTTGTATTATCTCGGATCAATCCCTGGTTATTAAGCATTTCTGCCAATTCCTGTGTTTCAAGCAAATAGGGGTATGCCTTATCGGGTTCGTCATTTGTTAAATAATACTCCGCAATATTATAAGTTGTAAGAGCTATTTCCCATTTGTTGTCCAATTCTCGAACGATTTCCAATGATTTTAAACGATATTCCATAACTTTGTTCATCTCTCCTAATGCAAGATATACATTACCAATGTTGTTGTATATTTGAGAAATGCCCATTTTATCGTCGATTTCATTTTTTATCTCAAGGGACTGTGAAAGAAAGTCCAATGCTGCATCATATTGTTCGGTTATAGCCATAATAGTACCTATACCGTTCAATGCCTTGGATATTCCTTTTTTGTCACCGATCTTTTTGTTTATTGCTAAGTTTTTTTGAGAGTATTCCAGTGCTTTATCAAAATTATTCAAATAAACATTTACCTGTGAGAGATTAAGAAATGTTCTAGCAATACCGTTTTCATCATTAATTTCTTCGAAAATATCTAAGGCTTCATGGAAATAATCTAAAGATCTTTGAGTCTCGTCAAGTTGATTGTAGGCTATTCCTAAATAATTATATGCATTTGCAATCGAACTTTGATCTTGAAGTTTATCAGCAAGTCCAAGCATTTGTTGAGCAAATGGAATTCTTTCATTTGGAGAAAGCTCCCAATAATTACCTGCTAATATGTTTAGAATATCGATCTTTTCAGAATCGTTTGCTAATTCAAGTTCAGTGCATAGACTATCGATTTTGCTATTGTTAGTAAATAGCAAATTAACACTAATAAATAGTAACAAGAGTAATATTGCTTTTTTCATGTGTCCTCTTTTAAAATTAAATTTCCTATAATGTTTTGCGTGTGCGGCGACTCTTCTTGCTTTTCCGCTTGCTTGTTTGTGGGCACGTTTGTTAGGGGCTTCTTTTTTATATTCGGATTCATTTTTCTTTCAAAGTAAATGTTGAAATATTAGAACCCTTTAAACCGAAATCATCAAGATTACTCATATAATGTGAAATACTAAAAGGCTCAATTAGGCAGTTGTTCAAGTGTTTAATTAGTTGATCTAACAGCATTGCTAAAGTTTTGACACCAGGCTCTGTTATTACAATCCAGGATACCATATTAGGCTCTTCATCTTCAACTTTAGTTTTTAATGTTTTATCTTCTAAATCAGCGTAAACAAAAAAACCATTGTTAAGAATATAAATGTCATTCGGCAAATAATTACATTCGTCATCAAATATTAAATTATCAAAATTATCAACATCTATAGAGAAGACAAATGAAAAGAGTGGATTTTTATATTTTCTGTCAGTACGCATATTTACAATATCACTCATTTTCGAATCTGATTTAATTTTACCACCATAAGCAGTATTTTTTATTAATTTTCTTTTCATATCATCTTTAAGATATTTAATTTTTTTTCTAAATTCAATGATGTCTTTATTATAGAGAGTTTTCTTTATTTCACCAATAGCTAGAACAGATTCAATTGGAAAGAAAACCGAATTGTCACTTGATTCAAAGAATTTAGGTGTATTTAATCTATCAAAAATTATTATATCCAATTGTGGACTAACTAATCCTTCAGAGTTAACAATATGACCCTGTTTAACCAAATATCTGTCAGGAAGGAACAAACTGATTTTTTCTCTTACTAGATTTTCGACTTCATTTCCAGAAGATTTAATATTACCTACTTTGTGTATTTTGCTTGATTTACTTTTTGCATTATTGATGTCATCAATTATATCATTAATAATTTCTTTAAATTTTAATTCTTTTTTCATCAATTTCTACTTACCCTCAACAATCTCAATTTCCTCTTTTGTTAAACCGTAAAGGTCATAAACCATTTGATCAATTTCATTATCGGTTTTATCTATATGCTTTTGAAATTCATTGATTTCTTTTTTATAATTATTGAAATATTCTTCAAAATTATCTTGTTGAGAAAATGAGAGTTTTATCTTTTTCTTTTTTAATTCAGAGATCAGGATTTTGAAATCATAATCATAAAATGCTTTTAATTTGTTACTAAATTTATCAATCTCAAAATTAGTTTCAAGACGATGAAGGAATTTATTGATCTTCTCTTGTTTCTGTTTGTTGAAATCAAGCATTAAGTCAGCTTTATTGATGAAAGATTTTTGATTATTAATTTTGTTAATCGGAATCTGCGATAAATATTCTTTTGATACATTTACAGTTAAAGTGGACTCATTTGTAAACTGGATGCTATAAAACCAATTTATCAGATTCGAGTTTAATAAACATAATATAGTCTTGGAATTAAATAATGAATCTTTTTTTAAGATTATGTTATTTATTGATTCTTTATTATAGAATTGATTATTATCAAATGCAACTTTAAGAGGTTTTTTCCCACCAGTAATTCTTTGAACTAATAATTTTTCTTTAGCTTCAAAAATTGCAGGAGTTCTTGAACGGTGTAATTTTTCTTTTGAGTAATTTAAATAATTATGAATTGGCTTAATAAAATAAGCTCCAATGTCTTTTCCTTCCAAGAATGGTTTGTAACCTTCAATTTTATTACTGCTTACTAATTCACCTTTGTTTTTAGTTATTACAACACCAAATATCATTTCTTCACATTCATTTCCAAGAGGATGTGATTTTCTTTTCATTTTTTTTAGTAATACAAGTTTCTCTTGTGATAAGTTTGTGCTGATAATGTAATTATTTGATATAATATTCTCTCGCTTTAATTCAAAATGTCTTCCGTCAAAGTCTTTGATTATTTTCAAAATACTTTTTGGTGAAGGCTTTATTTTTTGAGCGATTAGAATAATAGAACTGGTTATTGCTCCAGTAAAAACATCATTTCCTAAATCAGCTAATTCGCGAAAATTAAAATTCTCAATAAAATATTTTCTTGATTCGTGATATGATGTAACTCTTAAAAATGTATTTGGAATTATAAAGGAAAACTCTCCTTTTGCTCTCAATATTTTGTGTGATTTTTCAATAAAAAGCGTAAATAAGTTTATTTTTCCTTTGCCTGTTTTGAAATATTTTTTAAAATATTTTTTTTCATCTGAATTAATACCAACATTTCCTCCAAAAACATAAGGTGGATTTCCAATCACTACATCAAAACCACCATTTTGCATAATTTCAGGAAATTCTACGTTCCAGTCAAAAGCTTTATCTCCTGCAATTTCAGGATCATTGATTAAAGAATTACCGCATTTAATATGTCCGCTTAAATCCGTTAACTTTCTTCCTCTTTTAGCTGTTCTCAACCAAAGAGAAAGTTGAGCAATTTCAACAGATTCTTCATTAATATCAACACCATAAAGATTATTCTCTAAAACTGCTGTATCAATGTCAAAAAGAGACAATTGACCCTTTCGCAAATCTGTTTCGAGATTAATTATAAAATTGTGTTCATCAATTAGAAAATTTAAAGCTTGATTTAGAAATGCTCCGCTTCCACAAGCTGGATCGAGAATTTTGAGAGACAAAAGCCATTCTTTGTATTGTTCAAGTCTTTCGAAAAGTTGTTCACCTTTCTTTGAAGGAGAATTATTTGATTTTCTGAAATATGTTTCATCAATTTCAAGATTATTCAATTGAAGCTCGTTTCTTTTATCAGAACAAAGTGTACCAACAGTATTTTCAACAATATATTTTGTGATGTAATTAGGTGTATAAAAGACACCTTCTTTTTTTCTTCTGGTTTGTTTTGTGTCTAAATTTTCTCCACTGATCTCAGCATTTAATTTTTCAATATCTGTTAAGCTGTGCTCGAAAATATGCCCCAGAATATTTACATCAATTTCAGAATCAAAATCATAATTTGAAAGTTTTAGAGAATCATTGATTAATATTTCATCATCAATTTTCACATTATCAAGAATCTCATCAAATTGAAATAATCCACCATTGTATTCATCAATGTCATATTTAGGATTTCCTGTATTAATGTAACCAAAGAATCTTTTAAATTCGCTAAACAAAGGTGTGTAATGATCCATCTCTTTCAATTCATTATATTCATCGATGATTTTAGAAATCATATTTGCTGGGATTAATCCTTTATCTTCTGCGAAGAAAATAAACAGAAAACGATCTAATAATTTTTGAGATTTTTTGAATAAAATAAGCTTATCAATGTGCGGATTATTTTTTGTTAAATTTTGGAATATCTTGTTTCTGAAATAAGAATAATCATTATAAAGTTTTTTGGAAATCAGATCTTCGTGCTGGTTAGATTTCTCTTTCATTTCTGCTGGAATATTATCAAAAATGCTATTTTTACTTAAACAGAGATAAAGGAATTTGAAATCATTCTCGGAAAGCTGGAAAACATTAAATTCTTCAAATTCGGTTGCGTCATTAATATACAATCTGATTTTTTCGAAATTTGAAGTTATTACATATTTGCAGTTTGACTGATGTGCTTTATAATTAAAGGCTTGTTTTTCGATTGTTTTTAAATCTTTTGTTTTTGTTGATTTTAACTCGATGACTGCAATTGGGTTTCCGTCTTTTAAAATTGCTCCATCTGCTTTTTCAGCATCGGTTTTGTTTTTAAATTCCGTTGTTAAATTGAAATTTTCGAAAGGATTAATTGTATAACCTAAACATTTTACAAATAAATCCCGCAAAAAACCTTCTTGATATTGTTCCTCTTTTAGAGCTTTTACTCTTTCAGCCATTTCAGAATCATTAAAATGCTCTGAATACTTTTTATAGTTTTCTTCAATCAAATCAGAAGATATATTCTTCAGATACTTTTTAACGATCACTTTTTGAAATAACGACAATTACTTCCTCCTCTTACGTAGCCCCTAATGTTTGGCGTGTGCGGCGGGATCGGAACGATCACGACCGAACAAACTGACCAAACCTGAATCGGTACGATTCAGCCAAAACAAACCACCCAGCTTACCCGCTGACACGTTTGTTACACACACTCTCATCACAACTTTTTCAACTTTCGATTAATTATCTTTAACCGTTTTCTGAAAGGATTCTCAATTTTTTTAACATTATCAATCATAAATAATATCATTTTATCCCAATCATCTTTTTCATAAAGATTTACATCTTGAATCTCTATTTTAATTCTGCTTGCTTTTTTTATATTCATTCTTTCCCAAATCAATTGATTTTCACATTCTCTTTCAATTTCGTCTTTTTCATTCTTTAGCTCATCGAAAATAAATTTATTTTCTTCTTGAGAACCTCTTGAAATGTAAATTTCAACTCTTGCGTATTTACGAGAAACTACAAAATTTAAACCAACGGCACTTAAACCGATTCCAGCAGAAATCCAATTATCTTTCGAAGGACTGATATTTTGATAAAGTAAAAAATCTGTTTCATTAATTTGATCTAATAATTTTTTCCAGAATTCCAATCGAACTTTATAACGATTTTTTATTTCTTCTTGATTGTCATTGTCCTCTTTAATTTTATCTGCAATACGAATAATGTATTCTTCTGCTTCTTTAATTGGTATAATTTGTTCAATGTTTAAATACAGCTCATCTTTGTGTGAATAAGGTGTAACCTTAAAACATTGTATTTTCAATTTGTAATTATTTAGTAACCACAAAACTGTTGATGTAACTTCTTTTCGGTAATTACCAGCTATTAAAATTATTCGTTGAAGTTTATTTAATACAATATCTTCAAAATCCTTTCCGTCGAAAAATTCAGTTAAATTTGTCTCAGAATCTTCACCTTTTGAATATAAATCGAGATAGTTTTGATAAATTTCTTTAATTTGCTGTTTTGATAAACTGGCGCAATATGAAGCATATTTTAAAACCTGCCAAGTTACATTACGCCCTGTATCATCAAGTTTATTTTCTATTACAACGATATTTCCTTCTTTATCAAGAGCTAATAGATCTAATCGTTCTCTGGTATTATCAAAGCCATCAAATTCTTTCTGAATGAAGAGTAATTCTTCGCCCAAAGCTGTTGAATTATTTGCAATCCATTCTTGCAGATTTTCGCGTTCTTTGAAACCTAGTTCGGTAAAACTTTTCTCGTTAATTTTTTGAATTCTGTTTGTTTTAGAATCAATTAAAAACATTTCTACTCCTCAATAAAGTGTGTGTAATGTTTGGCGTGTGCGGCGGGATCGGAACGATCACGCCCAAAACAAACAACCCAAATCCTGAACCGGTAGGTTCAGGACAAAAGCACTGACCAACCCTACTGCCGACACGCTTGTTAAGCGAATATTTCTTAAAGTTCATCAGGCAGAAAAAATTGTTTCACATTCTTTATCAGTTTTATATTTTCATCTTTAAAATCAGGCCTTACCGAAAAGAATCTATCTTTTATATCATCAGGATAAGGATCTTGAATATAAACTTTTTTTAAAAAATTCATATTACCAATAATATTCCTATCAACATCTCGATTAAAAAATGGAAAAGAGTAACCTATAATTACTAAAACTTCTGCATCATATGTTGCATCTTTAGATTTATTTATAATATTATTTACCTTACCCTCATCTTGCTCCCATGCATAGGATAAAGAAGGTAAAAATTCTTGAGATGATTTTATTGTATTATAAATATCTAATAATTCAAATATAAATTGAATATTTAATGGAGTATCTACGTTTTTTAATATCTCTTTGGCACGCATTCCCCTTCTTTCTAATATTCCTAAAGAGCCATTCAATTTAATTATCAGAAACTCATCTATTTCATTTGAGCCATGAGCATGTTTTGTGATAATATTTAATGTGTGTTGATTTGAATGTATATCTTTGTAACCAGAAAAATCACTATAAGATAGTTCAAACTGATGATCATAATTCCATGAAATAATTTTAATATTTTTAGGAAAATTAGTAACTCTTTGATTTAAGATTGAAGCATAAAACAAGTCATATCTTGAATCAGTAGGATTCTTTATCTGTTCAATAATCATGAAAATTTCCAATACAGCTTTTAATCTTTGCAGATCTGAATATGATTTTTTAAGATAAAGTTTTTTAGCGAAGGTATCGATACTTGCATGTTTATCTGATTCCTTAATTACCCATTCAATATCTTTGATAAACTCTTTTTTATAAGCAAAAAGTTTTTCTCTGTCTAATGCAGTTGGTACTACTTTAAAAAAAGAATCGAAATCAGTTTTAAACGATTCCATTCTATTTGGAAAATTTTCAACAAGTGGTAGTGCCTCAAAACTTGCACCTGCTCCAATGTAATAAGTTATTTTCATTTAAACCTCACTATAAATATTCGCTTAATGTTTCGCGTATTCAGCGGGATCGGAACGATCCCGACTGAAAGCAGACCAGACATAGTTTGAATCGTAAGATTCAAACGAAAACCAACCTGCCAACTGAACCGCAGATACGCTTGTTACAGGCATAATTTTAATACTTCTCTTTTACATTATATTCTGAAAGCTTTAATAAATAATCTAGCAAAGTGGAAAATTTTTCATTGTTCCCACCGCACCATCTTTCAATCACATGATAATTTTTATTCACTCGTCCTTCAAGTATCCACTCAGCTCCA
>Ga0233437_1002174_pt1 | contig 31191 bp, 35 predicted proteins | sample SI_122_August201_FD_182714 | JGI IMG/M metagenome (GOLD analysis project Ga0233437, IMG submission 182714) | Seawater microbial communities from Saanich Inlet, British Columbia, Canada - SI_122_August2016_200_MG | ecosystem: Environmental > Aquatic > Marine > Inlet | place: Canada: British... | reverse complement strand
AAAAACAACAAAAACAACAAAAACAACAACAACAACAACAACAACAACAAGTATTGACTATAATTGACAGAAAAATTTAAATACTAACTTCACTATGGATAAAATAATTAAAAAAATAGATAGGGTGAGAAAATATATGCATAATAAAGATGATCTACCAAAATCAATTGTAATTATATTAGTCATACTTGCTGTTGTAATTTCAGTTCTTGGAACATTTACGGTTTTAAATGAAGTTAAGAATCTAGATGATGCACAAGTTTATGGTCCTGGCGCAGACCGACAGGGTAATGGAAAAATATCTTTTACATTAGAGGATCGTAATGATCACATTTCAACAGGTAAAATTAGCTTAACACTCGAAAATCCGGAGGAAATTTAAAAATGAACGATATGTCAAATAAAACTTTAGCTTTACTACTAGTCACTGCAATTGTTGTGTCCCTTGGTGCAACTGTATTCACTCTTACAAAATTAGAAGGAGTTACAATAACAGGTCAAGTAGCCACACCTTCGTCAGGAAATGTTTCCTTAACAGTTGAGACTGCTGAGAGTTTTATTTTAAGAGTGGATCAACTTGATTTTGGTTCTGGGTTTGTAAATACATCTGAACTTACAATTGATGGTGTTACAAAATGTTCAAATGCAACTCTTTATGCAGGGTTTGATTACAATGATACAAATGATGGAAATTGTTGGACTTCATTTAGTGGTGCACCAGATGAACCAGGTTCAGGTTTTCAGATTGAAAATGATGGGAACGTAAATTTAACTTTGTCAGTTGCAGCTGAGAATTCATCAAGTTTTTTTGGGGTAGGTGAAGATTTATTAGAATTAGCAAATTTAACTTTTAAGTCAAGAGACAATACAACTGGTGTGGAATCTTGTATTGCAGGAGAAGTCACTAAATGGACTGACTTTCAAGATTATGGTCAGGTCATTTGTTCAAATCTTAGATATGAATCAGATGTAACTGATGATATGGCAATAGATATAAGAGTAATAATTCCGTCATCTGGTCTTACTGCTGGTACCTATGAAAACGCAACTATAGAGTTTACAGGTGCTGAAGCATCATAAATTTTATTAACTTTATTTTATAATTTATTATAATCATGAAGAAATTAAGTTTCTACCTATTGATATTTGTTTTATTAGTTACATCAGTATCTGCTTTAAGGATTAGTGGAGATAAAGTTAAATTTAATATCCCTTTTGAACCAAATTATACTTTATCAAAAACTTTTACAGTTACAAATAATGATGGATATATTTCAAGTTATGATATTTTTCCAATTTATATGGGTGGTGCTGATTTACGAGAATATTTTACAGTTGAACCAAATAAATTTGAAGGGGTTGGTTCTGGTGATTCACGTGAATTTAAAGTTACATTAAATTTACCAGAAAAAATTGATTATCCAGGTATTACTGAAACATGGGTTAAAGTTAAGACTTCTAAAGTTAATTCAGTAGGAATTAGTGCTGTTCCAGCTTTGGCAATTAGATATATTTTTTTTATTTTGTATCCCTTCAAATATTTGGAATGGGGTTTTTCTGCTCCAAATTTAAATGTTGACGAAGAATCTTCATTTAGAATAACTATGAATAATTTGGGTGAGCCAGTTATTAATTCAGCGAAAGCTAATATTGAAATTATTGATATGAGAACAAACAATTCAGTTACAACTTTGAAGACAAGTACAACTTATAATATTCAAAGCAAAGAGACACCTGAAATAAAAGCAACTTTTTCTAGTGTTGGACTTAAACCGGGCCAGTATAAAGCAATTGCAACATTTTCTTGGGATGAGAATATATCAACAGAAGAAAAATTTTTTAGAATTGGTCAAATGGATGTAGTGATGCATAATTTTACAAGATTGTTTGAAGTGGACTCAATTAATAGAATGTTTATTAATGTGTCAAGCGGATGGAATAATAAGATAAAACATTTGGATGCTAAAATTTTAATATATGACCTTGAGACAAATCAAGAACTTACAAGTTTCAAAGCACTTTCTTCTTCATTAGATCCTTGGGAGAACAAGAAGTTAGAAGCTTATTTTGATACTAAAGGGTTAGAAAAAAAAGAATATAAGGCAGTAATTGAATTCAAGTTTGATGGATTAATTAAGAAAGTTGAAGGCATAATTAGAATTGATGAAAATATTAACGCTGAGATAGTTGACGAAATTCCAGGTAAATTTAACCTTAATTTTTCTGAGGTTTTAACTACAATGAATTTAATGATCTTCTTGTTAGTTGTATTCTTACTAATTAACGTATATTTACTAGTAACTTATGTAATTAAAAAAGAAAAAAAAATTGATCCAGAAGTAATTATTAGGGTTAAAAAATTACAAGAAAAATATAATGATTTATATATCAAAGATTTGATGATAAAACGGGGTTGGGATGAACCTACAATTGATAAAATATTAAGAAAGGCAAGAAAATGAAACAATATCTATACATGTTTGTAAACTTAAATTTGAGGTGTTCAAATTGAAGAAAACTATAATGATTATTGCTATTATATTAATGTTATTAAGCTTGGGATTGATGGGTTATAATCTGTATGTTGTCGATGTTAAAGTTTTAGATATTTCATTTAAAGTTGATGATGTTATTGGGATAAATGTATCTAATAAATCACTTAATTTTGGTAGAAGCCCACCCGAAACTGCAATGAAACGTTACATTAATTTATCAAATAATTATAATTTTCCAATTGAAATAAATATAAAAATGAGTGGAGAGATATCTGAATATGTATCCGTGTCAGATAATAATTTTGAAATTATTCCAGGTGATAAAAAGGAAGTTACTTTTTTATTAAGAATACCTAAAGATATTGAATACCGATATTTTATTGGTAAATCAAGAGTTGTTTTTAAAAGAAAACTATAAATACCGATTTAATTCTTATCCTTATATGACAAATAATAAAAATCAGAAACTTTTGGAAGATTTATTTATTCAGGTGATGATAGAGTGATATACTTAGGAGCAGATCACGGTGGGTTTGAGTTAAAAAATAAGATTAAAATTTATCTTGAATCTATTAATGTTGAATATTCTGATTTAGGAAATTTAGAGTTTGACAAAGAAGATGATTATCCAATCTATGCATTTAAGGTTGCAGAGGCAGCTGCAAAAAATAATTCCAAAGGAGTTTTACTTTGTAGATCAGCAGGTGGAGTAATTATTGCTGCTAATAAAGTTAAAGGAATAAAAGCAGTAGCAGTAACTGATGTGAAATCAGCAGAACATGCAGTACTTCATAATGATGCAAATGTAATTGGTGTTTCAGGAGATTGGATGGATGACGACGTTGTCAAAGATGTAGTGAAAGTGTTTATTGATACAGAATTTAGTGATGTTAAAAGACATGTTAAGCGATTAAAAATGATTGAGGATTATGAAAAATGAGAAAGGAAATTATTATTTTATTAGGATTATTGTTTTTTATTAGTGGGTGTTTTACAAGTAATAATTTTGATCCAAAACAAGTTGATATAATTGATCCAATTGAAGAAGGAAAAATTGATTCATTGATTAGATTAATGAAAGATCAAAATAAAATTGTTGTGCTTGATAAACATGAAGTTAGTTTGGAGGGTTCTGATAAATCAGTATTATTAGGGATACATAATATTGATCCCCTACCTCATATATATACAATAAGTATGGACAATTGTGAATCCATTCAACAAGAAGAATGTCAGCATGAATTAGTGTTTATAGAAACCACTGAAATTCCCGGCGAGAGTTTTGAATTCATTGATATTGAAGTCAAAAAAACTGGTGAATACCAAGATGTTAACAGAGTTGATTTATTAATCAAAGATGAACAAAATAGAGAAAATTATGTTAATTTATTTGTGACGGTAGGATGAAAAATATAAAAATATCTCCATCAATATTAGCAGCGGACTTTGGCAAATTAAATGAAGAAATCAAAGAGATTGAGAAATACTCAGATAGTTTGCACCTAGATATTATGGATGGACATTTTGTTCCAAATATTAGTTATGGTGTACCTGTTATAAAATGGATCAAAACAAAATTACCAATTGATTGTCATTTGATGATAAGTGATCCTATAAAATATGCAAAAGATTTTGCACCATATTGTGATAGGATATTTTTTCATGCTGAATTGTTTGAGAAAGATCCATCAGGATTAAAAGCAACTATTAGTGAAATTAAAAAATTAAATGTTAAAGTTGGACTAGTTTTAAATGCAGATAAATCAATTGATTTAATTAAACATGAATTAAAAAATATTGATTCGGTTTTGATAATGAGTGTGTATGCTGGGTTTGGTGGGCAAGAGTTTATCATTGATACAATGGATAAAGTTAAAAAACTACGACAATTAGGATTTGATAAAGATATTGTGATTGATGGTGGAATTAATAAAAAAACAGCAAAGTTTGCATTGAAAGCAGGTGCTAATGTGTTAGTTGCAGGAAGTGCAATCTTTGGAAAAGTTGATAGGAAGAAAGCTGTTGAAGAGTTACAAGGAGTGAAATAAATGAGGAATTTGAAACTTATTTTTGAAAAATTAGAAGTGTTGATTGTAGGGTTGAATGAGTTGAAAGAAAAATTTGTTCCAACTTAAGAGCGTCAAAAATTTATTGATCCACGAGTAATGATTTTGGGTGAAAGACTAGGAGTTTTAAAGCGATTACCTATTTGTAAACAAATTGATAAATTAAGTAATATAATTGGTGGGATTCAGTATCAATTGGCGGGATATCATTTTCATGCAGTTCATAGAATAGTTAAAAGTCTTATTGGAGATCATCAATTAGAATTAGTTGAGTTAGAGTGGATATGGTTAAATCAATGATAATTTGAATTGATTGATAAAAATAATATTTTTACTAATAATTTTGTAATATACAATCAAAAACTTAATAATTTACAAAGTTTTTAATGATAAGAATGAGAGTACTAGATTTTTCAGGAATAAAAGTAAAATGGTTAGGTCATGATTCATATAGGTTTGACTTTAATGGCAAAATCATGTATATTGATCCATATGAAGTTAAAGAGACTGAACAAGCAGATATAATTTTAATTACTCATGGTCATTATGATCACTGTTCAATTGAAGATTTAAAAAAATTAGTAAAAGACGATACTATCATCTTTACAACTCCTGACACAACATCAAAGCTTGCTAGTAAAGTTCATGGTGGTCATATAAAATTGGTAAAACCAGGGGATGCATTTGTTGAAGGTAATATTAAAATTAACACAGTACCTTCATACAATATTGATAAAGAATTTCATCCAAAAGCAAATGAATGGGTTGGCTATATATTTGAGATAAATGGTATAAAGTTTTATCACGCAGGGGATACTGATTTAATTCCAGAGATGGAAGAGATACAGTGTGATGTCGCATTCTTACCAGTATCAGGAACCTATGTAATGAATGTTGAGCAAGCTGTTCAAGCCGCTAGAATGATTATGCCAAAGATTGCTATACCTATGCATTATGGTAAGATAGTAGGAAAAGTTACTGATGGTGAAGAGTTTAAGAGATTATGTACTTTTTGTCGGGTTGAGGTTTTTTAGTTTTTCTTAAAAAAACCTTTATATGCACCCCATGCAGCTAAACTCATAGAAAGTAAATTTCCTCCACAACCATATGTAAACATTGAGTTTGTTAATTCTCCTTCAAATAATATATCTTTAAATCCTAACATGCTAAAAACTACTAATCCAATTAATCCTAATTTAATTGGAGTACTTTCGAAGATTACATTGTAAATATTATCCATAGAGAATTGATTTTCTACATCTGGGTTGTTAGCTTTTTGTTTTTTGCGTTTAGTTAAATATGCAGCAAATCTTTCATTTGCTTTAGCTATTGAACCATGAAATGTAAATGGTGTATTTTCATCAATAAATTCAACAGGCCAAAAATTTTCTCCAAATTCATCGTATCTAACATATTTAATTCTATCTAGGCTAAATTCCCATTCAGCATCTTTCCCTTCAGGTTTTAACGCATGAAGTAATGTAGGTTCATTAGTTTCAATATTTTGAAAAATTCCAAAATTTCCTTCTTCAAGTTGGTAAATTCTAATGACTTGATCTGATAATTCATTACCATCATAAATTGGACTAATTTTGAATTTTGTGTTTAAAGGTATTCCTTCACGTTCTAAAAAATCATTTATATTAAACGGTGTTGGGAAATTATTTTCCACTACATTTGCATTCATAGTTATTTTATATGGGGTCCATCCTGTTTGATTTTCCATATCTTCTTCTGTCATAAATTCATGTTCACCAGGAATACTGTATAAGTGTCCGTGTTCATCATCATAGACTACTTCAAACATTGATATGTTGTCAGGTAAACATGTATCATTAGGGATATATGGATGTCCTCTTTGTATAACTGGTACATAAAGATTACCATCCTCAAAATCATAGATTAAACTAATAGGCACATTAGCAGTAGATTGAACTGTATTTTGATCAAAAAATCTGATGCAATCTGATGCAGAGATTCTGTCGTCTTCTTGGTAAAGTAAACTAATCCCTGGTTTTAGTTCTTCAACAAGTTCAGGTTCTTGAAAATGTACATATGTTTCTTCTCTAATTTTATCACTAAAAACAATAGCTTGTAGATTTGGTTTTGTTATTAAAGATTGAAAAACTGGAATTGTATTAGAGTCTAGAGGTGAACCAGAATATTCTATGTTTCGAAGATAATCTTTATCTATCCTAACCCAAACTTGATTATTTATTAATGGTATGTATCCAAACTCTGGATGGCTTCTAAGTGCTAAATTTTCAGGTTCTGCATTTTTTTGATGGTCTAATGCTTGCTGATAGTGTGCTACTGGGACAGTCATTTGAGTTGAGAAATATAATTTATTTATAAGATTAATGCGATGTAACTATGTTTAAGGGGTAAATTAGAATATTTATGTATTATTGTAATGGATAGGCAAAGAGACTGATGGTGAAGAATTTAAAAGATCATGTACTTTTTGTCGGGTTGAGGTTTTTTAATTATTTTATCTATTTTTGATATGATACACTACTCTACTGCCTACCCATAATGCAGAAAATATACCTGTAAAAACCGCAGCACCTGTTGCTAATTCATTACTTGATTGTAGAAATGCGTAAGTACCACCTATTGAAATTGCGGGGATGAAAATATCTAAAATAATATTTCCAACTTTGGGAATAACTGTATAATTTTCAGGACTAAAAATCTGTCCAGTTTGCTGCATTTCTTGATCCATTTCATATTCAATAAACCAAGGTGTTAAGTTTAATTCTTCTTCAAGATTTTCTAATGGCATAGTTTCACCACTTGGGGCAGTTACTTCCCAATAATCATCTTTTTGTTCAATTTTTAAAAGTGAAACATGTTCTGGTGCAACTTCTTGTAATTCTGAATTATATACAGGTACTAGTAGTGTTTGATTCTCTTTGTATAATGGAATAAATCCATTGTCATATGAAACTTCCTGAGAAGGTTTTATTGCTCCATTAAATATATCTAAATCTTGGATTCTATCTACTAAGCTAGTTTTTCTTTTTTTAGGTGCATTAGCGAATATGTTTTTACTAGGATGATATAATAACGCAGGTATCATCCCTTCACTTAATTTTGAGTTATAATCACTTACAAGAATTTCAACAGGTTGTTGTCCTCTTGTAAAGGAATCTTCAGTAGTCATATACAAATATTCTTTTCCTGCCTTAGCACCATATTCTTCATTACTAGAATAAGCAAATATTGGTATTTCAAAACCATCATTTAAAGCTATACCTGTGCCAGGGGTGAATTCTTCTTGAGCTATATCCACTAGAGATTGATAATTAAACATGTCTGACATATTAATTAAGGGTAGCAACACTTTATTTAAAAAGATAATGGAAATGTAACTATTAATAAGTAGTAAGAATTATGTTCGTTTGCTTTTTTAAGAAATAATTACAACATTAAACTATGATATGTAATTCCAGCACTTAGAGTAGTTGAGGCAGCAACTAAACTCATATTATAACCTTCTCTTTGTACAAGATCAATAAATTTTGGAATTCCTACACTTGTAGTTTTTAAAATAGCTGAAGTTGCTGTTAATGCTGTTATACCCACTGCAGCAGGGATAAAAAAAGAAGTTCCTGTTCTTTTTTCCATATATGAGAAAAGTGTGCTGTAACCCATTCCAATAAGACCATAGAATACATTTATTGCAGCTTTTGGAGTCCAAAGATTATCTTTTAGAGCTCGTCCAAAGGGTCTAAATAAATTTTCATTAAGAAATATTGCTGCATTTTTTACATTTATGGCACCATTTCTAGCTATATAATGATTAAAATTGATGTTTTCAGGATTAGAGATAAATAGTGTATCTTTTTTCATAGCATTTTCTTCAAAAAAATAGTAAGGTGGTCTTTTATCACAATCTTTTACATGAACAACATCTTGAGTTTCTTTATCTATCCATAAAACTACATATTCTTCATCATCTTGACCTTTAAAGATTGGAATTTCGTATCCAAGATAAATTTCTTTTTTTCCAATTTGTGTTTTAAATGGATCTTTTAGAATTTTTTCTAAAAAACCTTCTTTCCATCCGTCATCAGGAGTTAATGTCATAAAAACGTGGGAACTTAAGTTAATTTATAAAAATAACTACTAATCAGTAGGATTATGATTAAAAAAGAAAAAACTAGTTTTAATTTGAAAGAATTATCTCAACTCTTTCCTTACCTTTGCCCTTAGTTTTTCTTTTAATTGTCACATGTCCAATTTCTTTTGTGTTTTTGACATGTGTTCCACCGCAAGGCATTTTTCCTAATGAACAAGACCACCACCATAAATCTTCATTTTTTTCATCTTGATATCTTGATATGTCATGACCTTCTTCTAAATAAGTGTTTAATTTTTGTTCTACTTCATCTAATTCTGTTAGAGGCTCGTTCCTAGCAAAGTCAACTCTTGCTTTATTTTGTGCAATGTTTGAACCAATAATCTTTTGTTTGCCATATTTCTCAACTAAAAAGTAATATGCGATGTGTGCAGCTGAATGAAGTTTCATTAAATTTTCACGTCTGTCTTTATCAATAACTACTTCGACTTCGTCATCTACTTTGAAATTAGGTTTAGATTCAAGTTCATATTCAATATCTATGATGTTTTCTTTGTCACCTAGTTTAGTTGCACTAATTACTTTTATGTCATTTATTGTACCTTGATCAGATTCTTGTCCACCTGAGAATGCATATAATATTGTTTGATTTAGTTTTACAATATTGCCAGTAATTTGAGTAACTTTTGCAGTACATGTAGTTTGATATGGATTTATCCAAAATAGTTTTTTAGTCATTTTTTAAACCTCTTAGTTAGTATATTATTAATTTGTAATTACAAGTAAGTAGTACAAGATATATTAAATTTTAGCAGGCATATGACGGCTAAGTGATTGATTGAATAAGTAATCGCATTAATTTAGACTCAGCTTTTCTTAAATGTTCTTGATATGTAGATCTAGGTGTTTTAGATTTTTTTGCTAATTCTTCAACTGATATTTCTCTAGGATAACTATAATATCCATATTCTAACGCTAAATTCAATGCAGATTGTTGTTTTTGAGTTAATTTTGGAACTGCATATTGAATAAAAACAGCAGGGTCTTCTTCTTGTAATTTTAATAATTTAATTTCAGCTACTGATTTACATTCTTCATAAAATTTTGTAATTGGTGATTTTTCCCATGAACCTATTTCCCAGTATTCATATCCACCTTTAAAAAAAACAGGCTTTAGAAAAAATATTTCTTTAGGCATTAATGGCGCGATATGATCTTCACCTTCAATTAAAACAAATATTTGAGATCCTGATGCTTTTGATTTAATGATTCGTTTGTCGTCCTTTAAACTATCAATAAATTTCTTTTTATTCTCTTTTGCACCATTCAAAAAAACCATACCATTGTGATAAGTTTTATCATTTTTTTTGTAAGAATTAAGAGGGATACCTGATGCGGTTAAATTATATTTTATAGTTTTGTCAATAATCCAATCATCGTGATATATTTGTAACTTTGCTACCCACATAATATATTATTTTAACATTATAAGTATAAATAGTTTTAGAAAATAAGTGAGAGGCACACCCATAAATGGATACAAAAACCAGATAATGGCTACCCTAGTCTTTCCTCCATCCCGCTTCCCTAAAAGCACCGGATTAAAAGATTATCGCTGCTCTATTCCTAGCCTGACGAGGTTCTCAAAAAATTCAGTCAATTAGGACAGGACTTCAACGTACGGACCAAGACCATTACAAAGCAATCATACCGCTTCATAAGTTTCGACCCTATCATAACATCCGTTTACAGTTACAGAGAAGGATGAGCTCTCCGGTCTAGCCTCTCACTAACTTCAGAACATAGATGTATTTTTAAATGTTTTTTATCTAAGCATCATGTATAAGGTAAAACAGAGCATAACACCAAATAAAATATAATATTTATTTTTCATTTAGAACACCTTTAGAATTTAGTAAATAACAGCGATTGTAATTCGCTTAATTTGTTTAAAACGTACTTTTCCAGGATCAATTCTTGAATTATTGTCACCTTTTAATATACAGTACCAACCATTTTTATCATATCCAATTTCAACTACTCTGTGAATAATTACACCATCTGAATAATCAGACTCATATGATACTATATCTCCAACATGAATTTGTGATTCGTCTTTTGGAATAATTTGGATAGCGTTTGCACCTTTATCAATTACAGGGTCCATACTATTAGTATCAGTAAACCTTGACCACTGCGCATCGTCAATCTTAATTACTACCTGATTACCTTCAACACTAATTTGGGACTCTTTTATCCAGTTATGTGGACTTGGTAATTCTTCATTAGTTAATCCAAGAATTTTGGTAATAAATTGATCATTACTTTGAGCTTTAACAGTGTCAGCATTTGCAACAACATAACTTGTAGTTGTTGACACTGCTGGTGTGTTTGGAATATATGCTGAGCTAATAAGAAGTGTGCTCATTACACCAACTACAAATGCAATTATTACAATAAATGCTGATTTCTTGACCATTTAATGGGTGTTCATCCGTCATTATATATAAATGTTGTTGTTAGTTAGTACTAAGAAGTAGTAATATATTTAAATAAGGTCAAAATATGTTTAGTTTAATGACAAGTATTTATGTGAAAAAAGGTAATACAACTGATTTTGGTCCTGTAAATTGTTTTTTTGCAGATAGGCAGGTAACATATGATAATGGGGAAATAGAATCAGAAGATGATAATAAACTTGTAAGTTTACCAAATTCAGTGGGATTATTTGGGTATGCTGGAAAATCTGTTGATTATGATTTAGATTTATTTTTAGAAAGATCACAAAATTTTATACGTTCTTATGAAAAGGATGTATCTGTGGGTTTGTTTTATTCTAGATTAGTTACAGATCGTTCTTTTACTGAAATTGAACAAACAAGTGTGAAATCATTTTTGAAATTATTAACTAAGGAAGGTTATAGGTTTACCCAGTCACACATTGAAAATACAGTTAGATACTTTCAGTTACCATATTCTGTTTTTTTTGATGAATTAAAACAAGAGTTGAATCAAGGATATTCTCTTTTTATTCATTGTCTAAACATATCAATTTCTGAAGTTTTAGATGGAAATATTGATATTCTTATTGGGTTTCCGGGTCAAACTCAAGATCTACAATTATTTTATGTTGATAGTTCAGGAGATTCTAAAGAAGGAGATTCTTTAGGTATAGGGACTGGATTTTCAAATTATCATGTTAAAAGAAGGTTATTTAATCCCGCCAAAAAAAGTTTATTTCAAACATTACATGAGGGGTTTAATGTGTTTAACAAAGCTATGAATGGTGATGATAAATCTAAAGGTTATAATCTATCAATTCAAACTCCTTATGGAATATGGAACTTTTTTGAAACTACTAGACAATTTCAAGACTCTGCAATTGATCCCATGTCAATTCTTAAATCTATTCCAAGAACTATTCGGAGAGATTTAAAACAAAGTAAATTTGGTGAAGACTATTAATCTCTCACTTAACCCTAACAGCATCCAAGTTTTTAGGTGCACTTGTCTCTAACCTGTACATCTTATGAAGTGAACTTCCTAAATCTAAACATCTTGAAGATTCTCCATGATTAAGCATAATTTTTTTTGGTCTTGGACTTAATTTACCAACAAAATTCATCAATTCTTTTCTGTCAGAATGATCACTAACTTCTAGTTTATAAATTTTTAATTTTATTTCACAAAGTTCATTTTTTTGACCATTTTTAAAATTAATTTCACGTTCACCGTTTTGAATTCGTCGTCCCAAAGATCCTGCACCTTGATAAGATGAGAATATCAAACAATTTTTAGGATTATCTGCAAATGCTTTTAAATATTCAACTGAGGGTCCACCAATTAACATACCGCTAGTTGCTAATACAATACATGGACCTCCTTCAAATACTTCTTGACGTTCTTTTCCACTTCCAATTCTTTTGAAAATTTCTGATAAGAATGGATTGTTATCTTTGTGGAAAATTTGTTTTCTTATTTGTGCATTTAAAAATTCAGGATATGTTGTATGAATTGCAGTAACGTCCCAAATGATTCCATCGATATATACAGGTACTTCAGGAATTTTTTTAGTACGCATTAATTCTTCAACCATAACCATGGTGTCTTGTGCTCTACCTGAACCAAGTACAGGGATTAAGACTTTTCCTTTTTCCTTTATTGTGTCAGTAATTGCACTTCTAAGATATTCATATGTTTCAGTTTTACTTGGTAGGAGATTATCACGACCACCATATGTTGCTTCTAACATCATAGTTTCCAATCTTGGAAATTGAGTATGAGCAGGACTTAACATGACAGATTTACCATATTTCATGTCAGCAGTATATAGCATGTTATGAAGTCCGTTTCCAATATGTAAATGAACCATGGCACTTCCTAAAATATGACCTGCATTGTATAATGTAAGTCTTACATCAGGTGTAACATCTGTAACTTCTTCAAAGTCTAATGTTATTGTATGTTTAACCATTTCTTTAACTTCTTCACTTGTAAAAATAGGTTCTTTTCCATTATATCTCATGATTTTTACATAATCAAGAAGCATTAATGCCATAACATCCCTAGTTGGTTTTGTACAATATACTGGTCCTTTATAGCCATATTTGAATAAATAAGGCAGGAATCCACAGTGATCTAAATGTGAATGAGAAATGATAACAGCATCCAAGTCTTCAATTTTAAATTCTGGAGCTTCTAATATTGGATAAGCATTACGTTCATCAGCAACATCAACTCCTACATCTAATAAAATTCTAGATTCAGGTGTTTGTAAAAATAGGCAACTTCTACCAACTTGACGTCCACTTCCTAAATAACTTATTCTAATCCATTCATTCTTTTTTCCACGGACCCATCCATTATAGATACGTTTGCCAACTTTGTTTAGAAATTTACGCCTATAGTCTGAATTTTTATATAATACTGATCTAATATTCTCAATAATTTGCGATCTAATGGCAGGAGTTCTTTTTATTTCCGGAACCCACAAAGTTTTTGCCTTAATATTCTTTAAATTTTCTCCTTGTTTACCAATAGCTAAACCCGGTTTTTCTGCTTCAATTATGACAATTGAACGTTGAGGATCAAATATAATCTGGTCAACACCAGCTTCTTTTGGAATCAATTTATTAATCATGATTTCAGCTTCTTCCCTATCTAAAGTTATACTTGGGTCGGGCCTAAGCTCAATTCTTTTCTTAATTTTATTTACAATACTTCTAATCATGCCACTTTCATTTAGAAAAAAGTCTTTGTCCTTTGTATATAATACTATATTTGCACCCTCAAAACCAGCATCACTGATTTTTCCAGATGGGATGTCTTTTAGAATTTCTTTTAATATTTCACTCATTAGAATACACCTATTTAATTTATTTATTTAATAATTTAAAATAATAATAATAATTTTACTTTTCTACTTTAATGAATAGTTCTTTTGTAAAGACATTTTTAACACCGTCCTTGTTAATTACTACTACATCAATCCCATCTCCACTTGCACTGTCTCGCTGTAAAGCTGAGTTAACTGCTTTTACTGCTAAAACAACTGCTTGCTCTTGGGTCATATCTTTTTTGTATTGTGAGTCAAAGACACCAAATGCAAAACTTCCGCCACTTCCTGATGCAATAAAATCATCAACCACAGAGATGGATCCGTCAGGATAAATATCATAAAGTGTTGCACCTTCATCATCAAATCCACCAAATACAAAATGAACAATTCCTGGGATTGCTGAAAAGTTTCTAATTTTTCCATAAACAATTCCTGCAAGAAGATTTGCTGCTTCTTTGACAGTGTTTGGTCTACCTGTTCTAAGTTTTCTTAATGATAATTCAGCTTTGATTAATTTTACTAATAATTGAATGTCTGAGACACTACCTGCTGTAGTGATACCCATTTTATCAGTTACTTTTAGAACTTTATTAACTCTTTTTCCTGCAATAAAGTGTCCAGCTGTTGCTCTTTTGTCAGCTGCAAGAATTATACAATCCTTAGCAACTATACCTACTGTTGTTGTACCAGTTTTCATAATATTATTTTCCATAAATCATTTCACCCTAAGAACTACTAATATGCTGGAAACAAAATATAGTATTTAAAGGTTATTGTTTCATGGGACATTTTTTTAAATTTCAAGAATAATATTTATAAACTAAGGTTGGTTTCTTGACAAATTAATGGCAAAGAGAAGGGGAAAATCTGTAAAAAAGCAAAATGCTAAAAAGCAGAATACTTCAAAAGTTAATAAAGAAGTTAAGAAAAATTTAACATTTTTACAAAAAGCTGAAGATTATTACATTAATGAATACAAAAAACTTTTATTGATACCTGTTGGACTTTTTGTATTATCAATGATTATCCTTCTTGTAACATATTCAACCACTGGTGACTTCATAAGACGTGATGTTTCTCTTAAAGGTGGAATTTCTTTAACTATTAATACAGACTATAATGATATAGCAGGTTTTGAGAATCATTTGAATACAAATTTTCCAGAAGGATCTATTAACATAAGAACTATTGAATCAGGTGGTAAACTTAATGGAATTATAATTGAGGCATCAGACGTTGACGAAGATTTGTTGCTTGACGCAGTTAATGAAAAAATTATTTTGACAAAAGAAAACTATAGTTTAGAGACAATGGGTTCAACCCTTGGTCAATCATTTTTTATACAAATGTTTTGGTCTTTGATTTTAGCGTTTATTTTTATGGGATTAGTTTTTCAATTTTATTTTAAGAATTGGTATGCAACAGGTGCAGCATTGTTCTCAGCATTTATGGATATATTCATAACATTAGGTTTAATGAATTTATTTAATGTTAGACTTACAGCGGGTGGAATTGCAGCATATTTAATGTTGATTGGATATTCAATTGACACATCAATCTTAATTTCAACAAAGTTATTAATTGAAAAGAATGAATTAAGAACAGGAATTTTTAATGCAATGAAAACAGGTTTAACTATGAGTGCTGCTGGAATTGCTGCAACAGGAATATCATTTTTATTTACTAATAATAATACATTAAAGCAAATCATGTTAATTTTAATTGTTGGTTTATTCATTGATATAATAACAACTTGGATAGGTAACTTAGCATTTTTGAGAATGCATTTGGAGAAAAATGGCAAAGCTTAAGAAATTATTAACAAACTGGAAAATAATTTTGTACATCTTTGTATTTATAATTACATTGATTGCTATTAATCCTAGACCTTGGAACAGTGGTGTAGCAATTAGAAACGTTGCATTAAACAGCACTGCATACCTAAATGAATTAAGAAGTCCGGGTCCAGCTGACATGCCAATGGTGCGTCAAAGAATTGTTGAATTAAACAATGTTAAAATTAATTCAGTTGGAGAATTTGAGAATGTGGTTGAGTCTTTACCAATTAATTCAACTTTAACAGTTAAAACAGAAAAATTAAAGAGTGGAATTTTTAAGGATCAAAATACTTATGTGATGAAATTCACATCAGTTCAAGATTTAGGACTTACTGTCTATGATGCTCCAAAAAATAATATTGTTCTTGGTCTAGATCTTCAAGGAGGAACTAGAGTTGTTTTACAACCAGAAAAGAAAGTATCTGTTGAAGATATGGGGTATATTATTGATAATATGAAAAACCGTATCAAGGTATATGGTTTGTCAGATGTTGTTGTAAGAGATGCTAAAGATTTACTAGGGAATCAGTTTATAATTGTTGAAGTTGCTGGTGCAAACGAAGAAGAAGTAAAAGATTTACTTGCTAGGCAAGGTAAGTTTGAAGCAAAGGTAGGTAACCAAACAGTGTTCTTAGGTGGAAAAGATATTACCTATGTATGTAGAACAGCTGACTGTTCAGGAATCCATCCTCAATATGGATGTTCAGCATTTGCAGAAGGATACAGTTGCCAATTTTATTTTGCAATTTCTCTTGATCAAGGCGCAGCTGAAAGATTAGCTGAAGAAACTGATAAATTAGATATTGTATATGATGAAGTTGGTCAGGCTTATTTAGAAAAAAATATTGATTTATATTTAGATGATGCATTGGTTGATACTTTAAGGATTGGCTCAGGATTAAAAGGAAGTGTTGTAACAGATATTCAAATTTCTGGAAGTGGTGTTGGAGTAGATAGAAGATCAGCAATTGCTGACTCAACTAATAGTATGAAAAAATTACAAACTGTTTTGATTACAGGTAGTTTGCCTGTTAAACTTGAAATTATTAAGACAGATACATTAAGTCCATCTTTAGGAAAAGAATTTTTAAGAAACGCAGTATTAATTGGAATCTTGTCAGAGATTGCAGTTACATTAATTGTTTTAGCAAGGTATAGAAAAATAAAAATCGCATTGCCAATTATTACAATAATCTCATCAGAAATTTTATTGATATTGGGATTACCAATTATATTTACATTTATTAAACAACCTTTGGACATTGCTGCAATAGCAGGAATCATTGTGGCAATAGGTACTGGGGTAGATGACCAGATAATTATTACAGATGAAATACTATCTGGTGAGTCTAGTGATAAGAAAAAATATTTGGCTTGGTCTAAAAGATTAAAGAAAGCATTTTTTATGGTTATTGCAGCATACTTTGCAACAATTGCAGCAATGTTTCCATTGTTATTTGCAGGAGCAGAATTATTGAAAGGATTTGCAGTAACAACTATCATTGGAGTAACATCAGGAGTTTTAATTACAAGACCTGCTTTTGCAGTTATGATGAGAGTTTTGCTTGAAGACGAAGATAAGAAATAACAATATTTCAATAAAATAAGTTAATTTTTTTGTTTTTTAAAAACCAAAAGTATTTAAATTCTAAGTCGAATAAACATCTATATAAAATTTTAATTTTATTAAAAAAAGAGGTGCATTGAATTGAAAAAAAGTGTAAAAAAGTTTTTTCTTCTAGGTATGGCAGTAGCAGCTGCAGGTGTAGCAGCATCAAAAATACCAAGAGTAAAAGCAGCAATTACTGATTTGGTAAAAAAAAGAAAAATAAAAAAATCTGAAGGCGACGAATTAAAGGCTGAACTTGAACGTGAATTAAGAAAGCTTAGTGGAGACGCAAAAGCAGTTGTTAAAACGGTAAAGAAAGCTGCAAAAAAATCAGTTAAAAAAGCTAAAAAATCAGTTAGGAGAACTGTAAAGAAAACAGTTAAAAAAGCTAAGAAGGTTGTTAGAAAACCAGTTAGGAAAGTAGCTAAGAAAAAGGTTGTCAAGAAAAAAGTAGCTAAAAAACAAGTTAGGAAAGTAGCTAAGAAAAAGGTTGTTAAGAAAAAAGTAGCTAAGAAACCGGTCAAGAAAAAAGTAGCTAAACGAAAACCTGCCAAAAAGAAATAATTTTTTTTTAATATTACTTTTTATTCTATTTTTAAATTTTTGAAATTTTGTTTGCGACAAATTTATATACTTTAGAACATGAATTAAATGTTACAATGAGTACCTTAACATTTCTGTCAAATATCACTCTTGTTCTTTTTATTGGATTAATTATGGGTTTGATTGCAAAAAAGCTAAAAATACCCTCAATGCTTTTGTTAATTTTTGCAGGTGCTGTATTAAGCAATATTACTGTTGGTGATCAAAATCTAATAAATTTTGGAGATGAATTTTTAATTTCAGCAAGTATAATGGCATTAGTGTTAATTGTATTTAAAGGTAGTTCAAATTTATCAATTAGAGATGTAAATACATATACACAACATGCATTAAAAATTGCTATTTTATTTTTAGTTTTTAATATGTTATTTTTGTCCATTGGTATTTTTTATATTTTTCAGATAAAAAGTATGATTTTGAGTTTAGTGTTTGCTGCAGTAATGTCAGGGACAGATCCTGGTAGTGTATTGGCGTTATTTCCAACTAAATCTAATAAGATAACAGAAATATTAAAATTTGAATCTTTAGTTAATACACCTATTGTTGTTTTGATTCCATTTATACTTTTAGATTTGATTCAGCTGGATTCAAATTCATTTGGGAATTTTATTGAGTATTTTAACCCATTCATGCAACAGATTATTACAGGGATTGGAGCAGGTGTATTTTTTGGTATTATTGTTTTTAAATTTATGAGAAATTTTTATTCACATAAATTATCACCTTTAACATTGATTATAAGTTCATTAATAACTTATATTTTAGCTGAACAACTTGGAGGGAACGGAGTATTAGCAGTAACAGTGTTTGGGATATTTTTTGGAAATACTCAAGTTAGAAAAAAAGTCCAGTTGAAAGGGTTTTCAACAATGTTATCAAATATTTTAGAAATACTAGTGTTTACATTAATTGGTTTTTTGTTACCATTTGATTTACAATGGGATTTTGTTGCAAAGTCATTAATATTGTTTGTTATTATGATATTAATAAGGTTCATGACAATTGAACTTGTATTTTTGCATGAGGGACTTAAAATTAAAGAACGGATATTTATGTCAGTTAATTGTGCAAAAGGAATTGCAGTTGCAGTAATTGCATTTATCTTGAGTAATTATACTTTAAACATACCAATGATTGTTGATGGAGTAAAAATAAACAATACGATGCAATTAATTAATTATAGTGGTGTAAGTACAATTATTGATTTAATGATCTTATTTATGGTTTACAGTATAATATTATCAACAATCATGTCAAGATTCTCAAATTATTTTATTAAAATTAAAGTAGAAGAAGATAGTGAATAAAAAAAATAATTAATCTAAATTTATTATTTGTGATAATAATAAGCATAGCTCATTACAAAGAATCCCCACAATAATACTAAAATTATACTTAATGTAATTATGGGGTGCATTCCTACCATGTTTAACACTATGGCAATTATGACATAACCAATTAAATGAAGTAAAAGTGAGTCAATTAAAACCTTTTTTTTGTCATGTTTATGGTGCACAGGAACTTTTTTTTCAACAGGTTTTTTCTTTGAGACTTTTTTTTGAGATTTCTTTTTAGTTGAAGGTTTAGGTTTTGACGTAGTTTTCTTTTTTGCCATTTTAAATATAATTTTAGTAATTTTACTATTTATATTTTTCTATGAATGTTTGATTTGAAATAAAATGAAATTCTAAAAATCAACAATACCAACACAGTAAGCTGTAAGATATTAAACTCAAGTTGAAATATTTTATTATTTCTTTTTTGTTTGGTAGGTTCAAACAATTGATATAGTTGTATTTTTATAGAAGATTATTTTCACAGTTTTATATGACTAATGACTATGTTGAGATTATTAGGGCTCTTAACGTTGCTACTCATAGATTTAGAGATGATTTTTCATCAGATGTTGTATTTTCATTAGAGGATGCTGCTATTTATGCTAATCAACGTATAAATGTTCACGAGGGAATGGGCCGACCAATTTCTGAGAGTATAGGATATACTTCAGGACATAGGACAATATCTACTCAAAGTGTTATTGAAGCATTACAACCAAAGCATGTTATGGAAATTGGTTTAGGATATGGAGGAACAACATACCAAGAGTTATGCGAATTAGGAAAAAAATATCATTTTGAAGTTTGTGGTGTTGAATTGGTTGATTATTTTGCAAGAAGTCTTCCAAATGTATATATTGCAGATGTATGTCATCCAACAAGACCATTATTGGAACAAATCTCTCAAATGGATATAATTAGATGTTCAAATACTGCAATTCCTTGGTTTGTAGGTGAGTTATTCTCATTATCCAAACAACCAGATAGAATGAGTAATATGATTACAATGTTTTTTGGGATAATGGAAAATTATCTTAAAGAAAATAGCAAGTTGATTATTAGTCATTCTCCATCAAGTAAAAAGTATACAAAACCTGGATTTTGTGAAGAAGGATTTTTATACATAATGCAAAATGGAGAATTAAATTTAAAATCTTATTTGTACTCTATATGGGCAAATGTTGAAGGGATTACATGGGGAGGGAATACTAATTTTTCATTAATTAATTCCAATAATATTGAACATAACTTAATTACTGGACCATTGCTTGAATCTGAAGATGTAATTGAGCAAGATCAACAGAATATTTGTCTTGAATCTGAAGAAATAAATAATTTTTGGAACACAATTCCAGCTGAGGAAACTATGCAGCATATTGTTACTTCTTTAATTTATTCAAATATCAACGCAAGAAAGATTGGTAATATGATATCAGTACCTATTGAGTTTGTTTCAGAAATTGCTGAGAATTAATTATTATTATTATTATTATAAGCTCGCAATAGCGAGCTAACAGGTTTAAAACCTCGCGCTTTAGTGCGAATTCTAGAAATATTTTTTAGCGGCTATGCCGCAATAAACATTGCGGGCATAGTCACGCTGTATCTTTACCAAGATAGCGAGAGCTTTGTTCGTGGAGACGAACAAAGATGATTAAAACAACCCTAAGACGATATAGCCACAAAGTTGGATTAAATTTTTGGCACATGGAATGGTGCACAAAATATCGATACAACATGATGAATAAATTAAAGAATAAAAATCTTGTGACAGCATGTATATTAAAAGTTGCAAAAAAACACAAAATAAAAGTACATATAATTTCTGTGATGCCAGATCATATTCACATGTTAGTAAGTTTACCAAAAAATTTGACAGATAGTCAAGCATTAAGTATCTTAAAAGGTGGGTCATCTTACTTAATTTTTCGTAACAATGAAAATTTTGCTTTAAGATATCCAAGAAGAAATTTTTGGTCAGCAGGATCTTGTTCAGTAACAGTTGGATATAATGATTTAGAATCAATGACAAATTATATTGAAAATCAAGAACAACATCACGAAGTAGCTTTTACATAGAAACCCCGACCTTTAGGTCGCGGGAGTATGTCATGTAGTCTCCAGGGTCATATCCTTTACCTACATGTTTAAGATTTGGATTAGGTGGTGTGAACACACTTAATTCAAACTCAGGCATATGTTTATCCCAAATAAATAAACCTACCCAGTCAATTACTTTTTCAACAGGATAATATATTGCAGTTGGATTAATTGATGCATCTAAAACTGAATCATCGCCTGTGTAAGCTAAAAAAGGAAAATGTCTTTGAACTCCATCTTCAACAGAAATGACGTATTCTTCAAGACCTAAATCTTGCATATATGTTTCGTATATAGTTTTTCTTTGAAATGAACTAATCCCAAATGTTTCAGGTCTAACAACTGATTCTAAATTAGGTGTGTGTGTTGTTTTAATTTCATCTACTGTTTTATTATTGACCATATACATTCCATCTTGATCTGCAACATAGAATGTATTGTTACCAAGATTATGCATAACATTTCTTAAAACTTCTCCTTTTGGATTTACAATAGTAATAGATGCCATTGGTGATGGAGTATGAGTTATATTTCTTGCACTAATAACGTCATTAATTGAATAATCTTGGACAGGAATCCCTTCTTCATCTAGAATATCAAAAATCTCTTGAGATTCCATAAAAACTACATTGTTGTCATCTATTTCATCGCTTAATGATGCAAAATATCTTTTAATTTCATCTTCTAACACTATTGAACAGTCTATTGGGTCGATAATTGCAGTTGCAAAATTTTTAGCTATCAATGGATTATTCCCAACTAATTCTGTTGGCTGTTCTTCAGAAATCAAATTAATATGTCCGCCATAATGTAAATTTACTGTTTTGAATAACCTATCATTATAGAAAATGTCAAAATTTTTTGCTTCTTCATTGTGTGCTAAAGTGCTTGAACATATCATATCGTAAGCTGATGTTGCTAAAAATTCAGAATATATATTTTCAAGAACATGTACTAAATCCCAACTATCTCTCTCCATATGTTGCAAATTTTTAAGTTATATTTAAAATTGACTTCTAACAAATTTTTAACACAATATATTTATACACAACTTCTTTATTGACCAGTTATGGGGTATATTCATAAACTAAGTTCTTTGGTTAAGATTCATTTTAAGAATGCTTTTATTTACAGAATGGATTTTATGGCGTCAATTATTATTACTCCAATAATAATACTAATGGAATATTTTACTTGGAGAATGTTTTTTTCAATGTCTCAAACTATTCAAGGGTACACATTTGATGACATCATGAAGTATTATGTTATTATAATGTTAGTTTCACATTTTATATATAATCAAGTAGGTCAACGAGTTCAACAGAAAATAATGTACGGAGATTTAAATCAATTTTTATTAAAACCAATGGATGTAATTTCTCAGTTTTTATCAGAAGACATGGCTCAAAGAATGATTGCGTTTTTAGTTGAGGTGATTCCATTATTTATTATAATGATAATTGCATTAAAAATAAGTATTCCATGGATTAACATAATTATGGTATTGATTAGTATGATAATGGCTTTTTTTATTAATTTCTTTATTAGTTTTTTTATGGGGTTGCTATCATTTTGGTTATATAAATCTGAGTCATTCCAATGGTTAATGTTTTGGTTTTTAATGATGATGTCAGGTCAGTTTATTCCTTTAGAATTTTTTGGTGAAACATTTTTTAACATTTCAAAATTCATGCCATTTTACTATATGAGATATGGTGTTGCTCAGATTTTTTTAGGAAAATTAACAGTGGTTGAATCAATTCAAATTATTGGAATCCAATTTGTATGGGTATTGATTTTATATGGGATTGTTAGATTTTTTTATGGAATAGCAGTTAAACAATATGGAGCTGTTGGCGGATGAAAATAGTTAAATATTATATGCAAGCAATTAAGATGGTAATTGCTAGGGAGATGATGTATAGAATTAACTTTTTTATCAGGATGATCACCTTATTTTGTTTTGAGTTAATGGGTCCGTTAATTACAACCTTGATTTATATGAGTTCAAAAGGTATTCTAGGATGGTCTTTATATGAAATTTTACTTTTACAGGCAGTTTTTATGTTTATTAATTCAATTGAAAGGATGTTTTTTCAAAGAACAGATTGGAGTCTTAGTATGTATGTAAGGTCAGGTAGCCTTGATCGGTTTTTATTGTATCCAATAGACACGTTAACATTGATTTCAGCAAATAACTTTACACCAGAACAAATATTTACTAATGTACTGAGTATAATTTTGTTTATTTATTCATTTATTCAGTTAAATATTTCTTTGACATGGATGATGATTTTGAAGTTTATTATATTATTTATATTTGCATTAGTGTTTATTTATTCCATGGCAATGCTTAGGTTCTCAATAATAATTAGAGTAGTTGTTATGAACAGACTTGGTGAACTTCATAGAACAATTAAGAATTTTGCACTATATCCAATCAATGTATATGGTCCAATACTCTCAGCATTCTTTAAATATATTCTACCTATATCAATACTAACAAATTATCCAACTGCTGTTATCTTAAATAGGTCTCTTGAGAACATTCAATATGTAATTTTATCTATTATTATCTTGTTTATATTAACTAGATTATTTTGGAAAAATGCAATTAAAAATTATGCAAGTGCAGGTGGTTAAAAATTATACATGTAAAAAAATTAAAAAAACATTTTAAAACATTCAAGAAAAAAGAAGGATTGCTTAATTCAGTTAAGTCACTTTTTAAACGAGAAGAAATTATTGTAGAAGCGTTGAATAGTATTTCTTTTAATATTAAAAAAGGTGAAATACGAGGGTTTATTGGACCCAATGGCGCTGGAAAATCAACAACAATTAAGATTTTATCAGGAATACTTTATCCAACAGAAGGTGAAGTTCTAGTAAATAAATTTAAACCGTGGCATCAACGTGAAAAGTATGTTAAAACAATAGGTGTGGTATTTGGACAAAAACAACAATTATGGGTAGATTTGCCACCTCTTGATACATTTTATCTAAATAAGACTATATATGAGATTCCTGACAAATTATTTAAGAAGAATTTAGATTATTTTGTAAACTTGTTTGAAATTAAAGATATAATTGAGAGACCTGCTCGTCAATTGTCTCTTGGAGAGAGAATGAAATGTGAATTAGTTAGTTCACTTTTACATGACCCTGATATTGTATTTTTAGATGAACCTACTATCGGCCTAGATGCCATTGCAAAGGATAAGATAAGGGACTTTATTAAAAAAGTTAACAAAGATAAGAAAACTACTTTTTTATTAACAACACATGACTTGGATGATATTGAGAATTTATGTGAAAAAATTATTATTATTAACAAAGGATTAATAGTATATGACGATACTTTAGCAAAATTAAAGACTAAAGTTCTAAAAAATAAAATAATTGATGTGAAGTTTTCTAAAAAGATTAAAGATTATCAAAGTCCTAAAGGTATTAAAGTAATTGATAAAACAGATTATGATGTAAAGATTCAAGTGGATAGAGGTCAACATAAGATTGAAAAAGTCATAAATTACTTTATTAAGAATTATCCAATTCAAGACATAAATGTGAGTAATCCACAGATTGAGACTATTATTAAGAAGATATATAGTAAATAGGTTTAAAAAAATCAAATGTTGAAATTTATATTTTATAGGATATGATTTTTGTAAGCAATAATCAATATATATGTCAATTATTTTCTCCACTAGATGTTTTCATTTTGGGGGAGAGATTTATCTCATACTGGTCTTACGGATGTTCTTTCATTAAAAAATATTATAGAGTATATCAGATTTAGCCCAGTGGAGAAATATTTAAGAATCACTAAAGCTCATCAGCAGAAACATTTAGATAAATTGGGTGTTGCTCCAGTAGCACAATTTGCTAAAAAAGGAAATTGGATAGATGAGGATACTTCTGACTTGGAAAAGTCAATTACATCAAATTATGAGGGTAATATATGGCATACTACAATCCCTCATGTAAAAGGGCCTAACAAATCATTGGGGGATCCAGAAAATCTTAAAATTTTACATCTAACAGATTTACATATTGGAATATATACTTATGATGAATTTCTTGAGAAACATAAAAATATTTTGGACCATGAATATGATATTGTCATAGGTACAGGGGACTGGGTACATTTGGGATCTGAAGAATTTACAGAAGAGTATGTTGAATTTTTTAAACAAATTAGGTCAAAGAACAAATTTGCAATAACTGGAAATCATGATGGCCGAGACATTACAGAGAATGAAATAATTAAAGATAGATTAAATGTATCAGGTTTTGATGTCATAAATTTTGAAAAAAGAATATTAGATTTTAATGGTTACAAAGTTGAGGTTGTTGGATTTCCAGATAGAAGATCCTTTGATTTGATGGACTCACTTAATGGAAATCCTTGGCAAAAAAAGGTTTATGAGTTATTGGATGAAAAAGAAGAAGATATAGACTTTACAATATCAGCTTATCACAGACCTGATGATATATTTAGTGCTGCTAGGGTAAATGGAGACAACTATATTATTCCTGGAGATAGACAAAATTTGATTCTTGCAGGACATTATCATGATTGTGGAATTAAGATTAGTGCATTTAACCATGTTTTATTTTCATTAAAGTTTTGGTTAGGATTCCATGGTGTAGCAAATGGACTTAATAATCTTTATGGTGGGATAAAAATGCCAAATTCTGACACTGTGATTAATGTTGGTCCAGGATCAGTTGATAAATTAATGTTTAGAGTACCGGGATTTCAAACTGTAAGAACATGGTTTCCAACAATTTATCAGAAAATTAAAAACTATGAATATTTTACAATGTTAGATAAATTTAGGTTTCCAAAAAGCATTCAGAAGTTTACAGGAAGAGAATATATGCCTGGATTAAATAAGATAGCTGGAAGAGTAGCTGGACCTGAGATATTGACAGTTACAAACTATTCTAATTAAGATAAAATTTATTAAGCTAATTAATTAAAATTAAATTATGAAACAAGGAGTTAATGCTGTAATTTTAAATGAAAAGGAAGAAGTTCTCTTGTTAAGACGAGCAGACGGGAAATTTAAAGGATGTCTTACAATGCCTGGAGGTAAAGTTGAACCTGGAGAGACTTTGTCAGAGGCTATGATTAGAGAAGTTAAAGAAGAGACAAATTTGGATGTTATAGGTCATCAATTTATTAACAAATTTTATTTTCCTAAGATTGATGTTGAAGTAGGAATTTTTTTTGCACAGACTTCAGGGACCATAGATTTGGATCTAAGAGAATCCTCTGAATATTTTTATATAAAACCATCCAAAGAAAATGTTGATAAGTACTTTGACCAGTTTGAGAATCACAGTCCAGAAGTAATTCATGATATTTTTAATTCAGTAAATTTTTTTCTTAAGTCAAGAAAAAAGTTATTAAATTTAAGTAATCAATCAAATGTATTTTTTACAGACAGAGGAAATAGATCCATAAATTTAGCTTTAAAACTAGCTAAGAATTTAGGTAAAACAAAAGCATTTATTCAAGATCAAGGTGGATGGATTACCTATGAACAGTATTTGAAGAAAATAAAATTTGATTATCATTTTTTGGATACAGATTATGGAGTTGTCAGTTTAGACATTATTAAAAAACATATTGATTCAGATTCTGTGTTATTGATTAATTCAATGCCTGGGTATTTTGCAGTTCAGGATAATATGGACAAAGTAGCAAAATTGTGTCGTGAAAAAGGATGTCTTTTGATTAATGACGTTGCTGGAAGTATTGGTACAGAGCAAGCTAAATATGGAGATATTATAATTGGAAGTTTTGGTAGATGGAAACCTCTTAATCTTGAATATGGTGGGTTTATTTCATTTAATGAAAAAGAATATTCAAAGTTTTTGTCAAACAATTTTGACAAAGAATTAAAAGAGTTTTATCCGGAATTGTTGAAACAATTAAATGGGTTAGATAAACGTAGAGAAGCTTTTTTAGCAGTTTCTAAAAAGATAAAAACCCAGTTATCACAATATGATGTTATTCATAAGGATCATTTAGGGTATAATGTGATAGTTAGATACTCAAGTCCAAAAGAGAAATTAGATATTATGAATTATTGTAAACTGTATAATTATGAATATACTTTATGTCCAAGATACATTCGAGTAATGGATGATGCTATAAGTATTGAGGTCAAAAGATTATGAGTGATAATATTTTTGAGTCTGAAGACAGAGTTGAGCAACAAGATAAAGTTGAACCACAAGATAATAGATTAATTGAGTTTTGTCCACGATGTTTTAGTACTGATATTAGTGGCCAAGGAAGAAGAATTTCTAGATGCTTAGATTGTGATATGATTATGCGGTTATTTCCAAGTGGAATAAAAACGGAAATTCCTGAAAAAAAGAATATATCTTCAAAAGATAAAAAACAATGGGATAATAATGTTAGAACTTTAAGAACAAAAAATAAGTGGGTCTTAGTTGTAGCTGTAGTTATCTTTTCATTTCTATATTTTAAGGTTGACGTCATTGAACTAAAAGTTGGGATTGGTGTCTTAATTGGATTTATGTTTTTACTTCAAATATTGGATTTAAAAAAAGAAGTTAAGTCTGGGTTATAAATAATAAAACAAATTTAACAATCTTTAAAAATAAGATATTAATTGCAACATCCATGTTAAATTTAAGATTACCTTTTGTCGCTCTATTTGAGACTGATGAAGGAAAGTTTGTTTCTTTATACAATATATTAGGATTAGAACATACAGGTACCTTAGGATTTCCAAATATAGATCAAATTAGTGAAGCAGCTCCAGGAATAGAAGAAAAAATCGAGCATATGAGAGAACCTATTACTGTACTTGATACTTTAGATGCAGTTATGGATATGGGGTCTTGGTTAAACTATAATGGTTTGTTATTGTATGAGGGTCAAGCACTTGAAGAGATACTATTTAGAAGATTATCACATGGAGAAGATTTTGTTGAAGAATTAAAAATTATTACTGATGCGCATAGAGATTATCATGAAAATTTTTATGGAATTAAAGGTAAGTTAAAAAGTGGGGACTATCAAACTGCTGAGTCCATGTTAGAGCCAGATTCTTACAGGCAAAGAGAAGAATTGTTGGATTTGATTATAGGTAATATTAAAAGAAATGTGGGGTACAATCGGATTGATGATGTTCAAAAAGATATTCAAGCATTGCAAAGATTCTCAGACCTTTTAGGAGGTGACGATCCTTTTGAGAAAAGAGATGAAGTTCTTGATGATATTTATGATGAAATTACAAAAAATATTGGATATAGTTGGTGGAACGATGCAGTTAAGCAATCACAAAAATTGGCAGGAATTAATTCAATGATGGGTGGAGATCAAACTAGTTTACATGTATATGTTAGTCAAAAAAAAGGTTCTTTAGAGGATAGAGCTGCTTTGATGGAAAAATGTGACAAAGGAATTGCTGATACGATGCATATGGGAATCTCTACAGTTTTAGAACCAAAATATGATGAATCAGTTGCCATTATAGGATTATTGCCTTTGATAGATAATCCAGACCCTGCACAGAATAAAGAGTTTTATGTAGCGCTTGAAGAGGAAGTGTATGCAAAATTGAATAGTGAATTCTCCTATGGTGTTGGAGTAAGTAGGTCAGGCAGTTTGCAATATCCAGATAGAGCAGTTGCAGTAATTAATAATTTAAATCCATTGCTTGGAACCCTTAAATCCTATATTGATGGAAATACAGATAGTGTTGAAATTCATGTGCAGGGAGGTATATATTCTATTTATGTTGAAAACATTGAAGCAATGCAAACTAAATTTGTTAAAAGTTATAAGGGAAGTCAGGATAGAAAGGATTTATTATTTGTAATGGATAAATTAAAAAATCAGGAATTCGAAGATAAAACTTACGCAAGTCCAATGTTTATATGGATGGAGAAAAATATTGAGACCCCTAGCCGAGATTTTCAAAAATAATATAAACCACTTCTGAATTAAATCAATTAGGTGATATATCAATGGCAATAGAATTCCCAAATTCAATGGAAGAATTAGTATATTTTACATCAAGAAAGACAGACAAAGGCAGTATTAAAGCATGGGCAAAACGTGATATGTGTCCTGAATGTGGTAAAGGATTAATGGCTAAACCAAAAAATCCTAAAACAGGAAAACCAAAAATTAGAGCTAGTTATTATCAATGTCCCGAATGTGATCATGAAGTTGGTAAGACTGAATATGAAGGAACGTTAAAAGTTGAGGTTATTTACACTTGTGAACATTGTCAACATAAAGGAGAAGCAGTAATTCCTTTTGCTAGAAAAAAGTATCAAGGTGTAGATGCATTTATTTTTGAATGTGGGTCATGTAGTGAGAAGATTGCTATCACAAAAAAGATGAAGAAACCTAAGAAGAAATAATTCTTTTTCATATTTTACTTTTTTCTATTCAAATTTACCAGGCCAAAAAAATCCTCCGAATTGTTGCCCATTTTTAGTGTAAGGATGATGAATCGGTGCATCATATGTACGTTCTCCATCATCATGTAAAACATCTGCTCTTATTACAGGTATACCATTAATGGTGCGAGTATAAACTAATGTTCCAGCATCCATGCATTCCAATTTAACAACTTCATTTTTAACAAGAATTGTTATATTTTTATTTCTAATATTTTCTCCATTAAATTGTTTGGGGCATGCACTACCACCAGTATTAGAATTAGGGTTCCACCAATATGGGCCAACCGCAAGACCATTGGAAATAATTCTGTCAGTACCAGTAGTTTCACAATCAAAAAAACAATTGTCTCCACCTCTAAATGGATTGTAATAGGACACTTCAACATAAAAATCAAATCCAGGAGGAAGTGGAGGTAATTGTGTACTATTTTTATTTATGGGTGTAGGGTATGGAGTATTTGTAGGTGTAGGTGTAAGATTGGATTGATTACTTGGATGATATATTTCTGTAGGTTGTGGCGTAGATTGAACAACTTGAGCAATGTTTGCAGATTGTGAAGAATTCTGTCTAAATGCATTATATAGCTTTGGTCCTTCTACTGCACCATACCAAACAGCTGTTCCAACAAGAGCAGCTAATATTAAAAATATTAACCCTTTTGGATTACCTGGTTCATCTTGAATAAAATCTTGTTCTTCATATATAACTTCCTCTAACTCACCTGGCATTTCATAATCTTCTTCTTCAAAATATTCATCATCCTCATCATAATCAGGTAAATTCTCTTCAACCTCATGCAAATTACCTTGATCATCTAACCAATATAGATAACCATCATCACCTTCCAAATAGACCATTTTAGTTATTTCTAAGTAGTTATATTTAAATATGGTTGTAAATGTGACATGATTTTCTTCAAAACCACATACAAAAGTTTATATATTTCTTACGTTTTTCTCATTCAATCTTATAGGTGGGGTTTAGTTGACAGATAAAAAGGTAAAGTTTGATATTGACAATGGTCAGTCATTTTTTGCTGATGAGGTTGGTGTTATTCACAATCCATTAAAAATGATTCTTGATTTTCGTAGTATTACTCCAAGAGTAGATGTACGAAGTAATGAATATCAGACACTGGTTCTAAGACATAGTGTAGTTGTAATGGATCCATTTACTGCAAAGAACTTATCAGAGATACTAAAAAAAAATATTAAGAATTACGAGAAACAGTTTGGCAAAATTACTAAACCGGAACCACTA
>Ga0233437_1002170_pt1 | contig 31237 bp, 33 predicted proteins | sample SI_122_August201_FD_182714 | JGI IMG/M metagenome (GOLD analysis project Ga0233437, IMG submission 182714) | Seawater microbial communities from Saanich Inlet, British Columbia, Canada - SI_122_August2016_200_MG | ecosystem: Environmental > Aquatic > Marine > Inlet | place: Canada: British... | reverse complement strand
TCCCACAAAAAAAGACCCCGTTCCCTTTAAAGGAACGGGGTCTTGCTTAAGTCTTAAGTCTAATGTCTTAAGTCTTTTAGTCCATGTGTTGGATCATTGCCTGCCCAAACTCGGAGCATTTGACTTTAGTTGCGCCATCCATCAGGCGGTCGAAATCGTAGGTGACGGTTTTGGCTGCGACTGCGCCACTCATGCCTTTGAGGATGAGATCGGCGACTTCGTGCCAGCCCATATAGCGGAACATCATCTCGCCAGAGAGAATGACAGAACCGGGGTTGACCTGGTCAAGGTCAGCGTATTTGGGGGCTGTACCATGCGTAGCTTCGAAAATCGCGCGGCCAGTGGTGTAGTTAATATTTGCACCGGGGGCAATACCCATACCGCCGATCTGGGCAGCGAGTGCGTCAGAGAGATAATCGCCGTTCAGGTTCATGGTGGCGAGTACATCGAAAGATTTTGCACGGGTAATGGTCTGCTGGAAGACGATGTCTGCGATGGTGTCGCGGATGTTAAGTTTGGTTTTCCATTTTCCGTCGCCATGGGTGTCCCAAAGGGCTAGGGCTTCTTTGACTTCTTCGATGATCTCTGCCTGTTTATCGGGAGCCATCATATCGAAACCGGGGTCAACAGCTTTGGCATTTTCTTCAACGGTCATCTCTGGGTTGGCTTCTTTATTGTCTAAAATCCAGGTTTCGCGCTCGGTGACAATATCATTGCGGAACTCGCCTTTGGCTATTTCGTAACCCCAGTTACGGAAAGCACCTTCGGTGTATTTCATGATATTGCCTTTATGAACAAGGCTGACATCTTTGCGGTTATTGTCTAGTGCCCATTGGATGGCAGCGCGCACGATGCGGGCGGTACCTTCTTGAGAAACAGGCTTAATGCTGATACCAGCGGTGTCAGGGAAGCGGAATTTTTCGTATTGTTCAGGGAATTCTTCTTTCATCATATCCATGAACTTTTTATTCTCTTCGGTGCCTTCTTCAAATTCTGCGCCGGTGTAAATATCTTCGGTGTTTTCACGGAAAATGACCATGTCAACATATTCGGGGTGCTTCACGGGGGAGGGCACACCTTCGATATATTGTACGGGGCGTTGGCAAACATAAAGATCAAGCAGTTTGCGGAGTGCAACATTCAGGGAGCGGATACCGCCACCGATGGGGGTGGTGAGAGGTCCTTTGATGCCGACAACATACTCTTCAAAGGCTGTGATGGTTTCTGCGGGCAGCCATTCGTTGAACATATCGTAGGCTTTTTCGCCTGCGTAAACTTCCATCCATTGGATCTTACGCTTGCCGCCGTAGGCTTTCTCTACAGCTGCATCAAAAACACGCACAGAAGCCTTCCAGATGTCGCGCCCGGTACCGTCGCCTTCAATGAAAGGCAATACAACGTTGTCAGGAACCTGTAAAACACCATCAACCATGGTGATCTTTTCCCCTTCTGCAGGGACAGTAATTTTTTCGTAACCCATTTTATTTCTCCTTCGGTCTTTTTTTGGAATAACGAGAAATATTATAGCAGGAGGCAAGAGCGCAAGTCAGTGACGATTGTCATCATAGCCACCCGTAAGTTGAGACTTTAACCTTGACAAATTCCCGCCCTTGCATAGAATCACGCACAATGTCTAAGCAACCCTTTCACTTAACACCGCAAGCTGATTCGCCCATTGGGGCGGGGCATGCTTTTCGTTTTATTTATTAGAGAGCCATTCGTGGCTCTCTTTTTTTATACCTAAGGACAAGAAATATGCTGAAGCTCCCCGGATTGATCGACCCTCACGTTCACGTGCGTGAACCCGGCCAAACCCACAAAGAAGATTGGGATACAGCAACATCTGCAGCGCTAGCAGGTGGTTTTACGACCATCTTCGCGATGCCCAACACAAAACCGCCCATCTTCGACGAAGACACCCTCAACCTTGTGCTTGCTTCCGCTAAAGAAAAAGCGCGCTGTGATTATGCCCATTTTGTCGGCGCAGGACCTAAAAATGCCTCTGTTGCTGCAAAACTCGCCGCGCGCGCTGCCGGTCTCAAAATGTATCTCGACTCCACTTTCGGTGAATTACGCCTCGATGATATGTCGCTTTGGCACGCACACTTTGAGCAATACCCAAAAGAATATCCCATCGTCTTGCATTCCGAATCTCGCACGATGGCTGCCGGGATTTTATTCGCGGCGATCTATGACCGTCCTGTTCATATTGCGCATCTTTCCTTAAAAGAAGAGATAGAAATAATCAAAGCTGCCAAAGAGCGCGGGCTAAAGGTGACCTGTGAAGTCGCCCCGCATCATCTTTTTATCCGTTCACAGCTTTGTGATGAAGAGCGCGGCATCAAGAGCGAAGGTAGGCAAGAAGTCCGCCCAAGATTAACGACCCAAGCCGATATTGACACTCTCTGGGAGAATATGGATGTGATCGATTGTTTCGCCACAGATCATGCTCCACATACGCTTGAAGAGAAAGATTCGCAAAAGCCCCCGCCCGGATTTCCGGGACTAGAAACGGCGCTTCCGCTTTTGCTCACAGCCGCCAGCGAAGGTCGTTTTACGGTAGATGACATCATCGAAAAAATGTATACCGCCCCGAAGAAGATTTTCCACATCCCAGACCAGGCCGAGACATGGGTTGAAGTGGACGAAAATGCCCAATACGAGATCCGTGCCGAAGAGATGTACTCTCGTTGCGGATGGACACCCTTTGAAGGCTGGCAAGTGAAAGGGCGTGTGACGCGGGTTGTCCTCCGAGGAAAAGATGTGTATAAAGATGGAGAAGTTCTCGCGGAGAAAGGCTACGGGAAAGACATCCGAGCATAACGTCATTGCGAGGGAGTTCCTGAGCGGAGCGTAGCGAAGTCGAAGGACGACCGAAACAATCTCCCCGACTGTCTTGGAGACTGCCGCGTCGGGCTATCGCCCTCCTCGCAGTGACAAAAGAAAAGGATTTATGCAAAACTTCACCGATGTGAAACTCGAGATATTTACCCCGCAGGAGTATGTGCTGCAATTGCGCGATGAACTGGCGAAAGTCGGCGCGGGCGTGATCGGCAATTACGATCATTGTGTGGCGCTCTACCCCATCCAGGGCTATTACCGACCGCTGGCAGAAGCCAATCCTTTTGAAGGAGAAATTGGCAAGATCAATGTAGGCAGCGAATATAAGATAGAAGTGAATTGCAAACGGGATTTGGTAAATGTCGCGCTCAAAGTTATCAGGGGAATTCATCCCTACGAAGAGCCGCTGATCAATATCATCCCTTTGGCAAACCATCTTTTCAAGGGATAGGCAAAGATATGTTGCGCTTTATTTCCAGAACGTTACTCCGCAAACTTTTTTATAAACCCCTGAGTATTGATGAGCTGCGCGAAAGTCAAAACCGCTCTGCAAAGATGATGCAGAAAGTGCCGAAAGCTATTTCAGTGGAAGGCTTTTCGATTAACGAGCTTTCAGCGGAATGGGTCACACACAAAAATGCAAATGCAGAAAAGATCATTCTCTACTTGCACGGCGGCGGCTATGTTTCTGGGAAATTGGATATGTACCGCTTACTCTGTGGCAACATTTCTGAGAAAAGCGGGGCGCGTGTCTTGCTGCCAGAATATCGTCTTGCACCAGAGGATCCTTTTCCCGCAGCTCTGGAAGATGCGCTCTCGGTTTATTCTTGGCTGCTGCAAAATGAGACATCGGCAGAGAATATCTTTCTCGCAGGCGACTCTGCGGGCGGAGGTTTGAGTTTGGCAATGACACTCGCCCTGCGCGACGAAGGCCGTCCGCTTCCGGCTGGGATTATTTGCCTTTCCCCGTGGACAGATTTGACTTTTAGCGGCGACTCACACAAGACAAACGCGAAAAAGAGTGTCATCTTGCACCCCGAAGGTTTGCGCTTATGGGCAGATAGTTATGTCGCCCACGCCGACCCGCGTACGCCGCATATTTCACCGGCTTTTGCGGACATGACGAGTTTCCCGCCGATGCTCATTCAGGTCGGCGCGGAGGAAGTCTTCCTCGATGATGCCTGCATGGTTGCTGAGAGAGCCATATCCGTAGGCGTGGACGTGACACTCTCATTTTATGAAAAGATGTGGCATGTCTGGCAGACGATCGGGATTTTGCCTGAAGCAAAGAAAGCCTTTGATGAGATTAGTGAATTTGTAAAGAGAGTAGAACGCGAATAAATTTTGTCGCAACAGGATTGAAATCCCTCGCTCAGCACATTAAAGCCCCAGAGGGGCTTCCACAAACTCAGGCAGGGCTTTAGCCCGCACCGAAAATAAGGAGAGAAAAATGAAAAGAAAATTGACCTTACTCATCACCACCCTGATGCTGATTCTCTCCGCGTGTGAGATCACGCCGACGCCTTTACCTGAGCCAGAAACTGAACCCGCCCAAGTGGATGCCGTACCGGAAGCAGAAGAAGTAGTTCCTGAACCGACAGCGACCTTTACGCCAGAATCCGCTGAAAATGACACTCCAGCGGAAGAAGAAGTTGCAGCACCAGAAGAGACGGAAGAGAAAACTGAACAATGTCTTGAATTACTCACCCCCCTCGACAAAGCCGACCTCCCCGCCGAAGGGAAAGTCGTTTTTTCATGGACAGCCCATGATAGCGCAGAAAGTTACTCGCTCAACTTCATTTTTCCCGACGGCCTAACACTTGAATTCGCAACGAATGAAACCACGAAAAACCGCTATATGGATGGCTTCTCGATGCACCCCGCCTACAACCAGAGCGGCGAGCACCAATGGAATGTGACCGCCCTGAATGCCGCAGGTGAAGAGATTTGCCAGAGCGATTTTTTCACTTTCACGAAGCCACAAACGCCTGAAAACAAGCCGCAGGGGGATGGTGGCTGTGGTGCTTGTGGAATTACTGGAGGCGAAACAGGTGGCAATGTCGAAGAATAAATCAGCAAGAAAATGCCATGACATAATGGAACCAAGCCAAAAACATGCTCTGTTACAAGTTACAGGTTGAAGGTTCAAGGTTACAAACCAGCCTTCCAATCCTTCAACCTTAAACCTTTAACATTCAAACCTTAAATCCAAAGGAGAAAAAATGCCCACTTCCCCCCAATCCCCCCACCTGCCCTTTGGCGATAACGTCCACTCGCCGTGGTACGGCAAAGACGTTCTGAGCGTCAAAAACCTTGACCGCAAAGACCTCGAATATATCTTCGGCGTTGCCCACGAAATGCACGGAATGGTCGACCGCGTCGGATCCTTTGACCTGCTCAAAGGCAAGATTTTGGCGAATCTATTTTATGAGCCATCCACGCGTACATCCTCATCTTTCCACGCCGCGATGGAACGTCTCGGCGGCAGCGTTATCCCGATCAACAACGTGAAATATTCATCCGTCTCGAAGGGTGAAAGCCTCGCTGATACCATCCGCACCCTCGAATGCTACGCCGATGTGATCGTCCTGCGCCACCCCGAAGTCGGCTCAGCTGCCATTGCCGCAGAAGCCGCAGAAAAACCCGTCCTGAACGCAGGCGACGGCGTTGGCGAACATCCCACGCAAGCTTTGCTCGATCTTTTCACCATTTTCTCAGAACTCGACATCGGTGAAATTGACGGAAAAACCATCACCATGCTTGGCGATTTGAAATATGGGCGCACCGTCCATTCGCTCGCTCGCTTGCTGACGCTCTACGATGTCAAACTTAACTACGTCTCGCCCGATATTTTGAAAATGCCCCAAGAAGTGATGGATGAAGTTGCCGCAAAAGGCATCCCACAAGCTGAATACAGCAGCCTCGAAGAAGTTCTCCCCGAAACCGACGTGCTCTACGTTACCCGCGTGCAAAAAGAGCGTTTCAAGAATCCCGGCGATTACGAAAAAGTAGCTGGTTCCTTCGTCATCAACACCGAGATCATGAAAGCCGCCAAAGAGCAAATGATCGTCATGCACCCCCTCCCCCGCGTCAACGAGATCAGCCCCGATTTCGACAAAGACCCGCGCGCCGCCTACTTCCGCCAAATGGAATACGGGCTTTATGTAAGAATGGCGCTGCTGGCGATGGTGCTCGGTAAAGCCTAATCTATTCACCACAAAGAACACGAAGGGTCACGAAGCTTTTAGGCTTTTCCTTTGTGTGCCTTTGTGCTCTTCGTGGTAAAAAAACAAAATGGAAACTTTTTTTAGCTTTTTAGAACGACGTGTGGATGATTGCTCATCCCTACTCTGTATCGGACTCGACCCACATCTTGCCGACCTCCAACATCCCACTCCCGAAGCCGCCCTTGATTTTTGCTTGAGTATCGTTAAAGAAACATCTACCTACGCCGCAGCATTCAAACCCAACGCCGCCTTCTTCGAATATTTCGGTGCCGAAGGGTGGATAGCCCTCCAAAAACTGATTTCTGCCATAAAAGCAGAATCGCAACGCCTCGGCTCCATGATCCCCGTCATCCTCGATGCCAAACGCGGCGACATCGCCTCCACAGCCGAAGCCTACGCCAAATCCGCCTTCGAGCACCTCGGTGCGGATTGCATTACCCTCAACCCCTATCTCGGCAAAGATTCTATTGACCCTTTCTTGAAATTCCCAAAAAAAGGTGCGTTTTTGCTCTGTAAAACGAGTAATCCTGGTAGCGATGATTTGCAAAATCTGCTCGTCAAGAATTCCGAATTCTCCGAGAATTCGGGATTCTCCCCCCTCTATATCCACGTCGCCCAACTTGCCCAAAGCTGGAACACCGCCAACAATATCGGCCTCGTCGTTGGCGCAACCCAACCCGAAGCATTAGCCAAAGTCCGCGCTGCCGCACCCGATTTGTGGTTTCTCTCCCCCGGCGTCGGCGCCCAAGGCGGCGATTTAGCCACTGCGCTCAAAGCTGGTCTCCGCGCCGATGGCAAGGGGATGCTCATCAATGTTTCACGCTCGATTGCGCGGGCAGAGAGTCCTAAACGCGCGGCGGCTGAGTTGCGTGATGAGATTTTGCAGGTGAAGAACCAACTCAACTTCTAATATGTCATTGCGAGGAGCATCTTTTCGCGACGAAGCAATCTTCCTCTTTGAGAAGAAGACTGCCACGCCGTCGAAAAGCATCGACGGCTCGCAGTGACAGGAGAATATATTATGAAATATAAAACCCTCGCCGACGGACTTCTCTCCGCTGGTTGCGTCAAATTCGGTGAATTCACACTCAAATCCGGGGCAAAGTCGCCCATTTATGTTGATCTGCGCCGTTTGGTCGCTTTCCCTGATTTGTTAAAAGAAGCTGCTGCCGCTTACGCTGATATTATGCAAAATCTCGATTTCGATCAACTTGCCGCTCTCCCCTATGCGGCGATGCCAATCGGCACGGCGATTTCTCTACACGGCGGTTGGGGGATGATTTATCCGCGAAAGGAAGTTAAGGGCTACGGCACGCAAGTTGAAATCGAGGGCGTTTACGAGGCTGATCAACGCATCGTTGTTATCGACGACTTAATATCTTCTGGCGGAAGCAAGTTGGAGGGCATCATCAAATTAAAAGCTGTTGGTTTAAAAGTTGAAGATATTGTCGTGCTAATAGATCGTCAGCCCGAAGGTGTCGATTTTATGGGTAAGCATGGTTATAAACTGCACAGCGTTTTCATATTGCCGCAATTGCTCGATCATTGGGAGCAAAGCGGCGCAGTGGATGCAAAAATGATCGCTAAGGCACGAGAGTTTTTGGGATAATAAATTTAGAAGAAGGCATTATGCTATACTGATTTAGAAAGCTTTCTGGCCTAAAGAAGAATTCAAGGAGGTATGCGATGAGAAAAGGAAAAACGCTTTCTGGGCAAGGTTTCGTCGAATATGCGTTGATTTTGGCTGGTGTAGCACTTGCTGCGATCTTAATCTTGAATATCAGCGGGGTTAGCGTTCGAGAAGCTTATTGCAAGGCTGTTGTTTCTCTTGGCGGTAATGCCTGTGATGAGAATAAAGATTGTTCATTTGCTTTTGATAGCTCATCTGACCTGGATGCTTGGGAAAGCAATAATGATAATAAACTTAGCCTTGAAGATGGAAAAGCTTGTATTACCGGCGACGGGAAGAGTGCTCAGTCTTATTTGAACCCAAGTTGCTCAAAGAGTCTCCTTTCAGACGATTATTCGATCTCCCTTAGCGACTTAACAGTTGATAAGGAAGTTGATAATAATAAGAATACTGGTTTTGATACCTGGTTTCGGGCAAAAGACGATCAGAACGGCTATCTCTTCATTTACAACTCACGAACAAACTATGTCCGTTTCTGGAAAATCGTGAACGGGAAATGGATTCGTTTATCTGAAAAGAAAGTGCCTTCAAATTGGGGCAATCAAGAGTTGGATTTCAAAATCGATGTCAAAGGCGATACCTTTATTGCCTACCAGGATGGTGAAGCGATCCTACAGGCACGTGACGGCGCCTACACAGAAGGCCAAATCGGCATTCGCAATAAACCCAGCTCAAAATCTTGTATTGGCGATATTTCAGTTGAAAATATTTCAAGCGAGGAGACAAAATGAGCTTAGAAGACTCCCCTTCTTTAGAAGATTTTTCTGACGACTTTCTTTCCCCACCTCCCGATAAGGTCGATAAAAAAAGGCGTTTTTCCCTTATATTGGTCAGCCTGGTTCTACTGATCGTCATTCTTCTGGGCATTAATTTTGCTCAGAGCGGAGCCTATGCTCAACTGGCAGGGAAAGGCTCTCTCTCAGGCTATGCAGTTAACGAAAGCGGCGATGCGATTGCCGTTGAGATATTTATCTTTGGTACCGATATTACTGGGCTTTCAGGTGATGATGGGTATTTCGAGATCAAGAATGTGCCTTCGGGAGAACGCTCGGTCATTATTGCTTTTGGTGATATCGCAACGGAAAAGATCGTTATCTTAGATGCCGGGGGGAATACGGATTTAGGCACGGTCACTGTGCCAACAGAATTAGAGATTGATTATTAAAATACCCTTTTGCGTTTTTGAGCGAGGAAGATATTTTGACAACCCCAGAATGGCTAAAAGTCGCGCGTGAATTACATTCGATGTCGCAGGTTGGGCTGGAGCATGCTCAAAATGGATTTGAGACCGAGCGTTATGAAAGGCTGCGGGAACTCGCAGCGGAGATTGTAAGCAAACAAAGCACACTCTCGGCAGAAGAAGTTTCAGCAAGTTTTGCGATGCAGCCCGGCTATATCACCCCAAAAGTGGATGTCCGTGCTGCGGTCTTTCATGACGGAAAGATTTTGCTCGTCAAAGAAGTAAATGATGGTCGCTGGAGCATGCCCGGCGGCTGGGCGGATGTGGGCGACACACCCTCCGAAGCAATACTCCGCGAAGTGCGCGAAGAGAGCGGATTCGACGCTCGTGTTTTGAGCGTGGTCGGCATTTATGATGCGAATCGCGTCCCCAACGAAGAGTGGATGCCCTTTTATCACGCCTATAAATTACTCTTTCTTTGCGAAATAACTGGTGGCGAAGCACGCACCAGCCACGAAACGCCGGATGTCGGCTTCTTCGGAATCGATGAAATCCCGCCACTTTCCCTTTTTAGAACGACAATGGCGCATATTAAAGACGCCTTTGCGCAGAATGGAAATCCGGCTACAGGAACGGTGATTGAGTAAGTACTAATGAGACACGGATCACACATATTTTACGGATTTGCGCGGATAAAACCTTAACGCGAATGGTGCAAATTAGAGAATTTTAAAATATTCGCGTCATTCGTCCATTTGCGTAATTCGCGTTAAAAACAAAGACTTTTGCTCCTCTTATGAATCTGTGGGAATCTGCTAAGTCCGCGTTCTATTTTTAGAGAAATTCTATGAAAACCAAACTCATCACCCTCTTCGAAAAATGGGCCAATTGGAAAAGCATCCTCGCCCTCTTTGCACTGCAAATGCTCTTCAATCTGGTCATTATGCCCAGCGCATCATCCAGTGATACGCATAATGTCCCGATTCTCGACCTGCAATTCTTTTATACGCCGCAGCGCGCGTATGAGATCATCGGTGCGTATTCGCCAGAATTACGTCAAGCCGCAGCGATGACTCGTCTGACGGTGGATATTATTTACCCTGTCGTTTATGGCTTATTACTCAGCTTTTTACTTATCGTCACATTTCGACGAGCCTTTCCCGATTTCCCTTTTTCGGATGAAATTATCTTTATCCCCTGGGCTGGCGTACTCTTTGATTATCTCGAAAATTTCGGTTTGGCAATAATGTATCTCAGCTATCCAACCGAGCTTTATTTCATCGCACGCCTAACGAGCATTTTCACCACCCTTAAATGGACATTGATCGGTGTGAGTTTCGTTCTGGTACTCATAGCTGCGGTAAAATTGGCTTTCGATAAAAGCTAAAATATAAAGAATAGAATTCGATAGTTGTGATTTAGCATTTCTAGCTTCATGCACATTAGTTTTTAGAGGAAAAGTGATCACAGAAGACAAATACCTTCTTTAACGCGAAAAAACCTTAAATATTCGCGTTTTTCGTCTTTTTCGTGCTTTTCGCGTTAAAAATTTGACGGTCTTCAAACGAGAAATAATTTTATCCGCGTGAATCCGTACAATCCGCCTAATCCGCGTTCTATTCCTTTCATAAGCAAGCAGATTCATCCAGCAGGAGCAATAATTAATGAAGAAAGCCAATTTTGAACGCCTTATCGCAAAAACATTTTTAAGTCTTGAAACCAAATTCGGCTTCAAAAAGACCAGCACCGAATATCACAGCGGGGGCGTGATCGTCACTTTTCAGAATCCCACAACAGAAGTTATCGTAAATTACGAGATCGGTGAATATCCTTGGGTCACTATTGCCGATATCAACAGCCCAAAAACAGATCGCGCCTCGCTCGATTGGCTGCTTGTCGAACTCGGGGAAAGAGAATCTCCCACAACCGACGAAGCATTTATGCCCATCAGAATGGACGATGCACATCTCGAAGCTGAACTTGAGAAGAAAAAAGTACAACTCCTGAAGTTTGGCGCAGATATGCTTAGGGGAGATTTCACCCTGCTCCCCAATTTGCAAGAACGTGCAGAAGACTACCTCGAAGAATGCAAAAGATTTGCAAAACGACATAATGTATAAATCCATTCGCCCCCTTCTTTTTAAGCTCGACCCCGAAACCGCCCATACCCAAACCCTCTACGCGCTCAAACGCGTTCCCGTCATATTTGGCGCACAGCGGATGCTCAAAAAGATATTTGCCGCACCGCCAAAACCCGTCACTGCTTTTGGGCTATATTTTGAAAATCCTGTCGGGTTGGCTGCCGGGTACGACAAAGATGCCATCGCCGTGCGCGGACTTTCCACGCTGGGGTTTGGGCATATTGAAGTCGGCACGATCACGCCGATGCCACAGCCAGGCAATCCGCAACCGCGCGTTTTTCGCCTCCCCGAAGATAATGCCGTCATCAATCGGATGGGCTTCCCCTCTGCCGGGTCAGCCGAGGCAGTCAAGGCACTCAAAGCGATCGGGCATTGCAACAACCCCAATAAGAAAGAAAAAAAAGTTATAGAGCCTCATAAATTTCTCCCAAAGCCAACACCAAAAAAGCGTCAGACCAAGATGATTTTGGGCGTAAATATCGGCAAAAATAAAAATACGCCTAACGAAGAAGCCGTTTACGACTATCTCTCCCTGCTCGAACTTTTTGCCCCCTGCGCCGATTATCTGACCATCAATATCTCTTCGCCCAACACAGCGGGATTACGAGATTTACAGGGACGCGCCGCCCTCGAAGCCCTGCTCAAAGAATTGGATTATCAGCGCAAATATGAGCAGAAAACGCTTCGCAAAAGATTGCCGCTACTCGTCAAACTTTCCCCCGACCTCTCGGATGCGGAACTCGACGACGCACTTGATGTGATACTTGCTACCAATATGGATGGCGTTATCGCCACAAATACCACCCTCGCGCGGGATGGGCTGAAATCTGCTCATCGTTCAGAAACAGGTGGATTAAGCGGAAGCCCGCTCAGGGTCAGGAGCGAAACGGTTCTTCATCAAATTGTCAAAAAAGTAGATGGAAAGATCCCCGTTGTCAGCTCTGGCGGGATCATGTCTCCCGATGACGCAAAACGCCGCCTCGACTTAGGAGCGGCATTGGTGCAACTCTATTCAGGGCTGATCTACGAAGGGCCCGGGTTGGTTAAGAAAATCGTCAAATCCTTGTAAGGCACAATAATGTCATCGCGAGGAGGGTGTTTTTCCGACAAAGCGATCTCCCGCACTGTTTAGGAGACTGCCACGCTGTCAAAGAGCATCGCCAGCTCGCAGTGACAATTATTCCTTTTTTAGAAACTCCTCAGGCAAAGCCTCTTTATGTTCGGCAACCACCATCGTGAAACGTTTGCCGGTAAATTCATGCAAAAATGCGCCCGCCGCTTGCCCCTCGCCTGATTGGAGCGCAGCATCAAGAGCAGCACGAGAATCAAAATAAAATTCATGGATTTTGCTATAACGATGCCCCTGGCTACCAAAAAGAAAGTCTTCCACATCACTGACGGTTTCTCGGCGTAGCCCGGGCATTTTTTCTGCCAAGCCCATAAACTTTTGCCAGCCTTGCTGGTTAAACTCTTGACCGGGTAAAGGCGGGTAAAAAAAGATCGTTAATTTGTGCATAATATTCCTTTTGTTTTTTTTCTCCCCTAAATTCCGCTTTTAGAATTTGGGGGAGATGCCCGAAGGGCAGAGGGGGCTATGACCACAACCCGCCCGTAGATTCCATCCAATCGGCAACGCGATCTGCCGCGCCCATCACATCATTATCCGAAATATCCAATATCAGCGTCGGCAAAATTGATTTTGAGATCAATTCTCGCATTTGCTCCTGCTCGTTGATAAAAAGCTGCATATCATGATATTGCGAAGGGTTTCCAGAAACCTTCAATCTTTCCTCGCGCGCCGCAGCAAAAGATTCTGGCGTGCGCGTGCAAAAAACAAGGTGAAAACCGATCCTGGCTAGTCTCTCTTCAAGCCAGCGGAAATCATGATCCTTGCCATATGCTTTTTTCTGGTAAGCCTGTGTAGAGATATGAAAACGGTCAACGATCCACGAATAATAACGCTGTAGCTCAAAGAGCCGCATCCAAGTTTGATAGGTTTCGATTGCCAGCTCTTCTTCTTGTGGCTCAAAATTGATGATGCCGCGCCCCCACGGATGATTCGTAAAAGCGCACCACTCACCGGAAATCAAAGGGGAATGGTAACGATATTTGCGCGGTCCCACCACACGGGGATGTTCGTTGAGCGTGAAGGCGATCTCGGTCTTAAAAGTCAACCGCGTACCTTCCATGATGATCTTTGGGGTCAATTTAGACATGAGAAAATTATAACGAAAATCGTATAAAAGAATCAGATTTTAATGGTACTCTATTTGTGAGTTTTGGTGCATAAATTAAATAAATAGAATATGGTATGATTTTCGCACTTTCTAAAAGGTAAAAAATTATGGAAACTAAAATCACAATTATCGAAGGTCCGCCCCCTGTTTTTGAACCCGTTCAGGATGGCTGGGCATTAAGCCTCACAGAGGGCCCCAGTTCACTGGTTAACGCAGTCACGAAACTACGTACTTTTAATGGCCCTGAACTTGTAGAACGTTGTTACCGCGCTTGGCGCAGCTACGAAACCATGCACCTTCTCTATAAAAACGAAATGGGATTAGAGCAAGAAGCCCCCATCCAGGCCGCGCGAACCGTAGATTCAGAAGACGGGCACGTCCTGCTCCTCTGGGTTTATCTCGACCCAGAAGTTGTCGAATTTGAAATCGACCGCGGTGAAGACGACGGCACAGACGACGGTTTCGATCTATAACACAAAGAGGCTTTCGTGCCCCAAGTTATCTCCTCCCTTCAACTCCACACCCAAACACTCACCCTAAATCGTCCCGATAAGGCCAACGCCTTCAATCGGGACATGATTTTAGAATTGCAAAATGCGCTCAACGATGCCGCTGAAAACGACCAAGTCCGCTGCATCGTCATCACTGGCGCAGGCTCAACTTTTTGCTCAGGGCAAGACATCACCGAGATGGAAAGCGTTCAAGGGCAAGATATTTCCTATCACGAACACCTTCGCGAAACCTATAACCCGCTCATTTTACAGATCAGGCAAATAGAAAAACCGATCATCGCCGCCATTAACGGCACAGTCGCCGGGGCGGGATTAGGAGTCGCGCTCGCCTGCGATCTGCGGATAGCCGCTGACAACGCAGAATTCACCGTCGGATTTACAGGTATCGGTCTTGTCCCCGACTCTGGTGTTTCACTTTTACTGCCTGCCCTCATTGGGCTTGCTCGGGCAACCGAATTCACCTTTAGCAATCTCCCCATCTCCGCACAAGATGCCCTCTCCTGGGGTATGATCAACCGCCTGATGCCCGCAGATGAGCTAATGCCCATGACCGCACAAATAGCCATGATGCTCTCCATGGGCCCCACCGAAACCTTCGGTGCAACCAAAAAGGCCTTCAACCGCGCCATGCTGCCAAATCTCGAAGAAGTGCTGGAATATGAAGGCGAACTACAAGAAATAGCAAGGGAAAGAAAAGAGCATAAAATTGGGGTAAAAGCTTTTCTGAAGAAGGAAAGACCAAACTTTTTTTAAAGACTAACAGAACAATTGCATATCAAGAATGTTATAATGCCCCAAGTCAGCATTTCTTTGCAATCGATAGTTATTGACGCATAATATTTAAAACGTAGTATTAGAAAGATGTTTTCTCCTTATCACCTAGTTGGGCCGCAAAACAGAATCAAAACTGAGATAATAAACAGGCAATGGCAAAAGTATTTATAAGCTATTCAAGAAGTGAAAAGACATTTGTTCGAAAATTATCAAATGACCTAGAAAAATCGGGTCTTGATGTTTGGTGGGATATATCGAATATCAAAGGTGGTGATATTTGGGTTAGCTCCATTGAATCTGCATTAATCACGAGCCAATATTGTGTCATCGTTTTATCAAAAAATTCTGTCATGTCTGAGTGGGTCCAGAGAGAATATACATTTGCGATTGACAGAGGGGTAAAGATAATACCAATTTATTATGAGAAGTGTGATGTTCCGTTGGCATTGTCAAATGTACATTTCATAAACTTTAGCCAAATTGGATATGATACAGGCTATTTTGAACTTCTCGAAGCATTAGGTAAAAAACAAGATCCCAAATCTAGCGTTGTAATCCAAGAACCTAAAACACGAAAAAGAAAATCAACAAAACCAATCGTTATTAGCACAATATTTGTATTGATGATTAGTCTAATCATCGGTGCCATCAAAATAATTCCAAAATTTCGAAATCCGACATTAGATATACAAAACCTTGAACCAATAAATACACTTAGTAAGCCTGTCGAGGCTACAAGTAGTGACGCACTTTCAGAAACATCAACTCCTTCGGTAAGTGCTATTACCAACGATGATATACTCAAGCCTGTATTGTTAGGAAAAGGGGGAGTTCAGGAGGTTATTTGGCCAGCTCAAAATCAAAATATTTTTGCGATAATAACTAGGTCTGGTGTGTCAATTCATGATAGCGTTAACCTTGTGGAAAAAACGTTTTTTCCACGATATGATAGTTTTGACTTGGTAGGATTATCTCCTGATGGGAATATATTGGCTATTAGTAGGACTGGTACATCAGGGATTGAGTTGTTGGATATTGAGTCTGAAATCAATCAAAACACCATTCAGTCAGGTTGTGATAATGGTATTGCATTTTCCAACAATAACGATTTAATTGCATTAGCTTGTGATGATGGAAAGATCGAAATATGGGATATTAATGGCTCACTAAAACAGAACCTTTTTGACGATGGTACTTTACCAGAAAGTGTTATTTTCAGTCCAACTGATACTATTTTGGTTTCTGGACACTCTGATGGCACAATTAAGGTATGGGATTTGACTTCTGGACAATTGGAAAGGTCATTTATCGGTCATAACTTAAAACAATCAAGCTATAATTTTCTTCTTGCCTTTGATCCAAGTGGAAGTGTTCTTTTCTCAAGTGTTGGTGGTGATGGCGGAGATAACAAAGCTAAAAAGTGGGATATTAACAGCGGAAACCAACTAGAGTTGCCTGACAATTCAACTTACTCAATAGCACTTTCTCCGAACGGGAAATATTTAGCTTATGGTAGCTGGGGTGGGAGAATAAGCGTAATGGATATCGAGAGTCAAACTATTACGGAACTTGTTGGTCATGATGGCATTGTATATTCTCTTTCCTTTTCACCAGATAATAATACTTTAATTTCTGGGAGCAATGATGGAACTGTTAGGCTTTGGGAAATAGCTATAGGCGAAGAAAGGGTTGCGATAGGTGGTTATAACACTTGGATTTCTAGTTTATTCTTTTATTCCGACAACAATCTTTTAGGAGCGAGTATCTATAGTGGTCCAATTAATTATTATGATTTGGGTAGCAAGAGGCTAATAAGCAACGTCGAGTTTAATAGTCTTGGCAAAACAGTTTTTTCTCACAATGGGCAAAAGATTGCATCAAGTCGCGGAAGTGGGGCAGGGAAAACCATAAATATATCTGACACAAATAGTGGTCAATTATTGTCCACTCTACAAGGTGATGATAGTTATATCCGCCGTTTTGCTTTCAGCCTCGATAATTCTAGGCTGGTAGCCGGAACCCAAAACGGTTCAGTAATTGTTTGGGAGATTGCCAATAGCCACCAAATCCATTTATTAAAGGGGCATCAAGGGGATGTGAAAGGAGTAGCGTTTTCACCTGATGGTAGAATCATAGCATCGGGTGGTTACGACAATACTGTCAAATTTTGGGATAGTGCAAATGGCCAATTATTACTTGTTCTAAATGTAGATATGGTGGTTGAAACGCTATTGTTTTCACCTGATAATATTTCTATCGCGGTTGGTGGCAGGAGTGGAACAATTAAGCTATTTGACACAACAAACGGGAATGAAAAAGAAAGTTTTCAAAGGGAAGGACAAATATTATATTTGGCCTTCTCTCCAGACGGGAATCTTCTTGCATCAGGAGAGAATTCTGGTTCAGTCAAAATAAGAGATTTGGAAAATTTATCAGATATACAAACATTAGATGGGCATATAAATAGCGTCCAGTGTTTAATTTTTTCGCCAGATGGCAAAACACTTGCATCAGGAAGTTATGATGGAACAATTTTGCTATGGAACATTCCCTGAACGGTCAACCTAAATTGCACCAGACTCGGCTACGTCCACAGAGTACGCAGCGCGTTTTTTAGCATTTCAAGCCTTGCAAAGAATGTTTCAGGATAAAAACGCCGAGCAGGTAAAGAAATCATTATGAACAGCAGGTTTTCTTATACATCAACTATACAAGATTGTATAAGCAAAGAGGAGGGAAAAGAACCATCTTGCTTCACAGCAAAATCAAAGGGGATGATAAAATACTGCGAAATCACCTAAAGAGAATAACCTTATGAAATACGAACCCGTTATCGGACTAGAAGTCCACGTTGAACTCGCCACAGAATCAAAAATGTTCTGTGGCTGCGCAGTTGTTGATTCCGTCGAAGCCGAGCCAAATATCGCCGTTTGCCCTGTTTGCTCCGGGATGCCCGGTGCATTACCCGTTGCCAACGAACGTGCCGTCGAATACGCCATACGCGTCGGTTTGGCGCTTGGCTGTACCATTGAGCCGGTCAGCATCTTTGCACGCAAAAATTACTTCTATCCTGATATGCCCAAAGCCTATCAGATCTCGCAATTTGAAGACCCTCTTGCCACAAATGGTGAGATGATCATTGAAACTGCCGATGGCGAAAAGGTTGTCCGTGTTCTCCGCGCCCATCTTGAAGAAGATGCCGGAAAACTGACCCATATCAACGGAGCGAGCCTCGTCGATCTCAACCGCGCGGGCGTGCCCCTGCTCGAGATCGTCTCCCAGCCAGATATGCACTCCGCTGCCGAAGCGCGTGCCTACGCCGAAAATCTGCGTAATATCCTCCGTTACCTTGGCGTAAACTCTGGCGATATGGAAAAAGGCGTGATCCGTTTCGAAGCCAATACTTCCGTGCGCCCAGTAGGCACAGAAAAATTAGGCACGCGTACCGAAGTTAAAAACCTGAACTCCTTCAGAGCCATGGAAGATGCGATCAATTACGAGATTGCCCGCCAAAGTAAAATTATCGAAGAAGGCGGCGAAGTGGAACAGGTCACGATGGGCTGGGATGAAGTGAAAGGCGAAACCTATACCATGCGCGGAAAAGAAGATTCGCATGATTACCGCTATTTTCCTGAACCCGACTTGCCCCCGTTAAAAATAGATGATGCCTGGCGTGAACGTGTCCGCGCTGAACTGCCCGAATTACCGCGTGCCAAATTTGAGCGTTTCCTCGCTGAATTTAATCTCAGCGAATACGATGCAGGCGTTCTTGTCGCAAGCAAATCTACCGCTGAGTATTTTGAAGCCGCTGTCACAAAACTCCCCAAAAAAGTTAAGCCCAAAGTTGTTGCCAATTGGATGACAGGCGAACTCTTCTCGCTGATGAACAAAGCAGAGATGAGCATCAACGAGATCAAGGTCACGCCCGAAATGCTGGCTGAGTTGGTCGCGCTCGTCGCTGCCGGAGAGATTAACAAAAACACTGGAAAAAAGGTACTCACCGAAGCCTTCGAGAGCGGAAATGCGCCGAAGGCGATTGTGGCAGAAAAAGGCTGGGGGCAGGTCTCAGACGGTAATGTGATCGGGGCACTGGTATCCGAAGTGGTTAACGAGCACCAAGCCGAGGTCACGAGCTATCGCGAAGGAAACGAAGGGGTCGCGAACTGGCTCTTCGGGCAGGTGATGCGTAAGGCACGCGGACAGGCGAATCCGCAAATCCTGAGAGAAGAGTTGATGCGGCAATTGGCAGAGTAAAAGAGTTATAAGTGGCACATAAAATTCTTATCAACCTAACAAAAAAACGGGACTTTTTATATAGTCTCGTTTTTATTTATAAACCCCTTTCGTAACCAAAACCAAACTCCGTTGTTTGAATCAACAGAAATATCTTTATTCGTATGTAAAGGAGTTTGTCAATGAATATTTTCTTATGGGTTTTGCAAGTTTTATTCGGGGTGTATTTTCTCTTTATCGGAGTAACACACTTTACCCTCCCCCCGGGGTTGCCAGCACCAATGAGCTGGATGTATGAGCTGTCACCTGCACTTCATGCTTTCAGCGGCATAGCCGAGATCTTAGGCGGCTTGGGGCTAATTTTGCCCGGTTTGACTAAAATTCAAACTCGTTTAACACCCTTAGCAGGGCTGGGTCTTGTGCTCGTAATGTTGGGTGCGCTTGTTTGGCATCTTCAACGTGGTGAAACACAGAATATTATGTTCAACATTGTTTTAGCGCTCATCGTTGGCTTTATTGCTTATGGGCGCTGGAAACTCAGCCCACTAACAAACAAGGCTTAAAAACTACTATACAGGATTCAAAAACGGGACTTCTTCAAAGAAGTCCCGTTTTCTTTTATCATCAGAAAGATCAATCTGCCAGCGTACTCGTGTCACCGACATCTTCACCGAGAGCCTGTGCCTTTAGCAAACGACGCATGATCTTGCCGCTGCGTGTTTTGGGGAGGCTATCTACAAAGGTGATGCTCTCCGGTTTGGCGATCGGACCCAATTCTTTACCGACGTGGTCTCGCAGGGTTGCGGCTAATTCATCGCTGCCGGTTTGCCCCGCATTCAGGATCACGTAAGCGTGGACAGCGTTGCCTTTGACTTCGTGCGGCAAACCGATCACGGCTGCTTCTGCGGCGCTGGCGTGGCTGACAATGGCGCTCTCCACTTCGGCTGTTCCCAAACGGTAGCCACTTACTTTCAAGACATCATCCATACGCCCGATGATCCAGATATAGCCATCTTTGTCTTTGCGGGCAGAGTCGCCGGTCTGGTACATATTCCCGAATTTGCTCCAGTATTGCTCTACATAACGATCATCATCGCCATAGATAGTGCGCAACATGCTGGGCCATGGGCGTTTGAGCACGAGGAAACCCTCTTCGCCAGCCGCGACGGGATTGCCGTCATCGTCCACGACATCTGCTTCGTGACCGAAGAAAGGCTTCGTGCCAGAGCCGGGTTTCAGCGGCGTGATGGGCAAGGGCGTGATGACAAAACCGCCCGTTTCTGTCTGCCACCAGGTATCCATAATGGGGCATTTGCTGTTGCCGATCACTTCGTAGTACCACTTCCACGCTTCAGGGTTGATCGGTTCACCGACACTGCCCAATAAGCGAAGGGAAGAAAGATCATATCGCTGCGCCCAAGCATCGCCGAAGCGCATCAAGCCACGGATCGCGGTCGGCGCGGTGTAGAGGATGGTGATCCCATATCTTTCTACCATTTGCCACCATCTATTGGGGTACGGGTAAGTGGGCGCACCCTCATACATAAAGCTGGTCGCCCCGGCAATGAGCGGGGAATAGACAATATAGCTGTGTCCCGTGATCCAGCCTGGGTCAGCGGCACACCACCAGCGATCATCATCCTTCACATCAAAAACGGATTTCAGCGTAGTATTTGTATAAACCTGATAGCCGCCATGTGTGTGGACGATACCTTTCGGCGTGCCCGTCGTGCCAGATGTGTAGAGAATGAAGAGCAGGTCTTCGGCATCCATTTGCTCGGTTTCGCAGTGCGGGCTGGCAACCGGAAGCTCGAGCAGGTCGTGATACCAATAATCGCGTCCCTGCTCCATATAAACTTCATTTTCCGTGCGTTTGATAACAATACAATGCTCAATGGTCGCTTGTCGTGCCATTGCCTCATCAGAAATATCTTTAAGCTTGATGATACTTCCGCGCAGCCAAGCGCCATCGGCAGTAATCAGTACGCGGCTCTTGGCGTCTTCGATACGAGAAGCCAAAGCTTCCACGCTGAAACCGCCATAAACAACACTATGCGCTGCGCCAATTTTGGCGCAAGCCAGCATTGCAAAAACCTGCTCTGGTACACGCGGCATATAAATAGTGACAATATCTCCTTTTTCCACACCCATGCTCTTCAAGATGTTTGCCATCTTGCTGACTTCCCGATCCAGCGCATGATAAGAGTAAGTGCGCCTGTCGCCCGGCTCGCCCTCCCAGATCAGGGCAAGTTTGTTGCGGTGAGAATTTGTTAAATGACGGTCAATGGCATTATGAACGATATTCGTCTTACCCCCCACAAACCATTTATAAAAAGGCGCGTTGCTGTCGTCAAGCACTTTATCCCACTTCTTGTACCATTCCAATTCGTTAGCGCGATCTGCCCAAAAACCTTCGGGGTCATCAATCGACTGCTTATACCAGGTATCGTAATCTGGCACGTTGGCATTTTTAACGACTTCTTCAGAAGGAAAATAAACTTCGCCTTCATAATTTTCTTTATCAGACATACAGACCTCCTAGGAAATGAGTAAAAAGATATTCTTTTGTAGAAAAACAGGGGACACGTCGCATCCAATATTTTCGGATACTCACAATGCGTTACTTCATTATACAGGAGAAACACGATAGAGTTTAGAAAGTTTTGGATAGAAACAGAGAGGGGAGAACGCCCCAGCAGATTCTTTTTCTCAATCGTCTACTCTCCCCAGCATCTCCCCTCCGCTTCACCCGTGAATTTAGGCTTGATTGCCCCCAACAAAGATCTGCCCAGCCCAAATATCTCCCCCTTAGCTAAAGTCCAATTTGGACGCCATAACAACCTATCCTAAAAATGATTTTGAGATTGTAGCTCAGGTTTCTAATGTGACGCTCTTGCTCTGCAGAAAAAGTCACGCTAAAAGCGTGACCTACGAAAGCATCAACGGTAAATGGACAAAATCTAACGTTCCTTTAAAAACTCTTCTGCTTTTGCTACCAAATCACGGTTGCCAATAAAAACAGGCGTACGTTCGTGAATGTCCTTGGGAACAATATCCAAAAGCGCTTTCTTTCCATTTGAACCATACCCTCCGGCTTGTTCGGCGAGGAAAGCCAAAGGAGCAGCTTCGTATAAAAGGCGGATCTTTCCATCCGGTTTATCTGGTGTTGCAGGATAAGCAAATACCCCCCCATGGATCAAATTTCGATGGAAATCTGCAACCATAGAACCAATATAGCGATAAGATAATGCTGGCTCATAGCTATCCCGCAGCCAGTTTGCATACTTTTCCACTCCGGCACTCCAACTCCTGCCGGCTGAATGATTAAAACTATAATAAGAAGGTCTGTCAGGGAAGAGCATCCCCTCTTGCGAGAGTAAAAATTCCCCTAGAGAAGGCTCTAAAGTAAAGCTATGGACACCATTCCCCGCACTGTAGACTAACATGGTGCTTGTACCATAAATAATATATCCAGCGGCGATCAACTTTCTACCAGCTTGTAAACAATCCTCTATACGACCACGGTTTTGTCTATCTACAACGCGATAGATACCAAAAATTGTCCCGATGCTTATATTTGTATCAATATTTGAAGAGCCATCCAATGGATCATAAACCAAAACATAAGACCCCTTTCGATACCCATCAGGAATTCGCACCCAATCCTTTTGCTCTTCAGTTACCATCGCCGCCAACCTGCCTGCATGGTCGTTCAAGCGGATGATCACATCGTCAGCGAGAAGATCAAGTTTTTGCTGCGATTCTCCCTGCACATTCACCTTCCCCGCCAAACCGAGCACATCCAGCAAACCAGCTCGTCGCGTTTGAGCGCTGATGATTTTCCCGGCCAATGCCAGATCATAGAGAATTGTCGTCAAATCTCCTTTTGCATATTCGGGTTGTCTATCCAGTAGAAAGCGTTCAATTGTGACAATTTGCCCATCGATCATTGGGAGATTGCTCAAGCCCTTCGGAGGTAGCATTTTTACTCCTTCTAGTAAGAAAGACATTCTTTATTTTAGTATGAAAAGTCTATCACAAAGAGTATGCAACCTCTAGTCAAAAGGCATATAATTTAATGTTAATCATAAAGATAAATCGTATAATTACCAAATCACCGCATAGGAAAGAAAAGTACGCAAGCTATACTCATCACGACCATTCCTAAGCTTCAGGAGACAAAATGAATCTCAAAGCCTTCCTCACCTTCCTTCAAAAAGGGCAATTCTTTTTGCTCTTGCAAATCACCCGCCTGATGACACCCTTTTATCAACTCGGCTATATCACCGCCCTCGTTAAGCATGGATTTTTTGATATCCTGTCAGCGGAACCTGCATCCCTTGAAAAGCTGATGGATGAAAGCGGCATCGCCGAGAAAAATGGATCGGCGTTTCGCGCCTGGCTTCAGGCTGGGCTCCGTTTAAAAATGCTGCGTCTCGACGAGGGGCATTATCAGCTTAACGGCTTGGCGAAAAGCTTGGCAGGCATCCCCAAAAACGATGCTCTCTTGGCAATCATCCAGGAAATAGCCACTCTGCACTACAAGCTCATCCTGCACACACCCGCAAAATTAAAAGCTGGGGAAAAGTGGTCTCTCGACGACCAGGATGGCGAAGTCGTTGCCCGTTCATCGCGCATCGTAGAGCCTTTCCAAACCGCTATGATCCAAAGTCTTTTCCCAAAGGATGCCCCCATTCACTTATTGGAAGTGGGCTGCGGGTCGGGCATCTATATCAAGGAAGCGGCGATGCACAATCAGCGGCTCACTGCTTTGGGCGTCGAGTTGCAGGCAGATGTCGTGGGAATGGCACGCAGCAATATGGCAGGGTGGCAACTTCAGGGTCGCGTGCGTATCGAGGAGGGTGATATTCGAGAAAAGAATTTTGAGAGAGAATTTGACATCGTCACGCTTTATAACAATATCTATTATTTCCCCGTCTCCGAACGTGTTGCGCTGCTTGAGCATCTAAAAGCCTTTTTGAAGCCGGGCGGATTTCTCATCATCGTCACGGGCTGTCAGGGTGGACAGCCGCTGATGGAAATGCTCAACCTGTGGGGCGCGGCGACCGAGGGCGCCGACCGGCTCCCCGCCCCCGACGAGATGGTGGCGCAAATGCAGGCGGCGGGATTTGAGCGCGTGCAGGCAAAGAACTTCATGCCCGGCGATGCCTTTTATAGGTTCGTGGGTTATCGCAAAAGCTAGAAAAGCTATCACACTTTTTGTAGGAGAACTGACGATGCAAGCAATCAAAATTTTCACCACCGGCGGAACCATAGACAAAGTCTACTTTGATGCGAAAAGCAGCTACGAAGTTGGCGGACCGAATATCGAACGCGTGCTGGGGGAGTTGCCGCTAAATGTAGACTATAGAGTCAGATCCATTTTGCGGAAGGATAGTCTGGAGATCACGCCCGCCGACCGGGACGCGGTCATTGCAACCGTACAGGATGCCGAAGAAAAGCAGATCATCGTTACTCACGGCACCGACACGATGGTGGCGACCGCCAAAGCCCTGCAGGAAGCTGTTGGAGACAAAACCATTGTCCTGACCAGCGCGCTCGAACCCGCCCTTTTCAAAACCAGCGACGCGATGTTCAATATCGGCTGCGCGATCGCAGCCGTTCAAGCCTTGCCACCCGGTGCCTACATCACAATGAACGGACGCATCTTCGAGAGCGGTAATGTCGTTAAAAATGTTGAGCTTGGGCGTTTTATGACTCTGGATGAAAAAGAATGAAAGCAAAAAAAGTTTTTCGCCTGATCGTTTTATTATTGGCACTACTCTCATCCCCCTTTGCCTGTATGGGCGCTGGCTCTATCATCTTTGCTCTCCCGGGCATGGATAATATCGGCTTCTTTCACGGTGAAGTGCGCGTGGAAAACCACAGTCCTGAAACCCTCTACATTACCCCCATCACGACCACCTACGCTGAGCCGCGCATCATCACGCAGCCCCTTTCGCTTTATTATCATGACATTCCCTTAAAGGCAGGTGCTTCTTTGAACATCACCTACGATACCGCCGATTTCCCCCTCGCGGGGATCGCCATCTGCCGAGAAAAGGGCGACTGTCATCTGCTCGAATATATACAGCAGGAAACACTGACTTTCAGCGAATTCGATGCCCTGCCTCCACTGGACGAAAGTTGGCTCGCTACTATCCAAACTGCACCGAAATATAATCTTCAATTATTCATTTTTACAGGATTTGCACTAACGCCCATTGCCCTGCTCGCGCTCTGGTGGCGATTGGGAAAGCAAGTAGGAAGTGAAGAATGAAAATTACCTTTCAGAAACTCACCACGCCGACACCTGAGATCGTCAGCACCCTCAACAAATGGGAAAATGACCCTGTGCTGATTCCTGTTGTCCGTCCGAATATCAGCAAGGAAGCGCTCGAACACCGAGGTGAGATCACAGTGGAGTCTTTACTCAAACGGCTCAAATACACTCAGATTTATCTCATCTATCTTGAGGGAAATTTGGTTGGTGAGATAAGCTTTCAGATCGACCCCGAGCAACTCCATCACAAAATCCCCGGTAGCGCGTGGATCGGGATCAATATCGGCGAAGCCTCCGCACGCGGGAAAGGCGTTGGCATGCGAGCGATGCAATATCTGGAAGGCAAAATCGCAGCACAGGGATTAAAGCGCATCGAATTGGGCGTTTTTGAATTTAATACGAACGCAATCAAACTCTATAAGAAGATGGGTTACAGAGAGATCGCACGGATTGAGAATTTCACCTATTGGGATGGAAAGATGTGGACGGATATTCGGATGGAGAAAAGGCTGAAATAAAAAACTGGACTTCATCGAAGTCCAGTTTTGACTAACTGCTCAGTCCTTTTAGCAAGGACAATGTTGAACTTTCCAGCATTGATACGACCATCTCTGGCGACATTTCCATGCCAACAATTTGCATCGCCTCCTTTTGCTTGGGAGTCAAATCCATTAAGGGATAGACACCAGTTACCAATGAAAGGCTGGCATACATAAATTCCATCGCCTTATCCGCTATCATAAAGGGGAGAATTTTTGAGATGACTTCAATACTAAAACCCATATCCGCAAAAATGGATTTTTTGAAATCGACCAATGCTTCCAAAGATGCGTTTTTTTCCAACAAGGTGTAAAGGATGGTATAGATTTCTAACATACGCTTATGTTTGAGCCATAGCACCACCCATCTCTTTGAAAAATCAATGATGTCTTTTTCTTCTTCCGTGAAAGTCTTTTCTGCATCCTTCCGCCAGATAGTAATATCGAGTGCCAGAAGTTTTAAGAAAATATCCTCTTTCGTTTTGAAATAGCGATAAAGATTCGAGCGTGTGAACCCCGCTTCCTTTGCGATCATCACAAAGGTGATCTTTTCAAAACGATGCTCCTCATAAAGTCTCTCCGTCGCATTAAGAATTTCGTTAATGCGCTCTTCGATCTGTTCTTCGCTGCGTGCACGTTCCCAGGTCATTTCTTTCTCCAACAAAATTTTAGTCTGACGAAATTTTCATCACACTCCATTGTATTTAATTTTATGCGTTCAGGAGGGATACCCCTGTCAGTTCTTCCGAAACTTCCCAAAGTCTTCGTGCATCTTCTGTCTTATGAGATGCGTCGTTTGACGGAACCACGACAGGGTATCCCTTTTGCTGGTTGCGGCCATCCGGCCCAAAATATTGCCCGCCAACGACGTTAGGGTCAACGGCCGCTCGGATGCTGGGTAAAGCACCCATCGCTGCATCTTGGAGCATCCAGCTAAATAGTGGTGTCAAGGTTTTCATCAGGAACGGATGCGCAAGGTGGTTCGCCAGATTTGTGGTCGAGATACCTGGGTGGGCAGCCACCGCGATCATATTCGCATTCTGTGCCTCTAAAAGCCGCTGCATTTCATAGGTGAATAGCAAGTTCGCCAGTTTTGAGTTCCCATAGGATTTCATGGGCGTATAGGCTTCTTCATTGTCAAACATCAAATTATCAAAGTCCAAGTCGGCAAAGCGATGAGCGTTACTACTGACATTCACCACGCGGGCATTTGGGGTTTTGAGTAATAAGTCAATCAACATTCCTGTCAGCGCAAAGTGCCCCAGATGATTTGTGCCAAATTGTTGCTCAAATCCATCTTCGGTTGTGCCGTATGGAACCATCATGATCCCAGCGTTGTTGATAAGCAGATCCAAACGGGTATGCGTGGCGTTGAAAGTATCAGCAAAAGCACGCACAGATTTCAGACTGGCGAGATCAAGCACCATCGGTTCCAGCTTCGCATCTGGGATTTCAGCTCGGATACGTTTCTCTGTATCCGTACCTTTTGCGACACTGCGAGTGGCAAGGATGGTATGTGCGCCCTTGCGAGAAAATTCCTTCGCCGCTTCGTACCCGATCCCGCTATTTGCTCCCGTTATAAGAGCAATTTTCCCGGTGAGATTCGGAATTTCGTTAACCGTCCAATTCTTTGACATTTGTTTTTTCTCTAATTATTTTGGTGTGATAAAAGAATAAGTGAAGGTGAGTTTGCGAGGCAGCTTCATCGCCGAAGCAATCTCATTTTTAGGGCGTGAGACTGCCTCGTCGCAAAAACATGCTCCTCGCAGAATCATTCGTTATTTAAGCCCAACCAATTCCAAGCTAACCTGATAGAGCTTCTCGGCAAGTTCTGCATCATCACCTTGCGGATGCGGCGATTTCATAGGCCAGGCACCAGCATGATCTTCTTTGTTGGGGTACAGAATGCTGGTTTGACTGTAATATGCGCCGCTGTTATTCGGAGCATCATCATCCAGCAGACAGTGCAGGGAAGTCTGTGCGCCTTCGAACCAATCCATTGTGCCGAGCATACCGCTGAAGGGTCTCAGCAGAACGTTTTGTGCAAATTTCATTGCGCCTTGTGCCAGGTTCGAGCGAATCCAGCCGGGATGTACAGAAAAAACTGAAACGCCTGTGCCTTCGAGATGACGAGCAAGCTCTGTCGCATGGAACATATTCGCCAGCTTCGATTGACAGTAGGCTTCCGCTGCATTGTATTTACGATTTTCATAATTTAAATCGTCAAAGTTGATCTCAGCAGATGCGCCACTCATACCGGCGTGAGCGGCACTGGATACGTTGACGATGCGTGCCGGAGCGCTGGCTTTCAGCGTGTCGAGTAAAAGCTCTGTGAGCAGGAAGTGGCCAAGATGATTGATCCCGAACTGGGTTTCAAAGCCGTCGACGGTGGTGCCTTGCGGGGGCATCATCACGCCAGCGTTGTTGACGAGACCATCGAGACGATCATATTTAGCGAGAAAAGCCTCGGCAAATTGACGGATGGAAGCCAAGCTGGCAAGGTCCATTTCCATGATCTCAACAGAGCCTTTGATATTGCCCAGGTCAGCGAAGGCTTCTTTTCCAGCGTCCACACGGCGGCAAGCGCCGATAACGAGCGCGCCTTGTTCGGCTAATTGTTTCGCAGTCGCAAAACCGGAACCGGAATTAGCTCCCGTCACAATATAGGTTTGGCCGCTCAGATCTTTTTCAAATAACTTTGTGTCACACATTAAAGTTTTAGGCATTTCTATCTCCTTGATGGGTAGTTGGTTACTGATAATAGCTGCATTGTACGAGACGCCGCGCCTCTCGTCAAGAGACAAGATGTCTTCTAATAAAATTCTCATAAATAAAAAGCCCTGCTCTTTTGAAAAGAGCAGGGCTTTATTGCTTAATATCGTTTACTGAAATCTAATCAGGGAAAAGTTTATCTTTTACTTCGGGACAATACTTCTCGACCATCTCACTTGAGAGACTATTCGTTTTACAAACTTCTTCAAAGAAATCAGCCGATTTGCGTTTGCGGCGTTTCTGGGTTTCCACATCCAATTCCCAGAGGCCGAAGCGTTGTGTCCAACCGCGCTCCCACTCGAAATTGTCTACCAAAGACCAGTGAAAATAGCCCTTGATGCGCCAGCCAAAGTTGACTCCGCGCCAAAGCTGCTCAATATGTTGCGCCAAATAACGCGGGCGCATTTGATCTTGCGAATCTTCCACGCCATTTTCAGTGATGATGATGTCTTTGTCGAAACGTTGCGCCCAGCGCATGGCTTCAAAAAAGCCTTCTGGTTCATTGGCGATAAAGCCGGTTTCGCTCAGGTCGGCATCGTCGGAATAAAAACGCTCACCGAATAATTCCCCCGCCATTTTCAAGCTAAATTTCACATAATCACGGGTGTAATAATTCATCCCCATAAAATCCTGCGTGCCAACGGCTTCGGGTATATTCACCCGCTGCCACAGGAATTTCATTTTTCCATCGGTCAATGCCTTTGGGAAAATGTCGTTAAAAATGGCCGACTGCGTCTTCGCCACCCAGCGATCCAAAGGCGAGCGCGGATTTTTCGGATAGATCGAACGATACTGGTGTGCCATCCCCACGCGTGCTTCGCGCTGCACTTCGTGGATAGCGTTATATGCCAGCGCGTGTCCGCGCACCAAATTAGTCATCACCTTAAAGGCGATATTCAAATCCTTTTTGCCGGGCGGGAAAACACCAGCCGCATAACCCGAATAAGCATAAACATTTGGCTCGTTGATCGTCACCCATAAATTGGCATATTCTTTCAATGCCGAAACTGTTTTTCGCACAAAATCGGCAAAAAGTTGTGGCGCTTCATCGCTTTCCCAGCCCCCTGCTGAGCCTGTCGAAGCATCCATGAACCAGAGCGGGTCAGTGAAATGATGCAGCGTCACCATCGCGGTCATATTACGGTCGCGCAAGCCGCGCAGCATCTCACGATAACGCTCAAGGGCGCTCTCATCCCAGCGATCACGTTCAGGCTGGATACGACTCCATTCCACCGACAAACGGTGCGTGTTTTGCCCGGTTTCGGCAGCACGGTCAAAATCTTCTTTCCAGCGCCCGCCCCACCAGTCACATGCCAAGCCAGATTTATGCTCGGTATACCCGGCTTCTTCCCAGGCATGCCAATTATTATTTGTATTATTACCTTCTACCTGATGCGCAGCCGTCGCATTCCCCCACAAAAAACCACGCGGAAACTGGATCTTTGCTTTTGCCATTTTTTCTCTCTCTAAAATCTTTGTCATTGCGAGCGTTTTTTTGCGAAGCAATCTCCCTCACTGTCTAGGAGATTGCTTCAGCGATAAAACTGCTTCGCAATGACAGATTAGGATTTGTTTCTCGCCAAATACGCCAAATACAACGCGACAGAACCAGCCACTGCTGCATTCAACGATTCGATTTTCCCTTCCATAGGCAGTTTCAACAATAGATCACAGGATTCGCGGGTCAGGCGGCGCATCCCTTTGCCCTCAGAGCCGACAACAATGCCCACACCGCCATCCATGCGGATCTCTCCTGGACTTTGGGCTTGGTCACTGCCCTCCAAACCAATGATCCACGCCCCGGCATCTTTCAACGTCCCGATCGCCTGCGAAAGGTTCGCCTGTGCGATGAGTAAATGTTCACTCGCCCCAGATGAAGCATTTACTGCCGCAGCTGTCACTTGCGCCGTCCGCGCAAGAGGGATGATAACCCCATGCACACCAACGGATTCAGCTGTCCGCAAGAGCGTGCCGAAATTTTGGGGGTCCTGTAAAGTGTCCAGGATCAACACAAAAGGTGCTTCGCCGCGCGCCTCCGCTTTATCCAGAATATCCACAACATTATGATATGGATAACTGCTTACTTCCAGCGCAACGCCCTGATTATTAAAAGAGATCTTCTCCATTCGCTTGCGTTGCACACGGGAGACCTTCACCTTCTGCGCTTGTGCCATCTGGATGATCTCAGCAAGACGACCTTTTTCCTGCGCCCCTTCGCGGATCAATAGTTGAAAAAACTGCCGCCGTTTGGCACGCAGTGTTTCGTAAACCGGATTACGTCCGTAAATGAATTCTTTCATGGGGATATTGTACCGCGTCAGGGATATTTTATAGAGGATTATCTAGGAACTATTTACAAATTTTCCCGTATACTAAATATCAATAGCGCTGTTAATTCCGAGTGTTTATTCACTAATCAAAGAAAAGGAAGCAAAAATGACAAACTCGATCACCATTATTACGCTCATCGCTTTTTTAATCGTAGTGCTTGGCGTTTTTTTTATTGCAAAAAACAGAGGTGATAAAACAGAGCCTGATTATCGCGTCTTCTTTATTCTAGGAATCACGTGGTTACCGCTTGGGATCTCCACGGATAATGCAGCTCTCCTGGCTATGGGTGTTGTCTTCATGGTAATGGGGCTTGCAAACCGCGACAAGTGGAAAGAACAAGAAAAGTGGTCGTGTGCTGCCTCAGCGCAAAATGGAAAAATGGCATCCATGTTATAGTTCACAAAAGGAGCCAAAACCATGAGAAAAAAGCGCAAGCATTACAGTCCGGAAGAAAAAGTTCATTTACTAAAAGAACAC
>Ga0233437_1002169_pt1 | contig 31241 bp, 27 predicted proteins | sample SI_122_August201_FD_182714 | JGI IMG/M metagenome (GOLD analysis project Ga0233437, IMG submission 182714) | Seawater microbial communities from Saanich Inlet, British Columbia, Canada - SI_122_August2016_200_MG | ecosystem: Environmental > Aquatic > Marine > Inlet | place: Canada: British... | reverse complement strand
TTCAGAAAGAAATTCCCGGCTCAGCTTGACCGAGACGAATTTCATATTACCTGATCAAAGCTTGATGTAATATCTGAATAGGGTGAAGTGCTTCTCTACCTGTTCCGTCCATTATTTGATGCCGGCAACTTGTTCCTCCTGCTGCAATTAAACTATCCTTTGGAGCTTTTCTAACTGCAGGGAACAAAACCAGTTCACCCACTTTCATCGATAACTCATAATGTTCCTTCTCATACCCAAAGGATCCTGCCATTCCGCAACAACCTGATGGAATTTCTTCAACTGAATAGTTTTCAGGGAAACTCAGAATGATTTTGGTCGATTCGGTTGATGCAACAGCTTTCTGCTGGCAATGACCATGCAGCATTATGTGTTGTTTCTTCGTTGTAAAGGACTCTTGTGTAATTTTACCAAGCTCAATCTCATTTGCAAGAAATTCATCAATCATAAAAGAATAAGAAGCAATTTTCCTGGCATCATCCTGTAAGTATGAATCACAAAGATCAGGATATTCATCTCTGAATCCAAGAATTGCTGAAGGCTCAATACCAATCAGAGGTACTGATTCTGAAATTTTCTCTTTGAGCAATATGATATTACTGTTTATTATCTTTTTAGCCTGTTTGAGTAGGCCCTTTGAAAGAAAGGACCTTGCGCTTATTTCATGAGGAATTAGTATTATCTGATAACCAAGTTGCGCTAACAATTCTACGGTTTGCTTCCCTATATGAGCATCGTTATAATCAGTGAACTCATCAATGAATAAGCAAACCTGTCCGATAATATTCTCGTTCACAGGATTTATACGTAATAGCTGCTTTTTTACAGTACGGTGAAAAGGCCTGCTTGAAATTGCAGGTAAACTTCGCTGCTGAGCAAATCCGGTAAGAGATTTGAAGATCCCAGAACTTACTCGCCCTTTCATGAATAGATTAGCCAGGCGTGGAGCCAAAGCGCCGAGACGGTTAAGACTGGTAATGTTGGCTATAAGTCTGGTACGTAATGGTATACTGTGAGTCTCATACCAATGAGCCATAAACTCTGCTTTAAGTTTGGCCATATCCACACTTGATGGACATTCACTTTTACATGCTTTGCATGAAAGGCATAAATCCAGGATTTCATATATTTCGGGATGGTCAAAGTTCTGCGATGCACTGTCGGGCTTGGAAAGAAACTCTCTAAGAATATTTGCTCTGGCACGAGTTGAGTTTCTTTCATCCATACTTGCCTGATAAGAGGGGCACATTGTTCCGCCAATAATGTGACTTTTCCTGCAATCTCCTGAGCCATTGCATTTTTCAATGGCTCTCATGAAACCCTGAGTTGAGCTGAAATCAAAGAAGGTATCAAATTCAGGTGTTTCCTGGTCGGGTTCATATCTTAATGATTCATCCATTGGAGGACAATCAATTATTTTGCCCGGATTGAAGAGATTATTAGGATCAAAGCTGTGTTTCATCTCTTTAAGCAGCCCATAAACATGTTCGCCAAAGAATTCTTTAATAAATGATCCACGCAAACGTCCATCTCCATGTTCCCCACTAAAACTACCCCGATATTTTTTAACAATAGCAACTGTTTCTTTGGCTATCATTTTGAATTTTTCAATATCCTCAGATTTCTTGAGATTTAGTACAGGTCGCAGGTGTAGTTCTCCAGTGCTAATATGAGCGTGATATACACAAGTCATATTATTATCTTCAAATACTTTCTCTATTTCAGCGATGTACTCAGGAAGTTGTTCAACATGTACTGCTGTATCTTCAATTACTGTAACGGACTTTTCATCTCCGGGAATATTGCTTAGCAATCCTAATCCTGCTTTTCGCAAATTCCATACTTTGTTGACGTCATTGTTTCGTACAATCGGAAATGCATATCCAAGGTTCTTAGCTTTCAGGTCATTGATTGTTTTCTTAAGCTTTGTATTAAGTTGAGCTTCACTGTCTTCTGCAAATTCAATAATAAGAATTGTTCGAGGCTCCCCTTCTACAAAAAACCTGTTTGCCTCCTGATCTTTGTTAGATTTAGTACAATCCAGCACGGTTGAATCCATCAGTTCTACCGCTTTAGGATTATTTTTAAGTACAAGCAGGTTAGCCTGAAGGGTTTCCTGAATACCTGAGAAATGCCCGCATAATAAAGCCAGATGCGGGGGTGGGAGAGGAACCAGGTTAAGTTTTATTTTTGTAGTGAAAACCAGAGTGCCTTCCGATCCACTTAGCAAAGTACAGAGATTAAATTTATCGCCATTTTGCTTGTAAGGTGCGTGTCTGAGCAGTAGATCAAGAGCATAGCCAGTATTTCTCCTTGTAATTTCAGGATCAGGATAATTCTCAATTATTTCTTTTTGATTAAAAGAAGACTGAAGTATCTCATGTAGTTTGCGATAAATTGAACCTTCATGTGTGTCCTGGGATTTCTTTTTGTTCAGCTCCTCAATTGAAAGATCTTTGAAGTGCGCTTTAGATCCGTCACTTAGTAGACCTTCAATTTCAAGCGTGTGATCACGGGTGCTGCCATAAATCAGGGAATGAAGTCCGCAGGCATTATTTCCCACCATACCGCCTATCATACAACGGTTAGCTGTTGAAGTTTCAGGACCGAATAAAAGTCCAAATTCAGCTAATTTTTTGTTAAGCTCTTCTAAAATAACACCAGGCTCTACCCAAACATATTTGTCTTCAATATTTATTTCCAGGATTTCATTCATGTAACGCCCGGCATCTACAACAATGCCACTCCCTACTACCTGGCCTGCAAGCGAAGTGCCTGCCGCACGCGGAATAAGGGAGCATTTATTCTCAATCGCAAACAAAATTAGCTGACGTATATCAGCTTCATTTTTAGGGAAGGCAACAGCTTGTGGAAATTCCTTATATACTGATGCATCAGTGGCATAAATTGTTCGATGGATTATATCGTAATATAGTTCGCCATCCAATTTGTTGTTAAGAAGGGATAAAGTTTGTTCAGTCACTTCTGGCATATTTGATATTCCCAAATATAGGAAAAAGAAAAGGGTGATCTGGAAAGATCACCCTTCAATTAGACTATGTTAGTTTTATAAGATCTTCATGTCATCGAGGTCTTTCATTACTGATTTAACTGAATTTGCAGAGTCAGCCAGCATTTTTGTTTCTTCCTCATCCAATTCTACTTCAATAATTCTTTCAATACCATCCTTCCCAAGAATTACCGGTACACCTAAATAGATGTCTTTCAAACCATATTCTCCATTTAGATAGGCACATACAGGGAAAATTCTGTGCTGATCACGAACGATAGCTTCTACCATAGTTGCTGCTGCAGCACCAGGAGCATACCATGCTGAGGTACCCATTAATTTAACAAGTTCCCCACCTCCCTTTCGTGTTCTGTCAATAATTTTATCCAGAGTGTCATCGCCTAGCAACTGAGTTACAGGAATACCGGATATTGAGGTATACCTTTTTAGTGGAACCATTGTATCACCATGGCCTCCGAGCAGCAAGGCATGACAAGCATGTGGCGAAACATTGAGGGCTTCAGCAAGAAAAGCTTTATAACGTCCTGCATCTAAAATACCAGCCATTCCAAATACCTTATTTGGTGTCTTATTTGCTGCAAGATAAGCTGCATATGTCATGACGTCCAATGGATTTGAAACAACAATAATAATTGCGTCAGGGGAGTATTTCACAGCCTTTTCCGTTACCTCTTTTACGATTTTGGCATTAGTTTTAATCAGATCATCACGAGACATGCCAGGTTTTCTTGGTATACCAGCTGTAATAACAATGACTGATGAATGTGAAGTTCGCAAATAATCATTTGTAACACCAATTACTCTCGTGTTAAAAGTATTAATTGAAGATGTTTGCCAGATGTCGAGGGCCTTCCCTTCAGCAATTCCCGGATTAACATCTACTAAAATAACTTCTTTTGCAAGGTCTTTGTGAGCGATAACATTAGCAACAGTAGCTCCAACATTTCCAGCTCCAATAACGGTTATTCTTTTTTCCATATCTTATTCAGGTTGATATTAAAATTTTATTGAGGTTTCCATGTCTGTTTGGTCAAGAAACCATTTTGTGTTTTGAGACTTTGGACGTTCAATTGGTAATCCAAATGCTCTATCCCAAACCAGTTGTGCTAGCACACCCATCGCTCGTGACACTCCAAATAGAACTGTGTAGAACTCATGTTCTTTAATACCATAATGTATCAACAGAGCTCCGGAATGAGCATCGACATTTGGCCATGGATTTTTTATCTTTCCTATTGAACCTAAGATTGGGGGAACTACCTCATATATTCTGCTGATAACTTTGAAAAGCGGATCATCAGGCATATAGCGCATAGCAAACTCTCTTTGCGCTGAATAGCGTGGATCAGTTTTCCTGAGAACAGCATGTCCATATCCTGGTACAACACGTCCTGAATTTATAGTATCCTTAACATATTCAGCAATCATTTCCTTTGACGGATCTTTTGTTCCCAGCTTATCCATCATTTCGTATATCCATTTTATTACTTCCTGATTTGCCAAGCCATGCAATGGGCCTGCCAGACCCAACATTCCAGCTGCATAGGCCTGATAAGGAGTGCTCAATGCCGAACCGACAAGGTGAGTTGTGTGGGCAGATACATTTCCACCCTCATGGTCAGCATGAATAACCATATACAATCTAAACAGTCTTTTGACTTCGTCGCTATCATATCCCATCATATGTGCCAGGTTGCCAGCCCAGTCCAGTGTTGGATCTGGCTCAATATGGTCACCATCATGATATGTTCGCCTATAAATATATGCTGCAATTCTGGGCAAGCGTGCCAAAAGATCCATAACACCTTCATATGTAGAATCCCAATACTCTTTTTTATTTATACCTGATTCATAGGCTGTTTTAAACTTCGAGCTTTTTGACATTGCTACGATACCGGTTACATACTGAGTCATTGGATGAGCATCCTTTGGTAAGGCATCGATAACATCAAATACATGTTTTGGTATATGTGCTCTTTTTTGCCATTCATTCTGAATGTATTTTACATCTTCAGGGGCGGGTAGTTCATCCATGAGCATGAGGTAGAATAATCCTTCAGGTAAAGGCTCTCCATCTTCACTTGCTCTGGGCAGGAGTTTTTGTAATTCAGGAATAGAGTATCCACGAAAACGAATACCTTCCTGAGGGTCAAGTTTTGAAGTACAGGTTAGTAGACTTACAATACCTTTCATGCCTGTTAGAACATGCCCTATAGTCACCTCGCCAATTTTTACATCAGAATACTCACGCTTAAGTTTCTTTATTACTTCTGCTTTTGGGAGTGCTTTGTCAATGAATTTTTGTTTAATTGGTTCCATATGTAATAGAATATTTTTTATTGAAATTTTTTATTGAAATTTCTTTCAATTGCTGAAAAGAAATCTTCAGTACTCAGGTAATGTTTTGCTTCAAGATTATCGCCATGCATAACTAGGGCTAAATCCTTGGTCATCTGTCCGCCCTCAACCGTTTCAACACATGTCTGTTCAAGTTTTTGCGCAAAATCTATCAATTCATCATTGTCATCCAGTTTGCCTCTGAAGGCTAACCCTCTTGTCCATGCGAAAATAGAAGCAATAGGATTTGTAGAAGTCGGATTCCCTTTCTGGTGTTGGCGGTAATGCCTGGTAACGGTACCATGTGCAGCCTCTGCCTCCATTGTCTTACCATCCGGAGTAACCAGAACTGAAGTCATCAAACCCAGTGATCCAAATCCTTGAGCAACAGTGTCGGATTGAACATCACCATCGTAATTTTTACAAGCCCAAACATATGCACCTTTCCATTTCAGAGCAGCGGCAACCATGTCATCAATAAGTCGATGTTCATAATGGATGCTTTGTTCTTCAAATAATGCTTTATAATCCTGTTCAAATAGTTCCTGGAAAATGTCTTTGAAGCGACCATCATACTGCTTAAGAATAGTGTTTTTTGTAGATAGGTACAGTGGCCATTTTTTACTCAATGCCATTTTGAAACAGCTATGGGCAAACCCTCTTATAGACTCATCTGTATTGTACATGGCCATCGCAATGCCGTCACCATCAAAGTCATACACCTCGTATGATTCTGCTTCGCCGTTCTGTGGTTCAAATTTAATGGTGAGTTTTCCTTTCCCTTTAACTAGAAAATCTGTTGCTCGGTATTGATCACCAAATGCATGACGCCCGATGCAGATAGGATGTTCCCAGCCAGGTACAAGGCGGGGTACATTTTTCATCAGTATGGGTTCTCTGAAAACCGTACCACCTAAAATATTTCGGATTGTGCCATTTGGTGATTTCCACATTTTTTTAAGATGAAACTCTTCAACTCTCGCCTCATCAGGTGTAATGGTGGCGCATTTAATTCCAACACCAACTCTTTTGATAGCTTCTGCGGCATCAATGGTTATCTGGTCATTGGTTTCATCCCGGGATTCCATTCCTAAATCATAATAGTCGATTTTCAAATCGACGTAAGGAAGTATTAATCTTTCCTTGATCATTGACCAGATAATCCTGGTCATCTCATCCCCGTCCATTTCTACGACGGGATTTACTACTCTAATCTTGTTCATTTTTTAATATTGGCTAGGTATGATAAAGATACCAAAATATTTACATACGTGCATATATAATTGTGTGTAATATGCTCTTGAGCATTAAATATTATGTATCAATGCGTTGTATTAAGAGTTCAATTGTTCTCTGATCTGATTGAGAGCTGAACCAGCTTTGAACCAGGATATTTGATTCATATTATAAGAGTGATTCACACTAATATCCTCACTCTGACCATTACTATGCCTGATTCTGAGTGTCAGTGGATTTCCGGGATAGAAAGAATCTAAACCGATGATGTTAAATTTATCGTCTTCCAGAATTTTGTCGTAATCAGATTTGTTGGCGAAAGTGATTGCCAACATACCTTGTTTCTTCAAATTTGTTTCATGAATGCGTGCAAATGATTTTACGAGCACTATTTTAACTCCTAAATGCCGGGGTTCCATTGCTGCATGTTCGCGCGATGAACCTTCTCCGTAATTTTCATCTCCAACTACAATTGATCCAACACTATTAGCTTTATAAGCTCTTGCTGTTTCAGGAAGAGTTCCATATTCTCCTGATAGTTGATTCTTAACATTATTGGTTTTTTCGTTGAAGGCATTCACTGCACCGATAAGTAAATTATTTGAAATATTATCCAAATGTCCTCTGAACTTCAACCATGGACCGGCCATAGAAATATGGTCAGTTGTGCATTTACCCTTTGCTTTAATTAATAACTGAAGGCTATCATCAGGGCTGCCTTCCCATGCTTTGAAAGGTTCAAGTAATTGTAAACGTTGTGAATCGGGATTAATTTGTATCTGGATTTCTGAACCATTTTCAGCAGGAGCCTGATAACCATTATCTTCTACATCAAAGCCCCTCGGGGGAAGTTCTAATCCGCTTGGCGGATCAAGTTTTACCGACTTGCCATCGGTATTGATCAGACTGTCAGTCATAGGATTAAAACTCAAACTTCCAGCAATTGATAATGCAGTAACTATTTCAGGGGATGCAACAAATGAATAAGTATTCGGATTACCATCATTTCTTTTTGCGAAATTACGGTTGAAAGAAGTGATGATACTGTTCTTCAGGTGTTTGTCAGCTCCCTCTCTTGCCCATTGGCCTATACAAGGTCCACATGCATTGGCAAGTACTATACCTCCAATTTCTTCAAAACTTTTTAAGAAACCATCACGTTCAACTGTATAGCGTACTTGTTCTGATCCGGGGGTAATAGTGAATTCTGATCCCGCTTTCAGTTTCTTTTCAGCCGCTTGTCTCGCAATGGAGGCAGATCTTGCAATATCCTCATATGAGGAGTTCGTACACGAGCCGATTAATCCTACATCCAATTTCTCCGGAAAACCATTGTCAACTATAGCTTTGGTAAATTCAGAGATAGGCCAGGCACGATCAGGTGTAAATGGGCCATTGATATGTGGCTCCAGTGCAGATAAATCGATTTCTACAATCTGATCAAAATATTTCTCAGGATTGAGATACACTTCAGAATCGCCATTTAAATCTTCTTTTATTGCATCAGCAAGGTCTGCCACTTCAGATCTATTTGTGTGTCTGAGATATTCAGCCATCTTATTGTCATAGCCAAATATTGATGTTGTAGCTCCAATCTCTGCCCCCATATTGCAAATTGTTCCTTTACCAGTAGCTGAAATAGATTCAGCACCGTCTCCAAAATATTCGACAATATGACCAGTACCACCCTTAACCGTAAGCATACCAGCAAGTTTTAGAATGATATCCTTTGCTGATACCCAGCCACTGAGCTTACCAGATAATTTTACACCAATTAATTTGGGAAATTTCAACTCCCATGGCATACCAGCCATGACATCAACTGCATCGGCACCACCAACACCAACTGCTACCATTCCAAGGCCACCGGCATTTACCGTATGAGAATCAGTTCCAATCATCATTCCCCCAGGGAAGGCATAGTTCTCAATTATAACCTGATGAATAATTCCAGCTCCCGGCTTCCAAAAACCAATTCCGAATTTATTCGAAACATCAGAAAGAAATTCATACACTTCCTTATTATTGTCAATAGCTGAATTTAGATCAGTCTCAGCTCCCGTTTTCGCCTGAATAAGGTGATCACAATGTACAGTACTGGGTACAGCTGCCCTTTTTCTACCAGCTTGCATAAATTGAAGAAGTGCCATTTGAGCAGTTGCATCTTGCATAGCAACCCGGTCAGGAGTGAAATCAACATAGCTCTCACCACGAACAAAAGCTTCCTGCAAGTCCTTGCTATGTAAGTGAGAATACAGTACTTTCTCAGTCTGAGTTAATGGTTTACCTGTTAAGCTTCTGGCAATCTTTATTTTGTCAGACATGTCCTGATAGGACTTTCGTATCATGTTTAGGTCAAAAATCATACTATTACGGGTTTTAGATTAGCGGAGAGTTAAAAAACACAGTTACAGGTACGACTAATAATAATTTATCCCCGAACAGGGCTTCTTTTACAACTCGCATTCAGTAAATATTTACCTCCATATATCTGACAAAAGTCATAAACTATTGTCAAACATCCAAGCCTATTTTTGTCTATCTTTGAAGTATACTAAGAAAATTTGCAATTACTTGACACACATGGAATTACTTGAAAGAATTCGTTTAAAAGCACAAAAGCACAACATGAGAATTGTGCTGCCAGAAAGTACTGAAGAGAGAACCTTAGAAGCTGCTGATATTTTGTTGGCAGACAAAATAGCCAGAATAATTTTAATTGGGAATAAGCAAAAAATACTGGAACTGGCAAGTCAACAGGGACTTAAGAATATTGACCAAGCTCAGATTATTGATCCTGAAAGTTACAATAAGCTTGACGAATATGCTGATTTGATGGTTGAGTTGCGAAAAAGCAAAGGATTAACAAAAGCAGAGGCTTTGGAGCTGCTTAAGAATCCTTTGTATTTTTCTACATTAATGATTAAAGCAGGAGATGCTGATGGTGAAGTTGCAGGTGCTGAAAACGCAACCGCTGACGTTTTGCGCCCGGCTTTTCAGTTTGTGAAGACTAAACCAGGAATATCAGTTGTTTCGGGGGCTTTTATTATGATCCTTCCGGATGATAAATATGGTGAAAACGGAATGTTAGTGTTTGCTGATTGTGCAGTGCACCCTTCACCTAATGAAGATGAATTGGCAGAAATAGCTGTCATGACAGCTCAAACAACAAAAGCAATTGCCGAAATGGAACCCAGGGTAGCCTTATTGAGCTTCTCAACCCGGGGTAGTGCAAAGCACGAAATGGTCGATAAGGTCAGAAATGCAACAATTAAGGCACAGAAAATGGCTCCTCAGTTTAGTTTTGATGGAGAGTTACAGGCTGATGCAGCCATAGTCGAGGCCATTGGAAAAAAGAAAGCTCCTGATTCAGTAATTGCTGGAAATGCAAATGTTCTGGTTTTTCCAAGTATGGAAACAGGAAATATCACCTATAAACTAGTTCAAAGATTGGCAGGAGCTGAGGCAGTAGGCCCAATATTGCAGGGAATGGCTGCACCAATCAATGATTTATCACGTGGGTGTTCAGTTAGTGATATTGTTAATCTGGTTGCGATTACCGCGAACCAGGCAGCAGGATAATTTAATATACAAGAAAATGTCAGAAATAGTAGAAGCCATCGAACAGTATGGGTTAAGTGACAAGAATCGCCCGAAAGCACAGTTTGGAAAAATTGGAATAGTTGGTTGTGGTTCTGTGGGACAAACCATTGCACGTATTATCTCGACGAGTGGGATGGATGTTATATTTATTGAGCTCAGTGACGAGAGAGTAGAAGCCGCAATTAAGGGGATCGAACAAACCCTCGACGACATGATTAATCATTGGGGTATGACAGAGGGAGAAAAAAGAAGTATTCTCTCAAGAATACATGGCTATGTAAGCTGTAGTGCATTGTCTGGGGCTGATTTAGTAATAGAAGCCATAAAGTCCAAAATCAGGGAGCAGAGAGTAAGTCAACGAAAAGAGCTGTTTAAAAAAATTGAATCTCAGGTATCTCCTGATACAATTATTGCGACCAACTCAACAACAGTTGTTATAACTGAATTGTCATCCGAATTAATTCATAAGGATCGATGTGTAAGCTTGCACTTCAGTACCTCAAATCCCGGAGCTAATATAGTTGAGGCTGTTAAGGGTCTTTACACTTCGGATCAGGTGTATGCCAATGTTCAAAAATTCATTAAAATGATTGGACGAAAAATGGTGCCTGTTGAAGAATCTCCTGGTTTGCTATCTGTGCGTCTTTTTGCCACTCTGATAAATGAGGCTAGTGATATTCTGATGGAAAGTGTTGGGTCTATGGAAGATATTGATATGGCTGCACGTGTAAGTCTGGGATTTCCACTCGGCCCTTTTGAACTGGCTGACAAAATTGGACTTGATAAAGTTGTGCGGTGGCTTGATAACCTGTACAATGAATTTGGTGATATGAAATATAAGGCCTCACCAATCCTGAGAAAAAAAGTTCGTGCCTCACAAAACGGAAGATCTGTCGGTAAAGGTTTTTACGAATATAAAGACGGAAGAAAAATCACTACAAAAACCTACTAATTATTAAACTATTATGAGGATTCTCGTTCTGAATTGCGGAAGCTCTTCTATTAAATACCAACTCTTTGAGATGTCTGATAAATCAGTATTAGCAAAAGGAGTTGTTGATAAAATTGGCCTTAAAGGCTCATTACTGAAGCATATAAAGGCCAACGGTGATAAAGTTCGACTCGAAGGAGAGATTTTAGACCATCAGTCTGGTATTGAATATGTACTGGGTGTTCTGACAAGCGACAATCATGGCTGCCTCAACAGCTTGGAAGATATTGACGCCGTGGGTCACAGAGTAGTTCACGGAGGTGAATATTTTACTGCCAGCACCTTTATTAGTAATGAGGTTCATGAAGCATTGGGTAAATGCGTTGATCTCGCGCCTTTGCATAATCCTGCGAACCTGAAAGGAGTTGACGCCATGGAATTATTAATTCCGAATGTATCTCAGGTTGCAGTATTCGATACTGCTTTTCACCAGACCATGCCTGAACATGCATATATGTATGGTATTCCATATGCTTTGTACAAGAAATATGGAATTAGAAGATACGGATTTCACGGTACCAGTCACAGATTCGTGAGTAAGAGAGCAGAACGTATGTTAGGCAAACCACTGCAGGAGCTGAAAGTTATATCATGTCATCTTGGAAACGGTGCATCTGTTGCTGCAATTAAAGAGGGAGTGTCAGTAGATACCAGTATGGGTTTTACCCCAATTGAAGGTTTGATGATGGGCACCCGATCAGGAGACCTGGATCTTGGAGTATTAACATTTTTAATGCAGAAGGAAGAATTGAGTCATCAAACCGCTAATCTGTTGATTAATAAGCATAGTGGAATGCTAGGAGTGACCGGCGTGTCATCAGATATGCGGGAAATTGAATCCGAAGCATGGAAGAATAAGAATGAAAGAGCTATTCTGGGGCTGAATATGTACCATTATCGGGTGGCTAAATATATTGGTAGTTACGTTGCTGCCATGAATGGGGTTGATGTAATTATTTTTACCGGTGGGATAGGTGAGAATGGATCAGAATCCAGAGAAGAAATATGTTCATATCTGGAGTTTTTAGGCATGGATATCGATAAAGAAAATGCCAATAAAACTCGTGGTAAAGAAATTATTATTACAAAACCAGGATCAAAAGTGATTGGAATGGTAATTCCTACTAATGAAGAATTGGTAATAGCTGAGGATACTGTTTCTATTGTTAATGACAGGAAGGAAAAAGGATTAATTTAATGTTTCGAACAATCTCAGAGATCGGAGAAGCAGCTAAAAGTCAAAGTACAAAGAAGAAGCTGGTATTAGCTGCTGCTCATGATCAACAAGCCCTTAGTGCTGCACTTGATGCCGGACAGACAGGTTATGTCGAGCCTATATTAATCGGTAAGGGTGACAAGATAAGAAGTCTTGCGCAAGAGCTTGGTTACCAGATTGAAAAACTGCAACTGATAGATGTAAATGAAAATAATGATGCGGTTGAGAAATCAGTGAAAATGATTAGCTCAGGAGATGCTCATATTTTGATGAAAGGAGCTTGTGGTACTGCAGAATTGCTGAAAGGAGTTCTTAATAAGGAATGGGGATTACGCAGTGGGTCGCTGCTTTCTCATTTTGCCTTGTTTGAAATAAAAAACTATCATAAACTTTTATCTGTGTCAGATGTTGCAATATCTATTGCACCGGGTCTGAAAGAGAAAATTCAGATTCTCAATAACGGAGTAAAGTTTCTGCACAATATTGGGATATGCATCCCAAAGGTTGCAATAATTGCTGCGCTTGAGAAAGTAACAGATTCTATGCCTGCTACTTTAGACGCAGCAGAAATAGTTCAGATGTATGAAAATAATTTAATTCATGATTGTATCGTGGATGGACCACTTGCCCTGGATAATGCTATCAGCACAGAAAGCGCAAAAACTAAAGGTATTTCAAGTAAGGTTGCTGGAGATGCTGATTTATTGATCATGCCGCAAATAGAGAGTGGGAATGTATTGTATAAAGCATTGACTTTCTTGTCAGATGCAAAGGTCGCTTCAGTAGTTCTTGGAGCAAGTGCCCCAATCGTATTAACATCAAGGGCTGATTCGCATGCATCAAAATTAAATAGCATCATGTTGGCTGCAATTCAAGGTATTAAGCCTCAATAATATTAAGTGAAAGTATGGAAGCCTACCAGATTTTGGTAATTAATCCCGGATCAACATCGACCAAGATCGCAGTGTTCCAAAATTTGCGACCTGTTTTTCAAAAGTCACTTAGTCATTCTCCGGATGAATTAGCTGCATTCGATGCAGTAGCTGATCAGTTTAAATACAGAAAAGATTGCATCCTTAAAGAAATACGGGCTGTTGGGATGGAACTTGAGTCTTTCAATGTGATTATTGGCAGGGGAGGTCTTGTTAAACCAATTCAATCTGGGATTTATGAGGTAAATGAAGCAATGGTCCGAGACCTTAAAAACACAATGCTTGGTGAGCATGCTTCAAATCTGGGTGGATTAATTGCAAAAGATATAGCTGATTCGCTGCCAGGAGTCAAAGCGTATATAGCTGATCCTATTGTGGTGGATGAGATGAATGATATTGCACGATATTCAGGGCATCCTGATTTTGAAAGAGTATCCATCTTTCACGCTCTTAATCAGAAAGCAGTAGCATATACTTTTACGCGATCAGTTGGACGTGAGTATAACGATATGAATCTGATTGTTGCTCATCTTGGTGGAGGGATATCAATTGGTTCTCATGAAAAGGGTCGGGTGATTGATGTTAATCAGGGACTTGATGGAGAGGGGCCATTTTCACCTGAAAGGTCAGGAACCTTGCCTGTCGGGCAATTAATCAGAGAAGTGGCAGACAATCCGGATAAGATTGCAGAAATAAAGAAGAAAGTTGTTGGCAAAGGGGGGCTGGTTGCCTATCTGGGAACAAATAGTGCCCAAGAGGTAGAGGAAAGAATAAAGAATGGTGATGAAAAAGCCCGACAGGTGTATGAAGCCATGGCCTACCAGGTTGCTAAAGAGATCGGAGCAGCTGCTGTTGTGCTAAAAGGCAGAGTCGATGCAATTCTGATAACCGGAGGGGTAGCTTACAACGATCTTTTTATACAACTACTAACCTACAGAATAGCGTGGATAGCACCCATAAGAGTATTTCCTGGAGAAGATGAGATGAGAGCTTTGGCTCAAAATGCTTATGGAGTTGTGTCAGGAGAAATATCCCCAAAAATTTACAAGTAAGACCACTTTTTTTTAAAGAGTATTTGTGTATTTTTATTCACAATGACTCTGCTATCTAATACTTGCTGGAAAATCTGTTTCTTTATCAGTTTATGGCTATGTCACCTGTCCTCTCATGCCCAGTATTGGGATGCTCAGGAAGAAGAAAGTTTGAGAGATCGGGTTTTTTTTGGTGGAAGTTTTGGAGCTAGACTGGGCACGGTTACACATCTTGATTTATCTCCACTAATTGCCTATAGATTAACAAAGAAACTTTCTGTTGGAACGGGTGCTGTTTTTCAATACCTGGCTGATCGACGGTATGCGGAGCCCTATAATACAGGTATTTATGGTGCTAAGCTTTTTGGGGATTACAAGCTCTTGCAATCTGTTTTTGCACATTCAGAGATTGAAATATTAAATCTGGATTCTGAATATTATGGCGATCCGGTAATAAGAAATATTGAAGCAAGTCCCAGATTCTGGAATACAGCGGTCTTTGTGGGAGGCGGATATCAGCTTAACATTGGATCCAGGTCATCTGTCATGGTGCTTGTCTTGTGGAATATTAATCAGTCAACAGAATCTCCGTATAAAAATCCTGTTTTACGTCTTGGATTCAACTTCTAATCTAACTATTGAATGAAATGAATTCATATAGTATTATTATTGCTGCTTCACTCGTTATTATAATTTCATATTTTTTTAACCGTTTTGCACAGAAAACCAGTTTTCCAAGTGTGTTGTTGCTCATTATATTGGGAATTGGCTTAAAACAGATAGACAAAGTTACCGGCTTATTGGATGGATTCGACCTCTTACCTGTACTGGAAGTTCTGGGTATTATTGGTTTAATAATGATTGTTCTTGAGGCTGCATTAGATCTGAAACTATCTAAGGACAAAACAAGCTTGATTTTGAAATCACTGGCACTTGCATTTCTTGGGCTAATAGTAAATGCAGGTTTGATTGCATTGATTATTAAATCTATTTGGATACTAGATTGGTATGTAAGTTTCCTATACTCAATCCCTTTGTCAATTATGTCCTCAGCAATCATTATTCCAAGTGTAGAGAGTTTGATCGGTAGGAAAAAAGAATTCATGATCTATGAAAGTACATTTAGCGATGTATTGGGAATTATGATGTTCTATTTTTTTCTTAGTGCAGGTCATCAGGATACGAGTGGAATATTGGCATGGAATATCGTTGGAAATATAGGTTTGACGATTGCTATTTCTGTAATTTCCAGCTATTTATTATTATTTGTCTTTCAGAAAATTCCTTCGGAGACAAAGTTCTTTCTGATGATTGCTGTGTTGGTTCTTCTCTATGCACTCGCTAAACAATTACATCTAAGTTCCTTGCTGATTATACTTGTGTTCGGATTAGTCTTATCTAATTATAAAATCTTTACAGGGGGAAAATTGAAGAAGTTCTTTATTCCTGAAGATTTAGCTGTGATCAAAGAAGATTTTACCATGGTTACTATGGAATCAAGTTTTATCGTTCGAACCTTCTTCTTTTTCATATTTGGTCTGAGCATTTCAATAAATTCTCTATTTGAGGGACGTGTAATACTTATCAGTATTTTGATTCTTGCTGTTATCTTTGCCAGTCGTTTTGGATTGGCAAGATTGATAATTGGAAAAAACAGCTATCCGGAATGGCAAATTGCTCCCAGAGGATTGATAACCATTCTGTTATTTTATGGAATACCAGCTGACTATCATATTGAAGGATTTCAGGATTTTCAGGGAATTCTGCTATTTGTAATTCTTCTGACAAGTATTATTATGGGCCATGCTATGATTAGAAACAGGCACAAAATAATTCATCCAGATCATGTTGAGTTTCAGGTAGTAAACGACTATAACAATACTAAGCAACAATTTAATAACAAAGCAGATTCTGATGGCATCCCGATGGAATAGCCTGTAATTTTGATAGTTTAACCTTTTTATTAGTAAAGTATTATGAACCGAGCATGACAAAAGGAAAAATATTTTAACACACACGCGGATAATTGTTTTTGTTGTGCGAGCTCCATCCGACAAATAAAATTAAATATAAACAGATGAAAAAGAAAATCCCCCTATACGTACAGATTATTATTGGAATGGTTATTGGCTTACTTTGGGGTCTTATAGCTGTTCAGTTTAAGTTAGAAGTATTTACTATAATGTGGATAAAACCATGGGGGACAATATTTCTTAATTTACTGAAACTACTGGCTGTACCTTTGATATTTGTTTCTTTAGTCAAAGGTATTTCGGGACTCAGTAATATTAGCAAATTGAGCTCAATGGGTTTGAAAACTCTTGCATTATATATTGTTTCCACGGTTTTAGCTATTAGTATCGGTTTAGTTCTTGTGAATACAATTAAGCCGGGTAAAACTTTTCCTGTTGAAAAACAAAGTGAATACTTAGAAAAGTTTGGAGCAAATATAAGTGATAAACAGTCAGCGGCTGATGTCATTAGAGAACAATCACCATTGCAATTTGTTGTGGATATGGTTCCTGAAAATATATTTCATGCATTGACAGATAACTCTAAGATGCTGCAAGTTATTTTGTTTGCGATATTATTCGCCATTTCTATGATTTTACTACCGTCCAAAAAAACTGAGCCAGTCAAACGCTTCATAGATAGTTTAAATGATATTGTTTTAAAATTGATAGATATTATTATGCTGTCTGCACCTTATGGTGTTTTTGCCCTTCTGGCAGCATTGGTTGTTGATTTCTCTGGTGATGCTGATTTGTTCACGGCTCTGGGATTATATTTTCTTACCGTGGTCCTGGGATTATTCATATTAATCACTGTTTTCTATCCAATATTCCTGAAAATATTTGTTCGAAAAGTCAAATATATGAAGTTTTTCAGGGCAGTTATGCCAGCTCAGATGGTGGCATTTTCCACTAGTTCAAGCGCAGCTACACTACCTGTAACCATGAAACAGGTTACTAATGAAATGGGTGTTGACAAGGATGTTGCGAACTTTGTATTGCCTGTTGGGGTTACCATTAATATGGATGGAACCAGCTGCTATCAGGCTATTGCTGCAGTTTTTATTGCCCAGGTTTTTGGTATTGATCTGTCTATCGGACAGCAATTGACCATTGTTTTGACAGCCTTATTGGCTTCAATTGGTTCACCAGGTGTTCCTGGTGGAAGTATCGTAATGCTAATTATTGTTTTAACATCAGTTGGTCTGCCTGTGGAAGGCTTAGCATTAATACTGGGAATAGATCGCCCCTTGGATATGTTAAGAACCGTTGTAAATGTTACCGGGGATTCTTCAGTTTCTATGATTATTGCAAAATCCGAAAATCAATTGGATATTGAAAAACTAAAATAGTTATATCGTTTAATGCTTGTTGGAAGTAAGCCGACGGCCTGGTACACCTACTGAAAATTATTGTTAAGATTTTACAGGTTTTATTTCCGGATGACTTTTTGCAAAGTTTGCTGGGAAAAGATTTTCGATCTCGCTCATCTTTGTGTCTGGCAGGGTTACCATAACCCATTTGAGCCACTCATAAGGATTAACATTATTGATCTTACAGGTTGCCATAAAGGTATAGATCATGGCCGATCGCTGCGCCGCTTCATGGCTGCCAGCAAACAAGTAATTACGACGACCGATTGCGATTGGACGAATCGTGTTCTCAATCAAATTATTATCAATATTCCACTGGCCATCTTCAGTATACCTGCAAAGTTCGACCCAATGGCGTAAAGCATATTGTACTGCCGTTCCCCAATTGCCTTTCGGTAGGATCTCCGGGAGATGCTCTTTGAGTCTCTTTTCTATTGCATCCAATACCCTTACCGAGAAGCGTTGCCTTAAGTTTTTGATCTGATCGAAAGTAAAATTATGATTGTGGGCAATACGTTCGACCTGGTACAGTTTCTGAATCGCCAGCATAATTTCTTTGGCATTCTCTGGCTCATCAGCAAGACTTTTTTCGAAATACCGTCTCGCATGTGCAAAACATCCAAGTTTTGTAACCTTTTTAGACCAGTCAGGCTTATCCAGGAAATCATATCCTACGTAGGCATCACATTGCACAGCTCCTTTGAAATCAGAAAGCAACCTCTTTGGAACTTTAGCTGCCCGGGATTTATCATACAGAAAAAAAGCTATTTTCCCAGGAGGAGAATGTCCTGCCCAAAAGTAGCCCTTGTGAGTACTCCCAGGCTTATCTTTAGTCAGAACCGGTATGCTGGTCTCATCAACCTGTATATAGTCACCAGTAAGAGCCGATTTAACCATAGCATCGTAAAGAACTATTTTTTTGTCTAAAGAATTCGAAATCCAACCATTGATGGTAGATTCTGCAAGCTTAACCCCCTGGCGGGCCATGATCTTTCTTTGGCGGTATATGGGCAAATGATCCATCCACTTCGAAATAACGATCTCAGTCAATAGGCCTTCACCTACGTTACCCCGGTGAACCGGAAGGTTCGGCAGGTCAGCAATAACAATACGTTTCCCATCAGGGCTAAGATATTTGGGTCTTACGATTACTCGAACATAAAACTCAGCAGGCTTTTTTTCAAGAATCTCTGTGTGCTCTTCTCCTATTTTCTTCCAGCCTGTAACATCTTCATCAGGAGATATGATTTCTTCAACCCGGGGAAGATCTTCAGGCAATGGCGGACGCGGATGTGTAGAGTTGGACTTTTTGCGGGTATAGGTGATCTTTTCGGTTGCAACTTCTTGTTCTATCTGGGGTATTTCGCCCAGGTCCAGCGTAAGTTGATTGGGATCTACCCCGGTAAAACGTTCACTACTGGAACCAAAGAGCATTCTTTGAAGATTGGCCAGCTGTTGTTGAAGAATATTAATTTGTGACTTTTGTTCCAGACTCTCAGTTTTTCTATCAGCGTTCTCCTTTTTGAGGCTGAGATATTCATCCTTAGTAATGGTAACTGTATTAGTATTTTCTCCCTGTGCAATCACACCTAAAAATACAAATAATACCTCTCTGCACTACCTGAAACTATTTGATATCCAGGCAGTATTTACAAACACAACACGCCAGGCATTGTTGATAAAACTGACAAAAAAATGCTTTTTTGAATCTTGATCAATAATACAATCCAAAGCAGGTGGTTATTAACACTCTAAGCTTGACATTGTTGATATACACCCACTTTTTTTGAAAATCGTTTTCTGCGCTGAATTTGTTGAACCGATATTCCTTCTATAATCATTGCCAGTTCTGCCCATGTTAATCGATAACCGTTTCCTTTCTTTTCCCAGGCTGGGAGTTCAAAGGTGCCAGCTTCTAAGCGCTTATAATATAATACGAACCCTGTTTCTTCCCAGCGCAGGAGCTTGGTTTTGTCACGTCGCCGGTTTATAAATATGAAAACCTCACCAGAAGCAGGGTTACGATGGAGTTGACCACGAACCAAGCCACTTAATCCATTTATGCCCAAACGCATATCGGTGGGCTGATGACGCAGATAATACGAACAGGAACTTGTTAAGGCAAACATAGCTTACACAATAGATAATATGGATCTGGCTGCTGAGAGAGAATCACTACCCGTGAGAATTATCCTGATACCGTCAGGAAAACTAATCTCAATCTTTTGATCCGGGGTAGAATCTGAAACCTGATCCTGATCTGGATCTTTTGTGCCAGAAATCTGAACTGGTATAAACTCTGGTGACTCTGTGAACGCTTTTGCAAATCCAGATCGACTTTGACGTTTGACAATTTCTTGGGGCCTTACCCTTCGACTGAGTATTTTTTGAAATACCGGGTTTCTGTGTTGATGAAGTATCATAATATATCTTTCCTGGAAAAGTAATGCTTCATCCTAAACCTGACAATATGTACCAGGCCGTTGGCTTACTGTTGGAAGGCATTCGTATGAGTTAAATAGCTTTGACAGATTCAAAACTATTTTATAAGTAATGGAGTATACGACCAGTACTTCCATTCCATTTGGGTTTAAACTATTCTATATTTTCAATTAATGCTAAGCGGGAATAGCTCAGAGGTAGAGCATCAGCTTCCCAAGCTGAGGGTCGCGGGTTCGAATCCCGTTTCCCGCTCAAAATCCTAAACACAAATCGGAATCAGTCTCTATTTATCCTCATTTTCTATGACTCACAGCATGCATATATCCATATAAAGACAAAATATTCCATTCTAAGTAGGTCAAATTTTTACTATCATGCTTAGTTACTAAGATATTAGGGCTATTTTACATACTCACCACTAACTTTGCTCCAGACAAAATGTATCTCTAAATGCTAATATATGAGATGCAATCTTAAAGTAAACCTAATTATATACAGATGTATGCTATTTTGTATACTAGATAAAAGATGACTATAACAATTGTGAACTTTAGAAAGTAATGCAGGATACTTATGTAAATAACAAAGGTAGACAGTGTGGAGTTATATTAATCACAGATATACATCTGTAAAAGAGTGGTTAATGCTCAGAATTCCAACACTTTAAGTGCTCATATATCAAGTTAAAACCAAGCAGTTTGTCATGTTATTAATAAATTACAGAATACAATTGTAGCCAATAGAAAATAAAATACGTTTAAAACGTTTATAATCTGTAGTATAGCTATGATAAACGATATTTAACTTCACTTAAGATAATTTATATGAATTTGTTGTGTAATTCAATGAATATGCTACATCTGACCATATTTGAACAAAATTACAGAGCTTTTTAAAGTATCATGCTGTAAAGGTCAGTATATACAGAATTAACTTATGAGAATGGCGTAAATAGGATTTGTAATGACTTTAATTCGCATACAATTGGATATACTTTAAACGCTTTTGCTTATAGGAATAGTGTAGCATTTAATACTCACTATAATCATGATTCTAATTTATTAAATATGTTACATATGTAATTCACAACGTTGAACCTAAAGTTTACATATGGAAACTCCAACAATTTGTATTTGTAATTGTCTATAATTACATTTGTAATGTGAAAGATCGAATTAAGCAAATACTATTAGATGAGGGCCTTACTTCTGGCGCTTTTGCTGACGAAATTGGTGTTCAGAGAAGTAGTATATCCCATATTCTAAATGGGCGAAATAATCCTAGCTTAGACTTTGTAATTAAAGTAGTTACAAGGTTTAGACATATTAACCTGGCGTGGCTAATGCTAGGAAAAGGGGAGATGTTAGGAAGTGAAATTGTAATAAGTGAATCTACTGCAAAACCTAACCCAACCATCTTTTCTGAGCTTCTGGAAGCTAGTTCTGAAGCAGATGTGCTTAATGTTGATGAACTATCAGAAAATCAAGTGGATAAGTCTATTAATACTAGCAGACAAGTGAGTAAGATTGTAATATTTTACTCCGATTCAAGCTTCTCCATGTATAATCCAAACAAATGAGCCTGATTTTCTTATCTTGGCGATAAGATTTATCCATGAATGAGTTTCTATAAATTTTTAATTCGTCCTGTACTTTTTATTGTTGATCCTGAGAAAGTACATCATATTACATTTTTCTTCTTACGTACTTTTAATCCATTCTTGAAGCTGTTTGTTCCGAAGTCTTGGAAAAGTCATCATGAAAGAAATATTTTGGGTATTAAATTCCCTCATCCGGTAGGTTTAGCTGCTGGACTCGATAAAGACGGAAAGGCGTACAAATCTTTGGGGAAACTCGGATTTAGTTTTGTGGAGTTGGGCACTGTTACTCCTCTTGCCCAAGCAGGCAATTTAAAACCTCGTCTGTTTAGAATTGTTAAAGACAAAGCTCTTATTAACAGAATGGGTTTTAATAATCATGGTGTGGAGGAACTTGCCAGAAGGTTAGAGAAGCGATCCAGGAGCTTAATTATAGGCGGAAATATTGGTAAGAATACTAAAACCTCTAATGAATCAGCTGCAAAAGATTATTTAGAGTGTTTTACCATTTTGTATGATAGAGTTGACTATTTCGTTGTTAATGTTAGTTGCCCTAACATACAAGACCTAAGGGAACTTCAGGATAAGGATAATCTGATGAAAATAGTAGTTTCATTATTTGAATACAGGGCCACTCAGAATAAAAAGAAACCTGTTTTACTTAAAGTTTCACCTGACTTAAATAATAATCAGCTGGATGATTTAATACAAGTAGTTAAGGATACGGGAATTGATGGTCTGGTTGCCACTAATACCACGGTCTCTCGTGATAAGCTGACTTTAAAAAAAGAATCTGTTGATAAGATAGGAAAAGGTGGTTTAAGTGGTTCTCCCTTAAGATCAAGATCTACTGAGGTAATTAGATATTTATGCGCTAAGCTTGGCCCCGAGTTTCCTATAATTGCTTCAGGTGGAGTTATGACAGCAGAGGATGCCATAGAAAAAATTGATGCCGGGGCTCAATTAGTTCAGGTCTATACAGGATTTATCTATCAGGGACCAAAATTGATCAGGGATATTCTTAAGCGTGTATAAATTCTTGGCACGATTTTAGTTTTAGTCCTGTGAATTATTAAACAACTAAAATATAAACGGATGATAACAAGAATAGTATTTTTTTGCCTTTTAATAGGACTCCTGGTTCCGGGGCAAAACTCTCAAGCACAGGAAAACACAAAAAATCCAAAACTTTCAATTACAGATGATCAGGTAAGGGATCTTAATGGTGCATATAGTGTTATTTCTATTGATGATGATGGAAAAACACAGCATATCAATTTCAAATTTGATAATGGGAAACTAAGTTCATTTGTTCTCAATGGTAATGAGATTCCTCAGGAAGATTGGGCTGAGTATAATCATTTACTCAAAGAGTTCATTACATATTTGTCTCCTGAAGATATAAAGAAGCATAAGTATAATGAGGTGTTTGAACTGGAGGATGAGCTTCGTCAGAATATTGCCAAAATGGAGAAAACAATAAAACAACTTGAGATAAGTAAACGCTTCGAATTATTTTATGACAATGAATTAAAACATTGGATTAAAGAACTGGAGCAGGAGCTAAATGAATCTGAGTTTGTTCAGGATATGGAGGCGGCCCTCGATGATTTATTGCATGATCTGGATGATTTTCTGGAGCAACGTAAAGAATATTATAATAATAAGGAAGAGCTTAAGTAAGCTCAAGTCATATGACACGTGAAGAAGCTCATAAGATTTTGGATGAAATGATTGATTCCAAAAGTCTTAAAAAACATTGTCTGACCATTGCATTGGTAATGGAGGCATACGCCTCTAAGCTAGGGGAGCCTGAAGATTTATGGTATAATACTGGCTTATTGCATGATGCTGATTATGATCGTTTTCCTGATCAGCATCCAAATATTATTGTAAAGAGGCTAGAAGAATCTGGTGATTTTGAAATGGCTTATGCTATTTCAGCACATTTTACAAAATGGGGTAAGAAATATCATAAACCATTGGAAAAGTATTTGTTGGCAGTCGATGAATTAACAGGATTGATAGTAGCAGCTTCCCTTATGAGACCTACTGGCATGATGGGTATGACTGTGAAATCTGTTAAGAAAAAAATCAAATCAAAAGGATTTGCTGCAGGAGTCGACCGGAATGAAATTGATAAGGGTATTGAGATTGCTGATCTGGAATTGTCGGAGCATGTACAATTTATTATTGATGTCCTGGAAAATTCATCGGAAAAACTCATTACTATTTAATTCTTAACAATTTTTAAGAAATTTTACTGATTTTTAGAGGGGAACATAAGTTTAGCCTTGGTATTTTTGATGGATGAATTTCTGTTGATAATGCCTATGAGATTTATTATTCTTATTACCTTGATTGGTGTTGGTCTTTGGTCATGTAATCAAACTGAGCATCCTGAGATGCAGGATCTTGATTTAATTGGTGTAAAGATTAATGAATACCTGGATCTTGAAGCAGAGGCGGGATTTAGTGGCGTAATAGCTGTTAAAAGACCTGGACAGGATATTCAGTACCGATCTTATGGCTACAGCAATAAGGAGCGTGCAATATTTAACTCTGAGCAAACAGTTTTTGATATTGGTTCCCTGACCAAACAATTCACAGCTGCAGCTATTCTGAAACTGGAAATGCAGGGAAAGCTAAGTGTTACAGATAGTCTGTTTAAATATTTTCCTGAAATACCAAATGACCGTATTGGTATTACTATTCATCATCTTTTAACTCATACAGCCGGTCTGCCAAGAAGTTTTGGGTCTGATTTTGAACGCCTTAAGAAGGATAACCTTATAATCCGGGCTTTTCAAACCAAACTTCAGTATGAACCAGGTACTGGCTTTAAATATTCACATGTTGGATACAGTTTGCTTGGAATACTGATCGAAAGAGTTTCCGGTGTTAGTTATGAGAATTATCTACAGGAAAATTTGTTTAAGCCTGCAGATATGAACAATACCGGATATATACTGCCCCAATGGGATTTGTCCACTGTTGCTAATGGATACAGCAGATGCAGAAATTTTGGTAAACCAATGGATGTACCCTGGGATGCTGAAGGTCCATATTGGAATCTCAAAGCAAATGGTGGATTACTCAGCACCGCTGTGGATATGATGGCATGGATTCATGCTCTGGATAATAATCTGGTTTTAAACGAGAAGGCTAAAGAGAAATACCTTAAAAAGCATGTCAGCGAAGGGAAAAAAAGTGTCTCTCATTACTCATATGGCTGGACAATTCTTGATTCCAGAAGAAATACTCAGGCTTTTGTCCATGAAGGAGGAAACCAGGTTTTCTATTCAAGATGGGTCAATTATCCTCAAGAGCAGGTGAGCATTCTTCTGCTTTCAAATGAATCAAGATTGGGTAATTCAGATATTAATTTTGAATTAGCAGCAACAATTTTTTATCCGAATCATGAACCTGTGGTAAAAGGATTACAGGCAATTTGTATGGATAGCCTTCCGGATAATCGTCTTGGAGAGGTGGCAGGTGAATTTATTGGCTTGATGACTACGCAAGGGCTGGAGGATCTGGAGGCATTTATAGATGACTATGTAGGTGTTTACATGAGCAATAAATACAGCCGAAAAAGAATCACTGATGAATTACAAAGTATTCAAAATGAATCCGGGCCTACAAGAATAAAGCAACTTAGGGTTATTGACCACAGAATTCTGGAAATTGAGCTTGTCAGGATTCCTGACCTTCAGGATATTTATATTCGGCTGCAACTTGATCCTGAAGATAACTATCTGCTTAAGAGATTCTATTATAAATCTGATGATAGCTAAGGAAGTAATTCCCTTCCAATTCCCTGTTCCAGTGAAATAAATGTTTCAGTACTAGAAACACCGCTAATCTTTTGAATACGGCCATTTAATATTTCCATTAGGCCCTGATTATTCTTGCAGTAAAGCTTCAGGAATATCGCATAATTACCAGTAGTATAGTGACATTCTACAATCTCAGGAATGTTTTCCAATTCAGCTACTACAGTGTGGTACATGCCTGCCTTTTCAAGAAAAACACCTACATAGGCACAGCTTGTATAACCCATGCTTGCAGGTGATAACTTAATACCTGAACCTGCTATAATCCCTGCCTGTTCAAGCTTATTTACCCGTTGATGTATTGCAGCTCCTGACATTCCACACACTCTGGCGATCTCCAAATAGGAGGTACGGGCATTTCCCATTAAAAGTTGCAGAATCTTTCGATCAGTACTATCTATTTTAAAGCTATTTTCCATATCTGCTTAAGATCTTTAAGTGCATTTAAATGAATTGCCGAATGTTTAAAACTAATAAAATAAACTTGCTTAGTTTCCAAATTGCGGAAAGGTTTTCATGCTGTGGAAGAATATACCAATTATCGGATTAATTGAAGTCAATAAAATACAGATAAACAGCATTTTAGAATCTGGGGTCTGATTTTTGGTAAATAATTACCACTGAAATCAATAGGGAACAAGGATAATAATGATAATAAGAATGAAATGTCAGATCAGGCTTTGTCATTCAGCGCCTTTCCAAACCCAACATCGGGACATTTATATGTAAAATTTGATTCTGCTAAAGAATTCAAATCTCATTCAGGTATGAACAAACTGGATCTTGATCTCCATGCTGCAGGAGCAGCACCTGGCTATTATGTTCTTGTCTTTAAAACGCAGGATAACAGGGATCAATTAAAAATTTTGGTAAGGTAATTTTTTGTAAATTTCCATGATGCAACCAAACGGGTCAAATAGTGGAAAACTTCTTGAAGAAGGACAATCTTATCGATTTAATATTAAGAAACTTATTGATATTCCAGGATCAGGAGAAAAACATTTCATTCTTGTTGGACCAGATAAAAAAAAGTATTTGTTGAATTCTAGTTATTATGATCATTATCCCCTTAGAGTTGGAATGACTATTAACTGTCAAGTAGATAAAATCAATTGCACAGGACGGATTTTCATTGAGCCTGAACATCCGTATTACGCGCTAGGTGATCGATATGATTTTTTATTGATAAAGATTACTGAGGAAAAAAATATCTGGAATGAACCAAGCTACACTGCCTGGGTCAGAGATTTACATAGAAAAGAGTGGGCATGCCCAATAGATAAGCCTGATTTGTTTCAACCGGGAATGTCTTATCTGTCATGTAGAGTTGAAAGGATAAAGAAAGCTCAATTATTGCTGTCATTGCCCAGTATCAGGGGAGTACAGGTCAGACTCCGTCATAATACAGTATATGATTTTACTCTTAGAGAAGTGAGAGAGTTTCATAACACCCTATATTATGTACTTGAAGATCCTTATGGTTCTTATCATATTTTAGAGAAAAGATTTTATGAGCATTTCAATTACAGCAAGGGACAGTTTATTCAGGCCCGGATCATTGATATGAAACCAGATGGTACATATTTATTGGAACCTTTGAATCCATATTATCGTATTGGTGAAGTATATATGTTCAAGTTTATGAGGTTGGAACAAGTGGTTGCTGGTGATTTTGAGGGAAGAAAGGCTACTATTTGGGTGAAAGACTATTTCTCACAAGCCATAAAGCTTGCAGCAAAAGACTGGCAAATCAATAAGCAGGATAGCAATCCCAAACATATTCCATGTAAAGTAATAAAATTCAAAAAAGGAAGTGTAGTACTTGAAAATCTTGCTGAACCTGAAATTGACGATTTGGATGATTATGAATAGTAAATTCAAAAACAAGAAGCTATTAAATTCAGGTAGAAGCAAAAAACTGATTATGCTGAAATACTTGTATATTTTGCTGGCTTTACTTTCTCCAATGGGTATGAATGCCTTCGGACAAGAAAGGGTAATTGTACTCGAAATTCAATTTTCAGGGAATATTCAGGAGGAGTTAAGAACGGCAACATTAAAGTATAATAAGCAGTTTGCTTTTAGTTTTACATTTGATGACGGCTTGGATGACGCATTTTCTCTGGGATTTCCATTGTTGAACGGCGGACATTCATCTGAAGATAATAATGATTATCCGGGCTTGTATTATACTGATGGCTGTGGAAAAAGGATAACCTTCACGGCAGGATTAGCATGGTTTACAGCAAATAGTGCAGGAACAGATTTACACAATGGTAATAGCCCCTCAAATATGACCTGGTCTCAGGCATTGCAACTTTATCATGCCGGATGGGATATATTTAACCATTCATACGACCACAAAGCAAACCAAAGTGGAATTGACTACAATTACCAGCTCTCAAAGAATGCTGAAGTAGTTAAGTCACGATTGGGAATTGACTTGCATTATGTTATCCCTCCGGGAGGAGATTCAGATTATATTGAACCAGCTTTCGCCATGGGTGCAAATGCTGTTTTTACAAGTAGTGCCGGCCAATCACCTTATGGTAATGAAGCTGTGATCGTTGATAATGAAATTGATCACACGAATCCTGTTTTTTGGCGTAATTCTATTACCAGCAGTCAATACACCTCAGGAGAACTAAAACAACTGGCTGTTGATCGATTCTCAGATTTGGAGCCAGATAAGCATATCTGGTGGAATGAGTTTACACATCGTGTTAAATATGAGCAAATTGGTGGTAGTGTTAAGTTTCTTCAGTTTAAGGAATATTTAGACTTTATGGCCAATCAGTATGGAGAAGCCGGATTGGATAATGGCTGGTTTGCAAGCTCAATTGAAGTATATGAATACCTGATTGTGAGAGATAAATTGCATCTTGATTATACCATTAGTAATAATCGCTTATCTGTCAGAATTGACTATTCTGATTGTCCTTTGAACCTGCGTTACTACGACATTAGCTTATTATTTACGACCGACAAAACCATTTCATCACTTCAGATTGATCAGAATGGACAAACTAGTTATAATAAACAGGATGGGGAGTACCTAATTAATATCAGCCTCCCGGATTCGCATTTTGCCAAACTTTTTGAGAACATCGATAATGAAGATATTTGGGATATAGTTGTTTATCCTATTCCGGCTAAACAACAATTATTCTTCTACTCAAATAAACCTGTTCCCCATGATGCCAGTATAGTATTGACAGGTTTATCAGGTGTATCAATGAGTTTTGATATGCAAAACGCCGGTTTTAGTGAATTTTCAGCAAATCTCGAAGGAAAGAATATTGTTCCGGGTATATATTTATTACAGATTGTGCATGATGGATCTGTGCTAGATACTAAAAAGATTATTATCCAGTAAATTGACAAGCTTATGCGAATATATACAGGAACCGGAGATAAAGGAGAAACCTCACTGGCAAGTGGGAAAAGGGTACCAAAGTATCATTATCGCCTGGAAGCTTATGGTACAATTGATGAGTTGAATTCAGTATTAGGTTGGGCGAGAGTAAAACTAAATGATTCTCAAACTAAGCTAATTCTACGTAAAGCTCAAAACAGAATCTTTACTATCTCATCCTTTTTAGCCATGGATGATGAGAGTCAACGAGCGAAACTGCCATCTGTGAGCGAAGATGATATTAAAGAGCTTGAACAGGATATTGACAGGATGCAAGTAGGGCTACCTGCACTTGCAAATTTTATTTTACCGGCGGGACATGAATCTGTTGCGGCATGCCATATGGCCAGAACTGTTTGCCGTAGGGCTGAACGCTTAATAGTCAAATTAGCAGATTCTGTTCAAGTAGAGCAATCTCACCTTAAATACATAAATCGTTTGTCAGATTATCTTTTTGTTGCTGCTCGTAAAGCAGCATTTGATACTGGGACAGAAGAAGAACTCTGGTATCCTGATTATCAAAAAAGGGGATTCTGATAATACTTTGCTTAAGTATTATTCTTCAAGCCTTAAGAAGTGTTATGTTTTTAACACCTTCACTTACTCAGTTAGTATTTTGGGCAATTACAAGATTTTTATTTACTATCTTTGTATGGTTTTTTAAAAAGAATATAGCCTTAACTAATTGACTTAAAATAGTTTACTTACTAATATACAGGAAAGATGAAGATTAAAAAGGTAATGGCACATGAAGTGCTGGATTCAAGAGGCAATCCAACAATTGAAGTTGAAGTTAGATTGGATAATAATGTATCTGCAAGTGCAATTGTTCCTTCGGGGGCATCAACAGGAGAAAAAGAAGCTGTAGAATTGCGCGATGGTGATAAGTCACGTTATCGTGGTAAAGGTGTATTAAAAGCTGTCGACAATGTTAATACAAAAATTGCACCGGCTGTAACCGGATTATGTGCCTATGAGCAACGCAATATTGATTACACAATGATTGAGCTCGATGGTACTCCAAATAAAGCTAATTTCGGAGCGAATGCCATCCTCGGTGTTTCACTTGCTGTAGCTCACGCTGCTGCAAGAAGCCTTGAACAGCCACTATATAGATATATAGGAGGAAGTAATGCCTGTATTTTGCCTGTTCCTGCCATGAATGTGATCAATGGTGGTGCACACGCAGCAAATAGTGTGGATTTCCAGGAGTTTATGATTGCTCCCCATAATGCACCTGATTTTAAAACAGCTATACAAATGGGTGTAGATACATTTCATGCCCTGAAATCAGTTCTGACAGCTAAGGGGTATTCAACCGGCATTGGCGATGAAGGTGGATATGCTCCTGATTTGAAATCAAATGAGGAAGCAATGGAGGTTATTCTTGAAGCTATTGAAAAAGCCGGATTCAGACCAGGTGAAGATATCTCAATTTGCCTCGATCCTGCCACCAGCGAAATGTTTTATGATGGAACATATAACTTCTTCAAGTCCGACAAATCAAAAAAATCATCTGAAGAAATGATCGCAATCTGGAAAGATTGGGCGAACAAATATCCTATCGTTTCTATTGAAGATGGTTTAGATGAAAACGACTGGACTGGATGGCAAAATCTGGTTAAAGAGTTAGGTGGAAAAATTGAATTAGTTGGTGACGACTTGCTTTGTACAAATAAAGCTATTCTGCAGGAATCCATCGATAAAAATGCAGCAAATTCAATCCTGATTAAACTTAATCAGATCGGTTCGCTAACTGAGACATTGGAAACTATCGAACTGGCCAGGAAAAATGGTTATAACTATTTCATCTCACATCGTTCAGGTGAAACTGAAGATACCACAATAGCTGATTTGGCAGTCGCTACTTCAGCCGGACATATTAAAACTGGTTCAGGTTGCCGTGGTGAGAGAATTGCTAAATTCAATCAATTACTGCGCATTGAACGTGATTTAGGTAGTGCAGCTGTTTTTGCGGGATTAAAAGCTTTCAAAAACGCCTGATATAGCTTATCAAATATTTTAAGAGAGGCACAATTTTATTGTGCCTTTTCTTTTCAAAAAAAGAATAATAATTAATGTCCATTTCAAAAAGGATCATTCTTACAGGAGCGCCTGGGACAGGCAAGACAACACTTCTTCATGCAGTTCGGGGAAAGGGATATCAAATATTTTCTGAAGTTGCAAGA
>Ga0233437_1002165_pt1 | contig 31280 bp, 21 predicted proteins | sample SI_122_August201_FD_182714 | JGI IMG/M metagenome (GOLD analysis project Ga0233437, IMG submission 182714) | Seawater microbial communities from Saanich Inlet, British Columbia, Canada - SI_122_August2016_200_MG | ecosystem: Environmental > Aquatic > Marine > Inlet | place: Canada: British... | reverse complement strand
TTGGCTTCTTCTTACCAAGAATCTTGGCACCATCTTTTGTCATCACCAGGTCTTCTTCATTTCTAATACCACCAAATGTGCGGTATGATTGCAACTTATCATAATTAATGAATTCTTTAAACCTGTTTTCGCCCTTCCATAAATCCATCAATTCAGGAATAAAATAAATTCCTGGCTCGATGGTGAATACGTGACCCGGTTGAAGTGGTTTTGCCAATCGTAAAGACTTATATCCGAACATGGTGCTTTTCGGCTTGCCATCATATCCAACATACACTTCACCATAATTTTCCATGTCATGAATATCAAGTCCCATCATATGCCCTGTTCCACATTGAAAGAACATTGCATAAGCTCCGGTCTCAACTATATCATCAATAATTCCCTTGAACAAACCAAGGCTCTTCATGCCCTCTGCAACAACTTTTGCCGCGGCTATATGTGCATTCCGAAAAGGAATACCTACTCCCAAAGCATTAATTGAAGCATTATGAGCATCCAAAGTCATATTGTAAATGTCTTTTTGCTGACTGGTAAAGGTTTTGCTCACCGGGAAAGTACTTGATAAATCACCTGCATAGCCCATTTCATTTTCATAACCAGCATCAATCAGGAATAAATCACCTTCTTTGATGGTGTTTCCATGATAATGGTTATGAAGTACTTGGCCATTAATTGTGGCAATAATTGGAAATGAAAGATTACCATTTGCTGCCAGGGCAACCCGATGCACTTCGGCAGCTACTTCGGCTTCTGTCATACCTGGTCTTGCAACTCTCATTGCAGCAACATGCATATCCACAGTAACATCAACAGCTTGCTCAATTTGTTCAATTTCTTCGTCAGTTTTATATTCACGTTGTTTAATAATTGCATTAAGCAACTCAATTGAAGCTTTTGCATCAACATCTCTGGGCATTATTCCAGTGAGCTCCATTAATTCAATCTTGCTTTCTCCACGATAAAGTGGAATAAAGTGAATATGCTGTTTTTTGTTGATTGCATTTTTTACATAGGTATCCAATTCGGCATATGGACGATTATCAAAAACTCCACATAGCTCTGCTCGTTCTTTAATCGTTGGCAGGGGGCCCATAAATACAATATCATCGATACTGTTTTCATCGCCGAAAATTATGTCTTTATCATTATCAATATCAATCACACCAGCCAATGAAGCATTGGATATTCCAAAATAGTAAAGGAATGTGCTATCCTGCCTGAAATGGTATGGGTTATCCTTGTAATTCATTGGTGCTTCTTCGTGCCCCAATAATAAAACCAGGCCTGATTTTAATGATTCTTTCAGGCCTTTTCTCCTCTCGATATAAGTTGTTGTTTTGAACATAGTTAAAAGCTAAAATGAAAAAATTAACAGATTTTATAAAACGGAATATCAAATGTAAACAATTATAAATGACCTTAAAACATGGCTTCCAAACATTTTAGGCCGCTAAGCTAAACCATTGGAATCTAGACGCGACAGAACCAAACACCGCTTAGAGCTTAAGCCACTAGAATATGCTATAAAGAAATTTTGCTGTCAGGTATTGATTAACCTGACTGTGCTTGTTAATATCTTTAAGAATGGATCCATTTTGCTGTTCTAGTTCCCGTGCAAATGAATAGAAGGCATTATAATTGACTTCTACTGTCAACTGAGGTGAAAAGTAATACTCTCCTGAAAAGTACAAACCAGGCTTAAGATCGTAATTGAACTCCTTGGCACTTTGTTCTGGATTCTCTGGAATTCCCCCAAAATTCATTAATAGTGTCGATCTTAGACTGAGGCTAGTTCTTGAATTTGGATAGTAAGCCCATCCGTAAAGAATTGAAATCGAAGCTTTATAGCTCTCAAAGGCATGATGACCTTTGATGTTCCTCAAATTAATCCATTGATCAAAAATTCGATAGGAAGTTCCAAGCAATAATTGGTTTTGCCAATACAGGCTTACCGGCCTCTGTAATTCATAGTTTAGTAATATCTGTTCATTTGCTACAGGATATATTTGATCAAGAAAATCTTTGAAATCAACTGGATCTTTCCATGCTTCAGAAGCAAGAATTTGAGTCCTTATTCCTGCACTGAATCTTTCTCCGCTCCAACGAACAGGTCCGTTTGTGAAACCCCAATTATCAGTAAGATGAGTATAGAAAACAACATTATTCTCACTTAAAAGTCCCATGTTTACAAACAAACTGTCCAAAGCTTTAAGCTCATAAATTCTTCTGAGGCGATGGTCTAAAAAACGTTTGTTCTTGAGAGATGAAATCTCACTGGCAATTTCTAAAATCTCCTTTTCAGATGGCTCTCTTGCCAACAGATCACTAGACTTAAGATCCTGAAGAATATAAACTGCTTGCCTGGCATCCTGAACCGGTTCTATTCTCCCTTTTCCAACTAGTAAGGGAACAGTTAGACCTCCATAATACTCTTTGAAATCATTCGTTTTTCGATATCGTGTCGCCAAAATAGCATTGGCTTCAATAAACCAGTTTTTATTAATATACCACCTGTTATAATAATAGACATTTGGGTATATCGTCCCACTATGAAATGTACTGGATGTGTCTGGTAAAGAATTCCAGCGATGATCTGTACCTCCTTCCAAATTCACCAAAATACTTCCCTGAAATTTTTCATTGTTTTGGTATTGATAATATGCTAGTCTTCCCTCTCCTTTTAGCCGCCGGAAATTCACATTATCCATTTTTTCACCAGGCTTTTTATAGTCACTCTCAAAAATTCCATCCAAATCCCCAGAAAAGGTAAGTTGTCGTGTATAAATTTTTGGTAGCTTGTACTTGCTTAGATCAAAAGTTTCAAGCTGAGCAAAAGAGATAATTGGGACAAACAATCCTATCAATAGGATGATATACTTCTTCATGGTGTTTGGGTTTGATTTCAAAGTTTGAAACACAAGGATTATGCCAAAAAAAAATAGCTTTGTCGGATATATGGTGAGCAAATAAAGTAATCAAGCTAGACTTAATACAATTTCAATGAAACCTCTTACCATCCTTATCCTGATCTTTCTGATCCGTTTGACCTTCAGCTGCTGCAATTGCCCTGAGCAGGTGGCGAGCTATCAATTTGATCAGCTATCCATACAAAACCTTGACCAAACTGGATGGACCGCCAATCGAACTGAATACAATGAAATGCATCCGGCGGCAATAGCTTTTGAAATCACCCTGACAGACAGCTCTTTCAGGCCTCCACCAGCAATAGCACAGGCCTGGCATCCGAAACTCTCTTCTGCTATGGCGATGCAGCCTTGCGAGTGTCCGTACCACCTGTTTCTCAAACATGACATCTCCAATCTCTCCATCCTGACCCTGCATGATTTCTCTTCAGAGAAGCCTGCCGGCTCAGATATCGTCGATTCTTTCGTTTGGCAGTTCAAATGGAATCACCTGTATCAACCCATTGACAGCCTGCTGCCTGAGTTGAATACACCTTTTTATGCGAAATACTATATAGAGAAAACCTATCAACTCTTCTGCACTGACAGCGTTCAGAATGACTCTCTGCAGTTGGTTTTTCAATTCCAATATGCCAATGGAGAAATTTTGTCTGATACAACAGATGTAATTGCTATTCGGATATCCGGAGAGGAGGGTTCACTATGAGAAAAGAACTGCTAGTCCTGTCGGCAATACTCGTTTCTATTACCCTGAGCCAGTCTGCTGCGGCCCAATGGCTTGATGAGGTAAGGCTATCTGCCGGGTTTGGATTCAGAGAGATTCAATGTGAGGGCTTTGCCCCAGGGGAACATCTTGATTTTATTGATTATCTGGAGGCCAATAAAGATTACCCAGAGGATGAATACCTTGGATTTGCCCTGCTCATGAACTTCAAAGGCCCCTGGCAAACTGATCTACGCTTTACGCTGAATTCAGGCTTCTATTTGAGTGGATATAACCTGAAAATCAGGTATTTTCTGTCGAAATTTGTCGGAATATCGGCCGGCATGCTCCGCCATCCTTATGGCATCCATTATTTTGAAGAGTATCTCATTAACCGTGATGTGGATTATTACACCGATGTTCGCGGTGGTTCAAAACACAAATACATCACTGCTGCCGATAAAGGCTGGATGGCAGGATTGGTCTTTCCGCTCGAATACAAATTTCTACATTTGACCCTGCAAGTCAACGGTGGCGTGAGCTCGATTGTACCGTTCAGAGAGGAATTCGGACAAAAACGCATCAATTCCAATTTCCGGCGCGACCTGGTTTATGAGACAAGAGACTCTTACAATTGGTTCTTCTTTCCCGAAGCAGCATTTTTCATTGACCTCCTCCGGATACGGGATGTCAGGATTGGTGTCCAGGCCCAAGCCAGATGGTACTTAACAAAGAAATATCTGAATTATACCCTAAGCACATATGAATGGACTTATAACTCTCCCAAAACCATGAAGATTACCTCGCCCAGTCACCTGTTGAAGAAACTGGAATATGATATAGGACTGGTAGTGAGGTGGTAATGCATCAAATTGCCTTTTTGTTCCTGGAAAAGTCTAACTTTGATAGAACCTATGAAGAACTTACTTAATGAGAAGCATTAGATGTAATATTCTGCCAGGATTGTTAATCGTACCACTGTTGATATTGGTTTCATGTTGAATACAAGCTTTACTTTCAAAACGATTCAAGCCGAACTCTTCTGGCAACAAGCAATAAAACTGAATATCCGATACCCGATCTGATCAATAATCAAAACTATTCCTGGCAGGTTGAAACCAATAGCACCCTTGGAAATCCCATACAAAGCGAAATTGCACGCTTTGTTTACAAGGCAGGAGGATTGGCTGATAAATATCCCGGATTTATTGTCCCTCAACGATATGGCTTTGTTGGAGACTCAATCAAATTATGACGTCCTTTTCTGTTGTTGGCGGTGAGGGATTTTATGGCAGGCATTATGCTGGAATGGCGGCTCAAAACTCTTGTCCGGAAGGTTGGCATTTGCCATCTGATGAAGAATGGATAGACCTGGAGCGATATTTAGGCATCAATGAGGATGAATTATATTTAAGCGGAGCGGGAAGAGCAGCAGGTCTTGATGATAAAATAAAAGCATCTTTTGATTGGGATGAACCGATCGCAAACCCCAACTCTACTGGTTTTGGAGCTTTGCCAGCGGGTTACTGGTTTTCTGAGCGATCATATAATTGGGGTTTCTATGGACATTATACAGCCTTTTGGAGCTGGAATGAGGCAGATAATATCAAGTCGTTTGGACGTAGTATGTCCCACGAACGGGATGAAATCAGAAGAACTATACCGTTATCCTCAAGTTTATCAGCCCGGTGCTTAAGAGCTTACTGAAAATCAATTTCTGGGGTTCAAACAAAGTGTCTTCATTTCAATGCAAAAGCTGGGCCTGAAGCCAGTAAACACCACCACCGGCTAAGTAGCCAGCCAATGCCAATAATGATATTCTCTTCATATACCAGATAAAATCAATCTTTTCCATTCCCATGGCAGCAACCCCGGCAGCAGAACCTATAATAAGGATACTTCCTCCTGTTCCCGCACAATAAGCCAGGAACTCCCAGAACAAACCATCCTGCACAAAGAATTGTGCATAAACCGGATCTGCTGCAGCCTGGAGCATCTCAGGGGTGGTGATTTCATACATTCCCATAGCTCCGGCCACAAGAGGCACATTGTCCACTACGCTTGATAAAGCTCCTATTATCAGATTAATAACATAAATATCACCTACCTTTCTGTCTAACCATCCCGCTAAAATATCAAGATGACCAGCTGAAGACAGTGCGGCAACTGCCATAAGAATACCAAGGAAGAATAAAACGGTAGGAACATCTACTTTACTGAGGATACTAACTACAGTGAGATTTCTTTTATCCTCTTCAGGTTTAATCTGATGCATGATTTCTGTTGTTACCCACATCAAACCCAGACCAAAAAGCATCCCCATATATGGAGGCAGATGTGTCAGGGTCTTAAAAACGGGCACAAATAAAAGTGCTGAAACACCCATGATAAGAATAAAAACACGCTCTTTATGCGAAGTAAATGCCTTCTCTTCCTTACCGTTTGACAGAGGTCTATGCACTTCCTTCTTTGGATAAAAGAAAGTGATAATTAGGAGGGGTACTACTATCGTGGTGAGACTTGGAAGAAATACTTTAAGCATGATATTAATGGCTGTAACTTGTCCACCAATCCAAAGCATAATAGTCGTTACATCACCAATGGGCGACCAGGCACCCCCGGCGTTTGCTGCAAGAACAATTATAGAGGCGAGAAACCACTTTTGCTCCTTGTCTCCTACTAACTTTCTTAAAAGGGCGACCATCACAATTGTGGTGGTGAGGTTATCTAAAGCAGCCGACATAAAGAAAGTCAGAAAAGAGAGGGTCCACATCAATCTCACCGGATTAGTCGTCTTGATACGATCAGTAATGATTTTAAATCCTTGGTGCTGGTCAACGATTTCAACTATTGTCATCGCCCCAAGAAGGAAAAAGATGATTGTTGCTGTCTCTGCCAGATGCTCATATACCTGATGATGACCGACAAAATCGACCATTTCTTCCATATTGTTAGCACTGGGGTTGAGTGCAAGAAAATCATTCCATCCTCTACTGAATCCAAGATCAAGAATCTCAGGTAAGCCGATTATATAAGCAACCCAAGTCAGACTGCCAATTAAAAGGGCAGGAGCGGCTTTATTAACTTTGAGAGGATGCTCCAATGCTATGACTAGATAGCCAAGCACAAATATTACAACCATCAGAATAAACATAATTAATATCTTTTTTAGATTACCATTTCATATGAATGATAAGATAGGATTTGAACAGTACAAGTAAAGGTAGATTAATTTCGGCCAAAAGCCGATTAACAAATGGATTAACTGAGCATGACAATAGGAAAAATCTTTCAACACACACGCGGATGATTGTTTTTGTTATGCGAGCTCCATCCGACAAATACAACTAAATATAAACGGATGAAATATGCTGTGGAAAATGACCAGTATGGATTTTTTAGATAATCCTGTTCAAAAAGACAAATGATACTGGATCCCATTATTACTTTGACTTCCAGCAAAGGTGCTCTGTGGAGCCTGAATTTCTAATATTAGCGCGCTATTGACATTACATTATCCAGGGATGAGATTCTCTTAATTTCCCCTCTATAAAAGCTATTGCCTTAACCAATAAAATCCATTTTATCTGATTCAAGGCTCCCCTTTTCTGAATAAATTACGATCGATCCATTTTCTGTTACTTTGATAAGAGAATACCGCGTTTCATTAACTCCCATAATTCCAGCACAGTAGCCTTATATTGATTCCAAACAGAATGAAATGGAATTGTTTAGAATGGTCATGTGAAAACTTATACTAATTTTATACTTCATTTAAACTATTTATCATGAGTAATGGCACAGTAAAATTCTTCAATACGTCAAAAGGTTTTGGCTTTATCAACCCTGATGAGGGAGGAAAAGATGTATTTGTTCATCAAAATGGATTAATCGATGAGATTACTGAAGGAGATAAAGTAAGCTATGATGTGGAGGAAGGTCCAAAAGGATTGAGCGCTACAAATGTCAAAAAAATATAATATTATTTTTTGACTCTAATGCACAAAGAAAGCCTATCAAATTTGACAGGCTTTCTTTGTGATAATTCGGATTTATTGGAGGTATTCGAGTGCCATTGATTGGTAGTTGGTAAAATTGAAGCAGGATCATCAAGTCAATTGATATCTGCCTTTTTGGATATGATGCCAGCTTTCGCCAACCTGGACAAAACTCTGTATGCCTAGATTTATTCCCTTTGTAGCTTACGGCTCCTCTTACAGAAAATACCTATTCAGAATCCGTTTCTGAACTCAAATCTTTTCTCTAAGCTTGTCCTCTCCGGCTGAACAAAAGAGTTTTCCCATCAGATGAAAGCACAGGATGATCTCCTTCAGAAATCAGGACAGGCTTCTTGTCATCAGTATTAATTTTCCAGATTTGTCTTTTAGTTTTTTCTGCAAGGCTTAGCGGATTTGGAATTTCGCCTTGTTGGTTTGGTGCACCACCTCTTTCAAAAATAATAAATGTATTATCGGGGCTTATTATAAGATTGGAAATCTCTTGACCGTCATCCCTGGAGTAGTTAGTTATTTGCTGAGTTTCTTGTCCATTAGAAACAAAGATATTTCTAACTCCTTCCAGGTTTTCCACCCATGCAACCAGGTCAGCTGTCATTGAGCTTACCAATCCGGATGGAAATCCGGAGCTCATGATATCTTTGATTGTGAAATCTTTTTGAGCTAATCCATTTTGAAAAGGAAGAATAAATATGCTTCATAGGTCACTAGCGTTGCGTTGTTTTTAATATGAATTCTTTGAAACCCTTGATATATCTACAATTCAGGAGATTATATTCGATCAGAGATTTGAAATTGCTTTTACTTTACTTTGAGCAAAAACAGGTACATGACATAGGATAAGCTTTAGAGAAAGTAGTAGGAAGTTTAGCCATTTTTTTCATGCTATTTTTGAATCCAGACGAAGGAAGTAAGGAATCCAAATTCTCTGGCAGGTACAGAATCAAGCCTTGGTAAATTGATGTCATACCAATAGATATGAATGTTGTACTTGTTTACATCGGGTTGCAGATTATAATTGAAGCGGTGCTTTAAAAATGCGCTTATTAGACATACTGAGATAAGACAGAAAACTCCTGTCAAACGTTAACCACCATGGGAATTGCAGATGGAATGAGACAGACTCTGCCTCTTTTGAGAAGCAATTAGTAATTTTAAGCTATGAATATTTTAAGCCATTCTTTGTCTGTACTAGCAATTGTGTTTGCTTTGTCTGGATGTAATTCCAATGCTGATAATCATGAATTCTTTCCCGGTGAGTATCCAGGTATACCAGAAATCAGCATCAATAATGATGAGATTGAAATAAGCAATAATGCAATCCTGGCAAAATGGCAACTGGTGAACAACTCGATTATTCTTTCTGAGATTACTAATAAGTATGACAATGAATTTGTTCACCTTCAGGGTATTACATTATTTACTATTGAGCTGCATGGAAAACAACTCACAAATCTTGATTTCAAACTTCAGGGAGAATTGTGTTTAGAATCCATTGCGGTAACAGACAGTCTACCAACAAAAGCACTTCGGTTTCCGGGAAAAAAGGTTTCCGGATTGTTCTTTAACGAGAATCAGCAGATATCGATCAAGTGGACTGCCCAATTAAGAGAAGGATCAAATTATATCAGGCAAAATATTGAAATCCAAACCATCGACAAGCCAGCTATCCTTACCAAGGTCGGTTTCTTTGATGGTGAGTTATCAGGAGCCAGCTATGCTGGTTTAGTATTGGGGTCGCCTATTACGTACAATAACTTCTTTTTCGGAATGGAGCATCCAATTGTACAATCTGAGGCATTAATGGCCAGATCAATAGGAAATGCCAGTCAATCGTTATTGGATGTAACAAACATCATTGACCGTACAGGAGAATATCTTATCTCAATAGAGCTGGCTGCATCAACAGGATTCAATATCAACTCAATGGCCCTGGCAGTCAATGACGAGATAATAAGTGAAGATAAACACCCTTTCCAGGGCTCCGGAGGAAGTGCACAATATCACCTTGATTTATCTACTTATGATTCTCTCTGCAAATACGAAATCCTGACTGATCTTGTAAATCCTCAACGAGCTGCCGGAAACCTGACCATCTATAGAAAAACTAATGATCTGCTCAATTTCTTCATAGAAAGAACCGATGAACTGATTCCCGGAAAATCAATATCAGAATGGTCTGTTATCGGGGTAACCCCAAAAGATCAGAACCGTAGAGCATTCCTGTATTATCTTGAACGCGAAAGAGCAAGACCCTACAAGCAATTCCTACATTACAATTGCTGGTGGGATATCACAGACGATGGGGCTTCCAGCTTTACATCAGAACAGCTGATCGAAAGGATGCATGCCTGGAATGAGAAGTTTATTGAACCTTATGATGTTCAACTCAATTCTTTTGTATTTGATGATGGATGGGATAATCTGGATAGTGTCTGGTATTTTGATCCGGATAAATTCCCTGATGGGTTTACGCCGCAGGCTGAATTATGTGAGAAATACAATTCTGGTATCGGAGTATGGATGTCGCCCTTTGGAGGCTACCTCGAGAATAAACAACGCAGGGTGAAATCTGCCAAAAGAGAAGGATTAGAAACCAATAGCAAAGGACTCAGCCTTGCTGGTTCGAATTACTACCAGCGATTTTATGAACGAGCCTCAGACATGCTGATCAACTACGGGGTTAACTACTTCAAATTCGATGGGTTTGGAGGCTCTGAGCCAGCCTATCTGCCAGATATGGAAGCAGGTGCACGGCTGATAAAAAATCTGAGAAAACAAAATCCTGAAGTATTCATCAACATCACCGTAGGCTCCTGGCCTTCACCATTCTGGCTTCAATATGCCGATTGCACCTGGAGAGGATCAGGATAGTCAGGTGTTAAGGCTTACTTCATCAGAAAAAGCTATTATTCCCATTGAGCCCTATCAGCTTATCGTATTTGAAGTAATGCCCTTGAAATAATATCATTAGAATAATTCCGTCGATTTCACTCAATAGGAATGGACATACTGCCGAAAACTTTTCTTTTCATGAGATTGAAGAAAAATTGTTCTACTTTTAACTTGCATGATATTGTTAAACCTGAAACTTGCAGTCAAGTACGTATTTGATAAGCGGAATTCCTCCTGGATTAGTATTCTCGGATTGGCGATCGCCTTTGCTTCTCTGTTTTATATATTTTCCTACGCCTCCTTTGAGTTAAGCTATGATTCGCAGCATAAAAATGCCAGTCGCATTTATCGTATTAGCGGAGATATTGTCGCTGCTGAGAATACAATGACACATGCTGTCTTGGGGCCCTCAATGGGGCCAGGACTAAAGGATGAATTTCCTGCGGTTGAATCTTTTGCTCGCCTTATTCCTTTTCGGAATTCTGTTCTTTTTGAAAAAGAAACAATCCAGTTTTCAGTAGATGAAGCCTACAAAGTTGATTCTACTATATTTGATATATTCAGCTTGGTCTTTAAGTATGGATCTCCCACATCCGCACTCACAAATCCCAACGAAATTGTTATTAATAATAGTCTAAGCAATAAATTCTTTGGCGATCAGAATTCTGTTGGAGAGGTGCTCGAATATGATGGTCAGATATATACAATAGTAGGCGTAGTAGAAGATTCTCCAGTCAATTCTCATCACAGGCTAAACGTCTTATTTTCAATCGACTCGCCTTTTACCAGAACAGGAGATATTTCTCCTGTTGAAGAGTCAGAGTACTATTGGGCGCCATCAGCATTTCATTTTATTATGCTAAAACAGCATACTGAGATCGAATCAATCACAGATAATTTTGAGCCCTTCTTTGATAAATACATGAGCACTTTCGGAAAACTGTTAAACGCCGATTTCAATCTAATAGCCATTCCTCTAAAAGACCTGCATTTTTCTCACCACATGACGTATGATTATCCGAAGGGGAACAAAACTTATGCTTACATACTCATTATGGTTGGCCTCTTTATTTACCTTATTGCCACCATCAACTATACTAATCTTTTAATATCTCAGACTATTACACAGGCCAAAAATGTGGGTTTGAGAAAAATTATGGGGGCTAATCAGCTGGCTCTTTACTTTCAGTTCTTGCTAAACTCCCTAGTATTAATTTTGTTCTCTATAATTCTGGCCAATATTATTTTTCAAATTAGCTTGCCCTGGTCAAAAGAGCTGACTGAATTGGACAGATCCATCTTCTCAAGTTCGGAAATTCTAACACAATCGCTCATACTTGTATTTTTCACAAGTTTTATTGCTTCTTTGATTCCTCTGTTTAATCACAGGAAAAAGAGTGGATTGCAATTGATTCAAACTCGGCAGCAGAGCTTGAAGGGATTCGGAAGTATTAAGTTTGGGAGAGTCTCTACCATAATCCAATATGCACTGACTATCGTTTTGTTGATTATTGTATTTGTGATTACCCGGCAATTGAACTACCTGATGAAAAAGGAAATGGGCTTCAACAAGGATGGTGTTGTAATGTTGCCCTTGAATAATGTAAAAGAGCAATCGCAAAGCATAATGTCTTTCAAAGACGAAATCAGCAAAAATTCTTTCGTGGCACATGCCTCTTTTTCAAGCAATATACCCGGAGAAATACTGGGAACTTCTCATTTTCAGCTAGAACGTGATGGAGAGAAGGTGACAAAAATTGTTCATACCCTGGGAATAGATTATGAATATATCCCACTCATGGGAATGGAGTTTAAAGAAGGTCGTAATTTTGGTGAATTGTTTAGTGATGGCAATTTTCAATCTGTAATCATAAATGAGGCCTTTATTGATTTTTGTGGCTACAGCGGAAGTATGTTGGGAGAAAAATTAGCAGGCACCAAAGTTATTGGAGTCGTTAAAGATGTGGCCTTCAACTCTCTGCATAACCAGGCAGAACCCTTAGTCTTTCATTTGAGTGATGAAACAAATGGCTATCTGAATATTAAACTCAATACTACCGAACTAAGCGAAATAATAAAAGTGCTTCAGAATAGTTGGGAGAATTCTTATCCCGATATCCCATTCATTTATCTCTTTCTCGATCAGCAAGTATCAAAAATGTATTCTGAAGATCAAAAAATTAAAAAGCTGATAAAGCTTTTTACACTGATTAGTCTGATCATTTCCTTGATGGGCTTGCTCAATCTTTCGTCTATAATAATGAAAAGAAAGACCAAAGAAATTGGCATTCGTAAAGTTGTTGGAGCTACTGTCTCTGAAATTATGAGTATGCTGAACAAAAACTTTACCATCTGGATTCTAATTTCTTTTGTAATTGCCTGTCCTATTGCTTATTATGCGGCAATTAAGTGGCTTGAAAACTTTACATACAAAACCACTTTGCCATGGTGGATATTTGCGCTCGCAGGACTACTGGCATTAAGTATTGCTCTCTTAACAGTTAGCTGGAAAAGCTGGCGTGCTGCAACAAAAAATCCAATCGACGCTCTTCGATACGAATAAAAAAAATTGAATTCGATAAACGCATTGCAGAAGATGTGGCAAATATTATGCGTAAATGTGGGTTTCAGTTCCTATTTTTAGATTCCAAAATACCGCAACCATGAATAAATTATCCTTAGCTATTTTGATAATAGCTTCAATCACATCAAATTCCTTTGCTCAAAATAATGAATGGCCCATTCTAAAGCATTATGATGAAGCCCATATTTCAAAAATTGCCCTACCTATTGGTGGAATCGGAACTGGTACTGTTTCTCTAAGTGGTAGAGGAAGTCTGGTTGATTGGGAAATAATGAACCGTCCGGGAAAAGGCTTTAGTACTGTTACACCTGGTAACGATGCTCCATTCTTTTCAATTTATATAAACGACGGACAAAAAAGTTTTACCAAGGGATTAATGGGACCTTTACAAGATTTTGAATACCAACACATGGAAGGTAGATCAGTCGATCATCATGGGATTCCCAGATTCCAGAAAGCAACTTTCGACGCAGCCTATCCCTTTGGAATTGTAAATCTTAGCGACAATAATTTACCCGTAGATGTAAAAATTAAAGCGTTCAACCCTCTGGTGCCAGGAGATGCAGATGCCAGCGGAATTCCTATTGCAATTCTAAGCTATGAGGTAACCAACAAAACAGACAAAGCATTAAAGGTATCAGTCTGCGGATCAATCCGAAATTTTATCGGGAAAGATGGAAGCCGTTTTCGTAACGATTGGAAAGGTGACAAACTATATGAAGGAGCGATAAATAATACGAACGAATTCTTTGAAGATGAGAACGTAAAAGGCATACGCTTCCTTCCTGGTGAGGTTGCTGTAGATGACCCTGCATGGGGAACACTCGCATTAACAACAGCTGCATCTAATCTGACTACCTACCGAACCTCATCAATAAGCAATGCTTGGGGAAATGGAGTTTTAGACTTCTGGGATGATTTTAGTGACAATGGAAGGCTCGTAGAGAAATCAGAAAAGTTTGATCATGATCCCATGGCTTCGTTGGCAGTTGAACAAGACATTCCTGCTAACAGCACAAAAACATTCACTTTTTACCTTACGTGGCACTTCCCAAATCGTAAAGCCTGGTCAAGCTCTGTTGTTGGAAACTACTACACAACCCAGTACACAGATGCTGTGGATGTTATCCAAAAAACTTATCCGAATATCAATTCCTTGGAAAATAAAACTCTTCAGTTTGTCAATTCATTCATAGAATCAGATTTACCTGAAGTTGTGAAAGAGTCTGCTCTCTTTAATCTAAGTACTCTGCGTTCTCAAACTGTTTTCAGATTGGCAAGCGGACATATGATGGGTTGGGAAGGATGCATGGATGTAAACGGTTCATGTGCCGGATCTTGTACGCATGTTTGGAATTATGAGCAAGCTACAGCCTTCTTGTTTGGAGATCTGGCAAAAACTATGCGCGATGTTGAATTCAATTACGCCACCCGAGAAAATGGTAGCATGTCATTCAGAAGTGGTCTGCCTTTGGTAAATGCGCAATGGACTGGGGTTGCTGCTGATGGACAGATGGGAACCATCATGAAAATGTATCGTGATTGGCAACTGTCTGGTGATACTGAATTCCTCACAAAATCTTGGCCCATGGTAAAGTCAGCTTTAGCTTTTGCCTGGGAAGAAAACAGTTGGGATGCTGATGCCGATGGAGTTATGGAAGGAAGTCAGCATAACACCATGGATGTTAACTATTCTGGTCCGAATCCTCAAATGCAATTCTGGTATTTAGGAGCACTTAAAGCTGCAGGAAGAATGGCTCTTACAATGAACGATATAAAGTTTGCCAATAAATGTGCTGCCATTTATAAACAAGGAAGCAAATGGACAGATAAGAACTTGTTCAATGGTGAATACTATGAACACCAGGTGCTTGACCCTCAAACGAAAGAATTGATAACTGACTATTCAGCCCCGAATATGCCTATGTATCAGCTAGCTAAAGGCTGTTTGGTTGACCAATTGGTTGGCCAGTATATGGCTCATATTTGTGGCCTGGGATACCTGGCTCCAAAAGAGAATATCAAAACAACCTTGAAAAGCATTTTGAAATACAATAGCCGCGAAAGTATGGAGGGGCATTTCAACAATATGCGGTCTTATGCACTTGGAAAAGAATCGGCACTACTTATGGCAAGCTGGCCAAATGGTCGTCCGAAAATTCCCTTCCCTTACTTCTCTGAAGTAATGACAGGATTTGAATATGCAGCTGCGGTTGGAATGATGTATGAAGGGATGGAACATGAAGGAGTAACAGTTGTTCAAAACATTCGCAACAGATATGATGGTGCTAAACGCAGTCCATTTGATGAGGCTGAATGCGGACATCATTATGCACGAGCTATGGCATCGTGGGCTAGCGTTCTGGCATTGACTGGTTTCCAATGCTCAGCTATTGATCAGACTATATCATTCAAAAATCAGGAAGGAAACTGGTTCTGGTCTAATGGTTATGCCTGGGGAACCTGTACCATAACAAAAGACGAAATCGTCTTAAAAGTTGAGCATGGCAGTCTGTCGATAAAAGAAATATTTCTTGATAATAAATCCGTTAAAAAGTACAAGAAAGCGAGAACAATTCAAGAAGGAGAATTTGATACTTCCAATACTAATTATGGATAATTTTTTTAGCCATTTTCCCTTTTCTTGTATCAATTTGTAGAAAATACAAGCCTGTTGGATAAGAGCTAAAATCAATCGTCAACTGTTCATCTGTTGTCTGCACTTTAAAAATCTCTGATCCTGTCAGGGTTATGATACTGATACTTACGGGTGACACTGATTGAAACAGCGTGATTAACAACTTATCGGTAACCGGATTAGGATTCATAATTGTAGATTCCAATTTCCATGATGCGGAAGCCCAAGTCGGTCATATTCATAATAATAGACTTTCCCAACTGTAGAAGTCTCATCACCAGTTGTCATTGTATAATTTTGAGCTCCAATCAAGACTCCCCCACTGGTCACAGCAACTGCATTACCGAAATTCATATTAGAAGCCCTGTCATCAGGAACAATCTTCTGATTAAATTCCCAGGAATCTGTTGAGCTTAGTTTAAATACCGTTACTGATCCTGCATAGGGCATAGTGTTTGTTCCATTTTTATCGTCCGAATCGTTCTTCGTTCCACAGAACAAATAACCGGAATTAGCCGCCATAACTAATCCAAAATTCTCAATGTATTGAGGATCTCGTGAGACTAAGGTTTGAACATAATAATACTTCCCATGAGGAAGTCGCAGAAAAATATAAATCTTACCTGCGTAATGAGAAGAATTTACAGTTTCATAAGAATTAACAAACAGGTAATCACCATAAACACAAACTGCCCTTCCAAATTGAGCATCCTCAACACGATCTGGAGATATTAATTTCTCAGAAAGTTCCCAGGTACTGCCATCTGAACTTTTGTGATACACATAAACCGCTCCTGCTTTTGCAATTTTATTTCCTCCTGATATATCATACTCATGATCGGGAGCACCAACAACCAGAATATCCTCATATTGAGACATCCCATATCCATACATATCATCCTTTTGTGCATCTGGGTGTCCAAGCACATTGCTTTCAACCCATGATTGAGAAATAGCACTATTGCTTAGCAAAATTAAAACCAGTGAGAAGAATATAATTCTAATGCGTAATACTGTATACTTAATAATAGTCTGGATTTTGGGGATTCTGAATACTAAAGGTAGAAGAAAACTCTGTTTATATTAATTAATCCCAAAATAGTTAGGAAAGTAAGCCTGGAAAGTTGTGAATCTTTCCAGACGGAAACTGCCGGCTCCAGGATCTGTTATAGAATAGGATATTTCTGATAGAAACGGAGATACTCCAATACTTCATCTTTGAGTTTATTCCTTACGAAGTTCTTCATCTTTTCATCCAATAGGTCACCAACTCCAGCCAGAAGATTATTCTCCTTCAGTTTCTCGATGGCGGATATGCATTGGTCAAGGTAATTTGGTAATGACTGCTCCATTCTGGTTTCAATGATTCTCGGATTTACTGGCGTTTTTCTGGACAATAAAAACCAAATGTCAAAAACATCACGATTGGTAATAGTGGGTCTATCGAGTAATGCACAGAGCTTGTGGGCCAGAAGATCCTCCTGAACCATTACCTTGATGCTTTGCCCCATTAAGGATTTAATTTCATATCTGTCAGAGAAATCTCGCTTGGAGATCTCAACTTTTAGTTTTCTTTCATTCATACCATAGTCTAACACCAGAATGGGGCCAAAGAACCTCCTAGCTTCATCGTGTATTGTGCCATGAGATAGAATAATGGTTCGGATTCTTTTATAAACCAAGTCCTCTTTTGTTGTATCCAGAAGGTTGAAGTCTAAATCGATTGAAAATCTCGGAAGGTCATAAAAAAACATCAAGGCTGTTCCTCCTTTAAATCCAAGAAGACCTGAAATTTCAGTATCCGAATAGATCTGTTTGAGAATTTGAAAAAGGTAAAATCGATGCTTATTGATGTCAATCATGATTCAAGAATTTTTTTTACACGTAGAGACAAAGTTGAGGAGGAATAAACTGCAAGAAGTTCAGAAATAAGGTTTCGATCTAGTGGATTCAAATTATCGAAATAGAAGCCTGACTCAAGGTAGCAAAGGTCAAGAAAGGCTCGTTCCGGAGTTGCCTGGAATATTCCTTGTTCTGATTGTATTACACCGGCCCAATTATATAATATTTGTTGTTTGGCTTTTCTGTATGTGAAAGTTTGCCCATCAACTTCAACTTCACGAGATAAATAGCTCATGGTCGTTATGGTTTCAGAATATTGGAAAATGATACCAGCTCGCTGCAGAACATACTGCAAGGAAATGTATGATGGGGTATATAGCTTGCTAGCAAGCTCTGCAGAATTGTATTCTGGTTTTGAATATATTCCCTTTCGTGGATTTAAAATCTTTCCGGTTTTTACGTAATAGTTTAGTCTTCTTGCCAATGAAGTAGGATGGTTATCCTCTGTCAATAAAGCTATGTCGGATATTTTAAAAACAGTCCGTTTATCCTGGTAAAGCTTAACTACTATATCATTTTGAATGTTTTGGGAACTGTACATATCAAATATTCATAAGTTCAGTTCCCAAAATTACAAATACTTTTCTATATTCCTTCACATTAGTACATAACAATCCTAGATTTAGTTAAACAATTTTCCAGGTGACATTAGCTGTATTCTCCTCCCAGCATGTGCTATTCATCCAAAAGTTTGAGAATCTTTTTATACAAATCCTGATTGTAACCGCTAGATCCTTGTGGCCTTGGTGCTTTTTCATCTACTACCTTACCGGTTTTGTCTACTATAAGATAATGCGGAATTCCTGATACCTTATACTCTCCACATAGTTCCCTCCATTCTTTCTTTTCAATGAAGTGATGATCTCCCTCAAGCTTGAAGTTTTCTATATCAGCCTTCCAGTTCGGACGTTCAGAACTACCACACAAATACATGAATACCACATCTTTCCCTTTCAAGGCATCATGAAGAACACGACTATAGGGGAACTGACTTTTACACGGCCCACACCAGGTAGCCCAAAAATCAACGTAGATTACTTTTCCCCTGTGGGGGTAAATCAGTTTTTCAAACAAACTCATATTGGCTGTGTCTGCTGTTTCAACCACTATATGATCATCGATTTCCTCTTCAGAATATTTCTTTAGGGTATTGACTGATTTACTAACAAAGTCAATAGCAGCCTGATTGATAGCTTCATTTTGAAAACGCTCAACAGCCGGCTCTATGATCTCTATTTTCTCTCGTGATAATGCTCCAATAAGGAAACGGGAAATCAAAATATCTCTAAAATAGTCTGAATAGGATTCTTCCTTCCTAACCCGATCAATAAAAGTCATGTAATATCCAGTCTTACTCACTTCATTTCCCTCATCATCTTTTGGAAGAACGAGCTTGGGGAAGTCAGGATAAAAATCCATCATGGTATGTGTATTTTGGTACATGTAATGTTCATGCACCACGCTGGATGCCTTATAATTGAGGCAATGCTGTGGATTCTGTAAGGGGAAATTCTCCCATTCCAGCCATTTTGGACTAACCGGGATTTGATATGGAGAGCGTTCTTGGTTATAGGAGTTCTTCAACCAACGATAGCGCATCAGATCATCGATATATGAATAATCTATCTGATTATTTAACCATTGCTTGAAAAAGGGCGAATAACTCCTTTCAGAAAGATATTGGTCTACCCGCAAAAGGTCTTCTTGAAATAAATCTGTTCGGAATGTTTTATATCCTGTAGAATCATCATTGGCAACATGATCTCTGTGGGTTGACCAATCGGCTTTATGATAATTATTGAAATCATGATAAAGATAGGCCTCTTGTGCCCAATCTCCGGTTATGGCCAAATTAACCTTCGGATTTTCCCGATCAGCAAATTCCTCAGCATCCAGAACCATAAACACCTTGTTCCCGGGAGCCATAAAAACATTGATCCAGGCTTCTCCAAATCGGCCAAATGATTCCAAAGGATGATCAAGATCAATTTCAAGTGTAAATCTCCCATCCTCCTCAATCTTTGCTGCATTGGTAGCCTGACCTGATTTGATAACAGCATGCCAATACAAACTGACCGTTGAAAAATCAGGATACTTGTCATGATTTAATACATAACCTTCCAGAGTGAATTTCCCTCCCTTACTATACTCACTGTCTGGGAATTGTGTTGGCCAGTTTTGATTAGGAATCGTCAAAGATCTGAATTTTTGAATCGGATGACTAAGCCCTTTGTCGATCTTAAAGTTATATGAATCACCCACCTTGGTACTAGTGAAATGAATTCTACTTTGATCGGCTGAAGCGATGATCTCCAGATAATTGGGACCTCGATTAATTTCATCATACTCATAGAGCGCCTGGTCGAAAATAAAATAGTCTTTACTAATCGTATACTCATAAGCATTCTGGATTTTAGGATTAAACCAGTTCCCCAGATATGATTTTGGAATTTCCTCAGCACTAATAGTCATGAAATCCACATTGTTTTTTCCATGCTTGAGCAGAAGAGACTGATCATCGGTAGTCATTACCAACAGGTATTCCATGGAAAGAGGCTCAACAATAAAATGAAATTTATTTTTCCTTTGAGAGAATTCCAGATGATACAGATTCTGATTTTTGTAGATGACCAAATCCTTAATTTTCTTATCCAGATATCGCATCTCATCCTGTTCAAGAGCCAGCATAGTTTGATTATTCCCATCTGTGGTGTACCAGTAGCCAAACATCCAGCCGGGCAGTTCATCATAATTCATCAAATATCCATCCATCAGGGTGGTATTCTTTTTAAGGATAACCGGATCTTTTGAAGCCCATTGGTAAACAAGATAGTTGGGTGTAAGATCAGTTATGGTAATTGGAAATGCATCTCTTCCCTTAAGCAGGTATATTTTCAAACTATCCTCAACTTTATGAAAATTAGCCAGTTCATAAGTTTCCTCATCAAGTATCCATTCCTTTTTATCAGCAGTTAGCATCAATTCATTATTGCCATCACTAGAAAACCAGTCTCCCCAAAAATCAGGCGGAAATACTGCCGTATGAGGTCTTTCTTTCGGTAGATTCATGGAGCTTGTATATGTATTATATTCCTTCGTACCCAAGGCAATATCAACATGATGACTCCCAATGTTCTTAAAAAAATAGTATTTGTGATCTCTCTTATTGTCGCAAAGCACCCGATATACATCATCATTGATCAGAATTTCTTCAGGCATGATAAATGGACCTGTCGTTGCAGCTCCCATTCCTTCCTCTCTGATAAAAAAAGGCCAGAATCCACTACCTGACGTAGCGTTCATCCAGTCTCTGATCAGTCTTTCAGGCAGGTCTGAGTAATCTAGAGATTTAGTGCTCATGGCCCAATTATTCCAAAGATCCTCTTCTTCTACCGGATAACCGGATAAGGTGAGTCGGTGCTCATCAAGTTTCAAATTCAGCAACAGGGAATCTGATCTGGAAGCAGCATTAAAATATATCCCATCATCGGTATAATGACCTTCCTTGAACCAGTATTCATCTCCTTTAAATTCAATCAATTTATTCTGAAGGATAAGAACAGGATGTTCAAATTCACCGTTGAGATGATAAGAGCCATACCATGCTGCCGGAATAGAATCAATTTTCTCAGCTTCCTGAGCAAACATTTGGATGTTTAGAAATGCACTAATAATGCACAACAAGAAAAGTGTCTTTCTCATGAGATCAGGTTTATTTAGTTCTAAATGTAGGGGGACTTAAATCTAGTAATTAAAATTCTTTCTTGCTAATTAGACTTTCCTTATGAATCAGATTGTCCAATATTCCAAGTAGGTATTTTTTTGGAGGTTACTACATTTTTTAATTTTGTTACAAATAGAGTAGTATGGCTACCCAAAATAAGACAAAACTAAAAATACTATTCAAGGTATTGCAGCCTGGTTGTGTGGTCACAGCAGCTTGGTTAGAGAGCTTTGGGAAGAAGCGCTTATAAGGTGTTTATGTTGCTTTAAGGAGGTAAGCGGAAAGAAAGGTTTCTGCCGTGAAAAACGCTTACATCACATGAATAACAGTTATTAATTTGGCCTTGGCATGAAAATCAATTACTAAAATTGAAAGGTCTACGAAAAAACCCTAATTATTTTCTATTTAAAGGAAGTTCAATTCCGAAGTGTTTTTTCTTATCCTCATACTTCAACATTATGGCAAATATCAAACCAATCAGCCCAAGTGCGGCGAACATAAGGATGGGTGCTGTATAATCTGCAACTTCCGGATTTCCCGGGTTGGTTTTGTCTAACAGAATTCCGGCAAGTAGCGGGAATCCCCATAATCCAAGGTTTTGGATAGAATACATAAGTCCGTAGGCTGTGCCAATTTGTTTGTCGTCAACAAGCTTGACCATACTAGGCCACATTGATGCAGGTACCAGCGAAAATGCTATACCCAACATAACCATGGGCACATAGGGTAATATGTTAGTAAATCCGAAAACCAGATGAACGGCCAACAAAATTATCGAACCAAAAATCATGGCCGTTGCACTTTTCCCCTTCCGATCAATCAGGAAACCAAATAGCGGTGTAAACACCATTGTTCCAAGGGGCAGAAGTGAGGTAATTCTACCACTTTGTACATCAGTAAATCCAAACTTATCCGCAAAAAAATCGGGTGCATAGGCCATAAACGGGAACACTGCAGAATAAAATGTTACACATAACAAAGCAATATACAGATAGGCCCGATTACTTAATATATTGAAAACATCACTAAGCTTAAATTTGTCCTTTTGTGAACTAGATTCCGTTGCAATCACCTGTTTATCAAGCTTGGCATCAAATAGCATATATACAAGGAAAGCCAGTAATCCGGTAAAAGTTAAAACTGCAGCTAGCCAAATTGCAGTGGACAGAGTTTCACCACCATTTGCCAGAACAGGAGATAATTGTAAAGCTGCGAAAGTTCCCAGACGACCAAAGCCAACTTTTAGCCCGAATGCCAGAGCCAGATCACGTCCCTTAAACCACTTAACCAGTATTTTGCTGATGACTACAATACTGGTTTCGGCTCCAAGTCCAAAGAAAAACCGTCCCAATAACATCATTTTCAATTCGGGAGAATACTTGGGTAGAAAAGACTGCATCAGGCTATTTCCAACACCGCCATTGCTGTAATATTCAGATGCTCCATACGCTGTAAGAAATGCCCCGAAGGCCATAAAAAAGATAAAAGTAAAACCAGTGATTCGGATCCCCACTTTATCAAGAATAATCCCTCCAATAACTGCCATTAGCAGAAAGGTATTGGGAATAGAGTAGAAGGAAACAAAAAGTCCGTAGTCAGTATTGGTAAAGGCAAATTCCGCTTTTAACAGATCTTTCAGCGTGGAAAAAGCATCGTAGAAATAATAGTTTGTTGATAGAACAAATCCCACCAAAATCAACATACCCCAGCGCATTGCAGCTGATTCGTTTAAGGCCTTTTTTACTTTTCCCATGCCGCGATCAAATTATTTCTTGAGGCTTGCAAGGTAGTTTAAAACATCCTTCCCACCCATCCGGCAGGTTAGAAACTTACTCCAAAAACAGTTGTGAAAAACCCGGAAAAGATCCCGTATCCGTTTTTTATATTGCAAAAAATCTGGACCGGCTCAGCAAAGGGATCATTTGCGGCCCTGGAATAATCATCAATAGATTTTGTGTAGAAATACCCAGCTCTTTGTAAAGAAGTTAATTCAACATAGTATTCCCTTCCCTTGCGACTATTCCAATCATTAAAATCCACCTTCAACTGATAGTCTTGTCCATTGAAAAGAACATCGCGCAATAACAGTTGATTGTAACTATCTTCATCATTCTCAATGGCTGAATCATCACTGGAAATATATAATAGCCTCTTTTGAATCTGAATCTCAGATGGATCCTCATAATCGTATACACTATCAAGATAAAAAACAGATAAAGAATAGTAATTCTCTATGTTGGCCGGATCTGAGAAAAGAATATTGAAACTTCCTTCCACATTTCCTCCATAATATTCTCTTCCCTCATAATCAATCCACTTTTGAAAAGAGGAGTCTTTAATTATTATTGAAACATCAGAAATTGGAACCTCCTGTGGGGCAATGTCTTCAGACAATAAAACCTTCTCAAAATCCGGTGATGAAACTTCAATTGAATATTTATGATCAGCTTCTGGCAAATTACTACTAGTGCGATACCATCCATCAGGGTCTTGGTCAACAAGTGTTTCAATCAACAGATCGTCCCTGAACAGTTTGATTGTTGCATTGTCAATGTATTTTAAATCAGCATTATCCAGTACAGATAAACTTTTACTCACCTGGAATTCCCAGATATTGCCCTCGCTGAAGAAACAGTTGACAACAAGCTGAGAGGGACGTAATGGAAAATCATCAATCTTCTCAGTGGTTTCACAAGCCACAAAACTAAATACTAATAAACAGGATACTATAATTCTATGTCGGATTATCATTCTGTCACAAATTAAAATTTAAAACTCCATGTTATTGAAGGGATAAAGGGGAATAAACTCACCCGGCGCAAAGCGCGATTTCCCCTACTATCTGAACCAATGTAATAGTAAAAGGGATTCTTCCGGTTATAAGCATTGTACACCCCAAGTGTCCATGTGCTCTCTCCCCATTTTGTCTCGCTGACGTCAGTCACACTAATATCCAGGCGATGAAAATCGGCAGCTCGTACAGAATTTCGCCCGTCCAAATGTTCAATTTCTCCTGAAAATAGATTGGCACCAGTATCATGTGAGTAAATCAAATCCCCTGTGCTAAAAACACCCCCAAACCCATCACTACTACGATTGCCAAAATATCTTTCGGTTGCCAAAGTATGTGCCGTACCTGTTCCATAAACCCAACTAACTGCAAGATCCCACCTTTCATTCAGTGGGCCACTGAGCACAACTGAAACATCATGTCGCCTGTCATATTTATATGGAAAAACTTCCCCTTCATTGATATTGTCAAATTGCCTGTTTGTCCATGACAAAGTATAGCCAACAAAGCCGGTTATTTTGCCCAATCTCTTCTCGAAAAACAGCTCGCCTCCGTAAGACCATCCTTTACCCATCTCAACCTTGTCTTCCCAATCGGTTTCCATTCCCATAAAGGAAGCCCCGTCTTTATACTCTATGAGATTATTCATAGTTTTATAATAGCCCTCGATAGATAGTCGATACGTATCGGTAAAGGTTTTCGCAATGCCAAAGGCCACCTGATGCGACTTTTGTGGCAGGATATTATCCGTGGCCGGAACCCATAAATCTGTGGGTAATCCAATATTGTTATTCGTCAGCAAGTGAATGTATTGCTCCATCTTGGCGTATGAAGCTTTCACTGACCAGGTCTCATTCAGAAGGTATCTGGCTGATACTCTTGGCTGAAGCGACTGGTAATATTTCTTATTCACCAAAAAACCAGAATAGTGCAAGCCAATATTGGCTTTTATCCGGGGCGAAATCTCATAATCATCCTCCACATAAAGAGAGAATTCATCGGCATGAATATTCCGTTCTCCCATTGTGGTATCAATATCTCCCAATTCCAGATTCTTCATTTTAAAAACCGAGGCCCCGGGCTTGAAAGTGTGATTGATATAATTGGCCCCAAAACGGATAAAATGATTGGATTGTGGGATGTAATCAAAATCAATCTTGGCTGCATAATCCTCAATCCCCGATAAAAAACTGAGAGAATTGAGCTCATTCGTAGTCACTCCATCCCTTTCTATGTATGACTCCATACTATTCTTCACCGAAAAATCATAGTTACTATATGTTATGGAGGTATTGCTGAAAAGCTTCGGACTATACTGATGATTCCATCTCAGGGCCGAAGTAATATTACCCCAACCCAAACCGGCGTGTGATTTCTCTGTAAACAGATCACCATCATACAAATATGTATATGGTTTTTGTGTTCTGTAAAACTTGTCTTCTCCCGTATAAACGCTGAGGTACAAATGGTCTTTATCTGAAATTTTATGGTTAACCTTGGCATTAAGATCATAGAAGAAATATCCCTGAGAAGTAAGCTCATCTCCTTCAATAACTCTCAGAAGGGGTTGAATCAGATAATCTAAATAGGTTCTGCGGGCAGATACTATAAACGAAGTTCTGTCTTTAATAATGGGCCCCTCGAGGGTTAGTTTGGATGAGATTAATCCGATCGATCCGGTTCCATGGAATTTCTTGGTGTTGCCTTCTTTCAAACTGATATCCAAAACAGATGATAATCGTCCCCCGTATCTGGCAGGAAAACCTCCTTTTATAAGTTTAACATTATTTATAGCATCAACGTTAAACACTGAGAAAAATCCGAAGAGATGCGAAGCATTGTAAACAGGTGTGCCATCCAGAAGAATAAGGTTCTGATCGGGTCCGCCCCCGCGAACATACAATCCACTTGCCCCCTCTGTACCTGACTGAACGCCAGGCAACAACTGAATGGCCTTAATCACATCCACCTCCCCAAACAATGCGGGAATCTCCTTAATGCTCTTAACTGACAAATTTATTGTACTCATCTGCGTAGACTCCACAGCTTGTTCCAGTCTATCTGCCTTAATCTCAATCTCCTCCAGTTCAATCGATGCTTGTAATACAATATTTAGTTGGATGTTTTTATTGAGATCAATTTTCTTCTCATCCGATTTATACCCCACATAACTAATAATGAGGTCATATTCTCCCTGAGGAACCGTCAGGCTAAAGAAGCCATAATTATTTGAAGTGGTTCCTTTCAGATTTGCTTTGTTGTAAATATTTGCTCCAATGAGTTTTTCGCCTGTTTCTGCATCCTGAATATACCCACTAAGAGTATAATTTTGAGCAGATGCCAGGGTAATACCAAAGAAGATTCCAAACAGAATTGCTGGTATTTTTGTCATAGCTAAACAAGGTAGTTTCTTGATGATCAAACGAAGTTACAAAATTCTTATTGCATTGACAGGATAAGGGCCAGGTATCACATCACTAATAATAGTTATCGAGGCTAAAATCTAATTTGAAAACTCAGATATGCAATGTGAACAAACGAACCTCCATCGGCAGGAAACCAAGCCTGATAGTTTGGAGTTACCATTATTCCTTTGACTGGTGAAAACTCCACTCCGGCAAGAATTGCCCGTCCGTCTTTGCCCAAATTCCAAGGAGAATCCTGACATGTGTTCATCACCACTCATTTTGTGATTGAATTGCTTATTATATTCTGCTCCAAATCTTAATCTGTCCCCCGTATAACCCGCATAAAATGATAGGGATTGCTGAGCATGATCCATACCCATATAATCATAATAAACCCTGAGATCAAGACCTTCAATTGCTGTGATTGTAACTCCTGCACTGTATTTTAACAGGCTATCCTGCTGGATGGATTTATAACCTTCACCGTTTGCAACAGTGATATCAGCACTTATGAAGGGTGTCAATTTGTAGCTCACATGAGCTCCTAAATCAGCACTCGGACCATATTTATATTGATCCTGAAAAGATTTAAATAAGTAACGGCCGCCCCATAATAATATCTGCTTATTTTTCCAGCGCAAATAAAGATAATGAACATTAAATTGACATAACATAGGTGTTAAGTTTATGTTACGAATCACATCCTAAGCCTGCGCAACACTACCTGATAGGATCAAATACCTTCGCATGATTATTTCATTTTTAGTTGCTGATCAAAACTATATGTGCCTCCTTTTTCAGTTTCAAACGCTATAATAATGTTTTGGTATTTTAATGTGCATCTTTTTCCTGCTTTAGAAAGAACCTGAACATTTTGCAACTCTCCGTTATGCCAATTAAAAGACAATTCGAAACCTCCTCTGGCACAAACTCCTGATACAAACCCCGTTGCTATCGCATCAGGTAATGCTGGTAATATATCAATCCTGTTAAGATGACTTTGGATAAGCAATTCCACAATTCCGGCTGCTCCTCCAAAATTACCATCTATCTGAAAAGGCGGATGAGCATCCCATAGATTAGGATATGAGCCTCCTTTAGGCTTTCGCTCAGGGTGTTCGGCCGGACTTAACAAATTGTGAATTAATTTATATGCATGATTGCCATCCTGAAATCTGGCCCAAAAATTGATCTTCCATGCCAGGCTCCAACCAGTTCCCCCGTCACCACGATAAAGGAGTGATTGCTTTGCCGCCTGCATCATCTCAGGATTGTCGTCCCAATTAATATCCTTTCCAGGATGAACTGCCCACAGATGCGAAACATGCCGATGTTTTTCATTAGGATCATCTTTGTCCTGAAGCCATTCCTGTAATTGTCCGTGCTTTCCAATCTGGTTTGGAGCAATTTGCGGAATCATTTCTCTTAATTTATTGGCAAACTCCTGGTCAGTTTCTAATATCTCTGAAGCTTCAATACAAACTCTGAACAATGATCGAATTATCTGATGATCCATTGTTGGCCCCGCAACCAATCCTCCTATTTCAGGTGAGTTTGAAGGCGTGCTAATCAACCAGCCGCTTTCAGGGTCTTCAATCAGAAATTCGCTATAAAATTGAGCTGCCTTTTTGATCACAGGATATTCTTGTCTCAGAAATTCCTCATCCTGAGTAAATAAATATCGTTCCCAAAGATGGTGTGACACCCAACCTGAACCAGAAATCCACGGACCAATAAATGGCAAGCTTATGGGAGCAGTATTGCGCCATATGTCAGTATTGTGATGCAGCACCCAACCATTACAATCGTAATGCTCCCGGGCTACCTCTTCTCCGCTTTGTGCACACTCATTAATTAATTTAATAAATGGCTCATGACAGTCAGAAAGGTTAGTAAGTTCGGCCGGCCAATAGTTCATCTCTGCATTTATATTGGTCGTATATTTACTTTTCCAGGGAGGGTTCAATTTATCGTTCCAAATACCCTGTAAATTAGCTGGCTGACTACCAGTACGGCTCGAAGAAATCATTAAATAGCGACCATACTGAACGTATAATGCAAGAAAATCCGGGTCATCCGGATCTTTCCAGAATTGATTGATCCTTTCGTTAGTTGGAAAAGCAGATCTGTTTTCACCCTCAAAACTAATTTGAAATCTATTATATAAGGATTGGTAATCGGCAATATGATCTTTTCTAAGTCTCTCATAGTCCAGACTTGCAAACTTCTTCAATGCCCTGTTAATAACAGCATTAGGCCTTCCGCTTATATCCTGATAGTTGACAAAATTTGTAGCTGCGCCTAAATATATCGTGGCTTGACTTGCTCCTGACACAAAAATCTCTTTGTTCTTCGGAGTAAGTTCTCCATCAGTAATTACCTTTAAACCTGCCTGCCCCCACAACACACTTTTAGAAGGGTTTGACGGATCAAATCTCTGAGCCTCGCTATCCGGTCTTACATCCAATCGCTGCTGATCATGATAGGTGATAACAGACTTCTTAAAATGTTTTGAATCCATATACACGCTAAAATCGAGTGCTCCTGCTTTGTCGGTAGTAAGTCTCACAGCAATCAGTTGATCAGGGTGGCTTATAAAAACTTCTCGGGTATAGTTTATTCCATTTGCCTGATAAGACACTTTACTAATCGCATTTTCAATATCAAGCTCCCTTCTATAATTCCTGAAATCTTTATGTGTGGGGAAATCAATAATAAGATCACCAAAGGGCTGGTACGCCATCAGGTTTCGAGGGACACTCAAAAACTCTTCAGCCATCAGTTCTTGTGCTTCTACTTGCTTACCATCAAACAATAATTGTCTGATTTCACCCAAATAATTTTTTGCCCCCTTATGAGCGTATGATCTTGGCTCACCCGTCCACAGAGTCTCTTCATTAAACTGAATATGTTCCTGAGAAACACCTCCATAAACCATAGCACCTAATCTTCCATTGCCTACAGGAAGCGCCTCTTCCCATTTTTTTGCAGGTTCATTATAGAACAATCGACTACTAGATTGGGGAGATGCAATGTTGCTCACAAAACATAAGAGCACTGCTATTATGAGGATTTTATTTTTCATTCAATAGTCTTTCACGCTCTGTTCTTTCACGGACAGCCTGACGGTAATACCTGTTTTTATCTAATTGCACGGGCTTTGAATCATCAAAGTCAGGATTCGGCAATGGCATCTCTCCACCAGTGTTGTCCAAATATTCTTGCATCAAAGCAGACAATCTCTTCAACTTATCAGCACGACTATCTGACAAATCGCTTAACTCATAAGGATCACTTTCCAGATCAAAAAGCAGAAGCTGCTCATCTTCAAAATTATTGTAAAACCTGATCAATTTCCAGTTATTATCAATGATTGCTGTAGCCGGACTTGTTGCATGAGTATAATGTGGAAAATGAAAAAAGACAGGCTCCTGAGACCAATTCTTCTCATTTAAAAGCAAAGGATAAATGCTATGGCCATCAAATTGGTGATCTCCTTGTTTCTGAATATTTGCAATGTCTAATAAAGTTGGAAATATATCGGTTTGCATCACCCTGTTTTTTTCATCAACCATCGGCAAAATTTTGCCTTTCCAGCGCACTAAGAATGGCACACGCATACCAGCCTCAAATAGATAACTCTTTCCTCCCAGGAGTGGGTAATTGGATGTTGCCGGAACCAATCCGCCATTATCAGAAGTAAATATCACTATTGTATTCTCTTCAATACCAGCACCTTCAAGAGCTTGCATAAGCCGACCAACGCTTTCATCAACGCTCTGCATCATGGCTGCATACACCGGCTTATTCTGATCTGTAGCAGGCAAATTCTTATATTTCTCAACATAATCATCCTTTCCTTCCAGTGGTCCATGAACAAGATAATGGCTGAACATTAGCATAAAGGGTTTGTCAGAATTCCCATTTAACTTGATAAATTCTACAGCTTTGTCGGTCAGTTTATCACCCACATAATCGTCTGGCTGCAGGTCAGACATTCCTGCCACATTACCAATTGCAGCTCTTCCAAAATGTGGCGTTCTGACGGGAATTGTTCTGTATCCTTCAGCGTATTGAAATCCCCTTTTATCGGGCCAGAATTTCTCATCCCATCCGCAATGCCATTTTCCGATATATCCGGTCATATATCCGTTTTCACTCAACACATCTGCGAATGTTGTTTCTGACAAGGGAAGACTGTGATAATGCAAGCCATCTTCAAATCTGTAATTGAATTTGCTGCGCCCTTTTTTCTCGCCCTGTTTCGAAACTGTGTGTAAAACAGCCTCTTTGTCAATGGGAGCATCACTCTGATTCCAAACGGTTGTGAACTTGGTGCGTCCCGGATATTTGCCCGTTAACAATGCTCCTCTCGAAGGACTACAAACCGGTGCCGATGAATATCCTTTTGTAAAACGAATACCCTCTCTCGACAATTGATCAATATGAGGTGTCTCGTAATAAGTACTTCCGGCCTCACCAAAATCTTTCCAGCCCATATCATCGATCATGATTATGATAATATTGGGTCTTGCTTCCTCAACTCCACGGCCACACATACAAGCTATTAGTCCTATCACGAGCACGAAAGTGGATATCAATATCTTACGAATTAGACTTACCATTTTCCTTCCTTTTTTAATACCTCCCGGATAAGATCACCCACCTGATAACCCAGCTTTGCCTGACCCC
>Ga0233437_1002158_pt1 | contig 31345 bp, 30 predicted proteins | sample SI_122_August201_FD_182714 | JGI IMG/M metagenome (GOLD analysis project Ga0233437, IMG submission 182714) | Seawater microbial communities from Saanich Inlet, British Columbia, Canada - SI_122_August2016_200_MG | ecosystem: Environmental > Aquatic > Marine > Inlet | place: Canada: British... | reverse complement strand
GGTGTCTGGCTTGATTGTTTTCGCTGATTCGCTTGGTCATGGGCATCCTCTCTCATGGGTTAAAAGGTTGCCCGATTATTACACGCCTCGCAGGTGGGGAAAAGATGGGGTTCTTTTGGCGCTTACGATTGATCGACCAAGAGGCGCCGCCAATTGATCTCATCATTTAGCAAGATTTCTGTTTTTTTAAGTTCGAGTTCAATTTCTTCTAATTCAAGAACTCTCTTTTCTAACTCTTTATAGGTCAGTTTTTCAGACATTATAAATCCTTTGTTCAATTGAATACATAAACAAGTAATTGTGTAGTTCTGCATAAATCCTAACTTTGATGTTTTCCGGCAAGAAATGGTTGAAAGATTGCTCTTTACAGACGGAATAATATGAAAAAAGTGCTGATATCCGGGAACCCGGATAGATTCTGTTATGAAAAATCCTCATGATTTCTTTTGCCCTGTAGCGCTTCGGTTAAAATTCCCGTGATGGAACAATCCCGTTCTCCACCCAACAAAAAACCCCGATCTCTTTTGAGAAGCGGGGTTTTAAGATGCCGTGAGCCATATTCTTTTCTCTTTGAGCTGAAGATGAAAAAAGGACGTCGATGGCAATAGTCATTAAATCACGATAAAATCATATATTTCTGTACGTCCTCCGAAACTTCAAGTCAAGTGAAAAATGAATTATGCGGAATCGGGGTCACATCTTGTTTTGTGAATTAATAATCAAGCTGACTCAGAGATTTATCATTTCAGTTGCGAGAACTGTTCAGCCTTTTCCCGTCATAAAGAAAGGTATTCATATGGCCCCGGCATCTTAACGTGGATGTAAATATGGACAAGCATGGCAACCCATGCTAAAGGGTTTGAGGCATTATGAGAACGATTTTTCGTGTTGCGGTTGCGGGGGTGTTGGTTATGGCGATAATGGGGTGCGCGACGGTCAAGAACGGACCATATTTGACGGCCGTAAAACGCGGCGAAGAACCGAGGCTTTTTTGAAGAAATAAAGGTATACCCTATGCTTACAGGATTTCAGTGGTTTTCGTTGTTCATCATTCTGGCCGGTACATTCGCGGGCGGTTTCATGCCGCTCTTTCATCCCGAAAGGGCCAGGCGGGTACACGGCTTTCCCATGGGGCAGGCCTTTGGCGCAGGGGTCTTTCTGGCGCTCTCCCTGACCATGATGCTACCGAGCGCATCGCATCTGTTCTCCCATGCATTCCCCAAACTCGACTTCCCATTAGCGTCGGTCATCGCCATTTCAGCCTTTCTTTTTTTGCTGCTCATCGAACAGGGTGTTGAACAACTGCGGCACTCCAAGGAAACGGAAATGGGAGGGCTCAATTCTCCCATTATCCCCGTCATCATGACCTGTATGATTGCCGTTCCATCCTTTTTTCTGGGAGCGGCTCTGGGCATCAGCAACACCGAGGCGGCCGTTTTTATCCTGATCGCCATTTTAGCCCACAAATCATCCGCCGGATTTGCCTTGGCCCTCAAAATGGTCAGAAGCACCCTTTCCCGAAACAAAGTGTTTTGGCTCTTTATCATGTTTGCCTGCGCAACGCCCGCGGGCATTATTGTGGGCCAACATCTGCATGCCATGCTGGGGATCCATGTCATGCTGGTGGTGAAAGCCTTTGTGCTGTCCGTCGCCTCCGGTGTGTTTCTTTACATGAGCACCCTTCATGAGCTTAAGGATACCCCTTTGATTGTGGATTGCGGCAGCCGAAAAGGGTTCGCCGTCGCCGTTTCGGGTTTTGCGCTCACAGCCCTGGTGCGACTGCTGATCGGAGAGGCCCATCGGTTGGGAGGATGAAAAATATCATTTGTGACGGTGCTTTCCCGAAGAAAGTCACCCATTACACCCTATGGTCAATATTCGGCAAAGGGAGGGGCGGGAAAATCCGCCACCAATTCAATCAAACGCATCTCTCCTGAAAAAAGAGCCTCTGAGAGGGCATCTTTAAGCTGGGAAAGCGATGTCACCCGGCATCCTTCAACACCGTAAGCGCCGGCCAGTTGAACAAAATCGGGATTTTCCAGCCGGGTCTCGTATTCGTGCTGGTGGAACATTTTCTGAAGATACCCGATGATGCCGTATGATCTGCTGTTGACAACGATCAGGGGAAAACCAATGCCGTGTCTTTTACAGGTGGCAAGTTCCTGAGAGCTGTAAAGGAAGCCGCCGTCACCGATCAAGGCCACGATGTCTCTTTCGGGGGCGGCGATTTTGGCCCCCACGGCAGCGGCAAAGGCAAACCCGATAATGGCGGATCCTTTGGCGCCCATCCATCCACCGGGGACAAAGGAAGGATAAAAATATTCGGACCAGTACCCCAACTGGGTGTTGTCCGCCACGAGGGTGCTTTCCCGGGGCAGGACGTTTCGAATCGCTTCCAGGTAGGCCAATTCAGAATGCACTTCACTGATTTTGGATATTTCTTCTTGAAGGCTTCTTATGATCTCCGCCATCCTGGTCTTTCGGTTTTCCCTTTGGGGCAAATGAGTGATCTTTTTCGCAAGGGCCCGAACGATCTGCACCAGATCCCCCGTAAGGGCGATTTCAGAGGGAAAGTTCTTGTCAATCCACTGATCATCCCAGTCCACATGGATGAGCCGGGGCAATAATAGACCCCTTCTTTTGGCATCCACCTCCCTTAAGCGGGTCCCCATGGCCAAGACAAGGTCGGAGGTGGCGACGGCTTCCCGAATGACGCCCCGCCTGGCCCCGTTACCCAGGGCGAGTGGATGGTCGTCCGGAATCATTCCTTTAGCATTGGGGGAAAACAGGACAGGGGCTGTCAGGGCCTCTGCAATACCGATTATATCTTTACTAAGACCGGCCCGCAAAGCGGCTGTTCCCACTGACACCAAAGGGTTTTGCGCTTCCCCCATAAGCGCTATGGCTTTTTCCAAGTTCGGCGGCGGAGGCGTTTTCGGGAAAGGGTCCATTACCACCGGGGATTCTTCTTCCACCTCCTTATTAAGCAAATCAGTCGGAATTTCCAGATACACGGGCCCGGGTCTTCCCAAAAGCGCCGTGGCAAGCGCCCGACGGGTCAGGTCCTGGGCCTCCGATTTGGCTCGTATTGCAAAAACCCCTTTGGTGACATTTCGGAAAATTTTCTCCTGTTCCGTTATTTCGTGTAGCGTACCGATGCCTTTTCCAATTTTGGTGGATGCAATGTTGGTGGCGATCACGAGCAGCGGCACACTGCTGCCGAAAGCCTCCTGAAGGGCGGGAACCGTGTATCCGACGCCCGGACCCGTTGAAGCAATCGCCACCCCAATCTTACCGCTCTCCCTGGCGTAGCCATCCGCCATATGGGTTGCGGTACTCTCATGGCGGCAAAGAATATGCTTGATATCGGGCGTTTTTCGCAAGGCTTCATAAAGCCCCAGGTTGTGGATGCTGGGAATCCCGAAGACAGTCTTGACGCCCGCTTCCATCAAAATTTCCACCATTCGATCTGCGACTGTTTTCATGAAATCTCCTTCAGCCCTATCTCACTGTTTTACTGGTATATGTAAAATCGGTTCATCACATGGTACCAGGCACCAGGGTATTCTATTCTGAGTGGGCGTGACATATTTCACGATTATCATGCCTTCAAACAACAGTCAACGGCAGACTTGGCCCCTTTTTTGTATTTCTATCTTGCCGTGAAGATTGAAAATGCTGATAAACCCTGGTATAGAGTTAAACCCTTCACGGTCATTATTGGGACTTTGCCATAAATGTTGGAAGGGATCCCGAATTTTCTCGTTGAGTCAAGGAGAACAGCTCGCAAATGGAAACGCAGATCGTACCCTCCGGAGCATGTGTCATCGGTAAACAAAAAGATGTCAGGCTGGAAGCTTTTCTAGGAACCTGTGTAGGGCTCATATTGTGGGACCAGGAAGCAAATCTGGGGGGACTGCTTCACATACTCCTGCCGGAAGCAACAGGAACCGACATCGCTTTTCAACCGGAAACATACGCTTCCACTGGAGTTCCCCTTTTTATCCAGGCCATGATCGAGGCGGGCGCTTCCATTGACAGGCTGAAAGCCTCTGTTGCCGGCGGCGCCATGGTTGGCCCGGTATCTGACGAGGACCTCTTTCTGAATATCGGGGGTCGAACGACCGAAGTGGTTCAGGCCATTCTGGACGAAAATGGCATACCGGTTAACCGGGCTGAAACCGGAGGTTATTTCAGCTGCAAATTAACCCTCAATCTCAACGATCTGAAGATTGGAATTGAACCCATACACAAGTTCGTGGTCGATCTTCCGGAGACGGACCATGAAAAACCCACGCCCGCCGATATTGACAATGCCATACAGCAGGTGCGACCCATTCCCCAGATAGCCCTCAAGATCATCCGAATGATTCAGGACGACGACTGCACTATGTCGGAGATCGGGGAAGAGGTCCGTCAAGAGCAGGTTGTCAGCGCAAAGACCATCAACCTGTGCAATTCCGCCCAGTTTTCGCTGAAGTCCAGGGTTGGCTCCATTGATCATGCACTTGTGCTCTTGGGAGAAAAGCGCCTCCTGATGTTGGTAGTGTCAGCCTCATTGGAAACCATTTATTCAGAATCATCCCAAGGGTATTCCCTCTGCAAGGGCGGCATTTTCCAGCATGCCCTGGGGACGGCCATTCTGTCCGGTGAACTGGCTGAATTCACGGGGCGGTCAGACCCGGATATCGCATATACGGCCGGGCTGCTGCATGATATAGGAAAGATTCCTCTGGACCAATACATGACATCGGCGGCCCCCTACTTCTATCGTGCCGCCCATGAGGAAGGGGCTGAACTATGCAACATGGAAAAAGAGAGATTCAACATTACACACCCCGAGGCAGGGGCTCTACTCGGCGAAAGATGGACCCTGGCCGACAACCTGATAGATACCATAAGGCACCATCATCGTCCTGAAGAGGCAACTGTGGATAAAGACCTGGTGACGCTTGTTTACCTTGCTGATTTACTGATGTCCAGGTTTCGGGTAGATCATGAATTCGAAAGGTTGAATACAGATAAAATTGATAAGAGCCTGAAGCGGGTGGGTCTAAGCCCGGACCATTTCCCCATCATCGTTGACCGCATTCCCCGGTCCATATTCCAATATTCCCAAACCACAGGGTAGAACAAATCTCCATCAAGAACTCCTGTATTTTCATTCAACTTTTTCACTCACCCGGCCAACCGACGCATGATGCGGGAAAAACGCTGACCCGCCATATGGACGTTGTCCAGCACGTCCATGCCAAGAAGGTCCTCTTCCTTCTCTAACTCGGGGACCGGGGCCGCGCCTTCGCCGGCGATCAGGGCCGTGTTATCCCTCAGGCGGTAGGAGAGCATCTGGGCCACGGCGTGATAGAATCGCGCTGCAAACCCGATGTCTGTTTTCAGTTGTGTCAGCAGCGCCGTGCGGGGAACGGCCAGAACGTGCGCGTCCCGCACCACAGTGACGGTTGCGGAGGCGGGTCGGTCGTCCACCAGGGAGATCTCTCCCACCATGTCTCCCACAGACATCTTACCCAACTCACGGGGACCCTTGTGGGTCTTTATGGAAGCCGCCAGCTCCCCCTCCAGCAAAATATAGAGCGCCTCGATCATCTTCCCTTCGCTGATGAGCACCTCACCCACGGTCACCCGCCGGCGTTCCCCGCCCGCAATCAACCACTCCACGTCATTGTCATCCAATCCACCCAAAATATAGAGCACTTTTCTCATTGGACCAATCCTCGTTTCACAATCCCGTTTTGAACCGCCTGCCTCACTTCCACCGCACAAATCCTTTTGAAATGGTCATCAAAGTTCCACCTGAATCGGAACCGGGTCCGCCGTCCGCCTGTGGCTCAGGTAGAAACATACCATTTATTTTTGAATACTCAAATCTTAATTGACGGCTGGCCTTATTCTTTTTTCAATTTTCCATTAGAAAAGAGTCCCTCGAAATTAAATAGTGCCCGAACGAAAACTGGGGGAGGGGACGTTGTTAATTTATAAACTTCCCGCAAAGATTTGCTATTGATTCTGTTGCCCCCATGCTCAGACAATCGCGCATCGACGCTACGGGAGACGATCAATGTCAACTCCCAGAGTATCTTCTTTTCCCCGGCATTCGACATCGCCCTCCACCTTCTGATACGGGATTGAGGTATTTGAATTGTCCTTCTTCCACCCTTTTGATGAAAATCTCATCCATGATACGATCTTCATTCTTTGAAGCCCACTTATTCCCGGTAGCGCCCCACAGATTGTCCGCCAACCGGAGAACTTTGGCCATTTCAAAGAGCGAGGTGGATCCGGCCTTTTTATTGGCATATGCCAGGGCTTAAATTGTACCGCCCAAGCCTTGCCCCGTTGATTTTGGATATAAGGGGTTCCTTATAACCGTTTGACATTTAAAAAAAATATGGGCTATAAAAGTTAACGGGTGACTTTTTTTATTTATAGGAGGGATGGATTATGTCCATCGAAAGTGCGCAAGCTTTCATCGAGAGACTGAAGACGGACGGGGATTTTAGAAATCGGGTGACAGCAGCCGAAACTGCTAAAGCAAGAAAGGCGATCGTTGAAGCGGAAGGCTTCGCGTTTTCCCCGGAAGACATTGGCGCGGAGGTAGATCAGTTAACGGAGGAAGATATGGAACTTATATCCGGAGGCGCCGCGGATTGTGGGTGTGGTGACTGGGGAGATCCTTTAGAAGACACCAACAAGTGATGACTCCCGATGAGGGGACTGGAAAATCAGAGAACCCCAACCCATGATACCTGAGAATATCGAAATCCGCCGCAACGGGAAAACATATTTTTATAACATTTCCCTTGCGCCCTTTCACCTGTTCCGTCACAACGGCACGTCATATCTTTTGAACGTCCCCGCCATGACCAGTGCGGTCATTGATGACCGCATGTCCCGTATCCTGGACGAAATCCGGTTCAATAAGGGATGCCTGGTCCCTTCCCCCGTCATGGAAGAACTGGAGAACCTGGGCCTGGTTGAGGGCGCCACGAAGGAAGATGTATTATCCCATCCGCCGGGGGAAAAAAGGCCCGGCATGGATGACCTCATGGCAAAACTCATGGGGGAACCGGTGGTCACCCTCTCCATGAATATCACCCGTCAGTGCAACCTCAACTGCGTCTATTGCTACGGGAACACCGGGGAATGCGGCAGTGAGGGGACGATGGACGAGGGGACCGCGACCCGGGCCGTTGACTGGCTCATGGCCCAATCCGGTGAGAAAAAGTCGGTGGGGATCCTGTTCGGCGGCGGCGAACCCCTGATGAATTTTCCGTTGATCCGGCATGTGGTGGCCCATGCCGACAAAAAGGGAAAGGCCTTGGGGAAAGAAGTGAGATACGGGATGACCACCAATAGTACGTTGCTGGACGACAAAAAAATCGCTTTTCTGGAGACCAACGGCATCACCCCCCTGATCAGCTTTGACGGCCCCGAACATATCCACAATGAAAACCGGCCCTTCAAGAACGGCCGGGGGTCTTATGGAACGGTTGCTGAGAATGTTGAAAAACTGCTCAAAAAAATCCCGGGCGCCCGTTGCCGGGCGACCATCAATAGAGCAAATGACCTGCCCCAAATCAAAAAAGCCATTTTAAAGGCGGGCTTTTCATCTTATACCCTGACCCCGGCGGTGCCGTCCCTTTACGGCAACTGGACACCCCGAGACCGGGGGGCGGAAGAGAAGGATCACATGCGTGAGTTTCTGGACAAAGAAGCCGACATCACTTTTGACGCCATCAGGGACCGCACCGTCCCCAAACACGGTCTCAAATTGCTGCTTGGCTACCTTTACGCCCTGTTGTCAAAACAAAAACGGTTGTATGGATGCGGCGCCGGCAGGGGGTATCTGGGGGTGTCGATGAAGGGAGACCTTTTCCCCTGCCCCCTGTTTACCGGAGACCCCGGAATGAGAATGGGGAGCGTGTTTGGAACGGACGCGGACAGGGAACCGTATCTCAGGGCCATGGTCACGAGGCTGGAAAGATGCGCCCGGTGCTGGGCCGCCCATTTCTGCGGCGGCGGCTGTATCTATACCAACAAAGCGGCAAACGGCGACCCTTTTAAACCCGTTGAGGCATATTGTGACCGGGTCAAGTATGCCATTGAAAAGGCCGTCAGCATCTTCCACCGCCTGGATGGATCGGATATGGACTTTTTGAAAGAAAAACAGAAACAGATTCCAGGAATTAACACAAGCCATGATGGAAAACAATTCCATCACTAAGGAAAGGAGAAACGCCCATGAGCAAAAAAGAATCGTCAAGAGCCTATGGTAGGCTGGTGGAAAAAGCGTGGTCCGACGAATCGTTCAAGAAAAGGCTTCTGGAAGACGGAAAAGGTGTGCTCGTGGAAGCGGGCATCGATGTTCCCGAAGGCGTGGACATCAAATTCCATGAAAACACCGGGAAGGTGGTCCATGTGGTATTGCCCTCCCCTCCCTCCATGGATGGGGAACTTTCCCATACGGAACTGGATGCCGTGGCGGGGGGCGACTTACTTATCCCGGATCATTGTGGAAGCCCATTGGAGATAGAAGGAATGGGGGGACAGCTTGATTTTGATCCGCGCTCTTAATTGATAGTCCCGGGAGATTTGGGGAAAGCGCGTCAAGCCCGGCAAGACAATTGGGTTCGGCGCGGCCTCCCATGGAATTATGCCAAGTTCTAGTTCTTGCCAAGTTCTGGGGACGCTTTACTCATCTTTTTTCAGGGACCGGATCTTTGACGTTTAAAAAACCCATCCAACAAGAACGCCGGTTTCTTAATAAAGGCATTTCCACCCAAAAGCGGGCCAGTGTGATCTTGTTTTTTCAATACGGCCATTTCGTGTTCATTGACATCTGTAGATAAAACCGTTTTGCAACTTTCAGGTTTTTGGACCAAGCTCGCCCGAACAAAAATTGCCTAGTATGTCGGCATTTTGTCGATATACTATGTTCAAAATGGTATTTTTTGTCTCTTGGCATATCACACCCTTCACGCAAGATAAACCGGTGTATCAGTAATGATAGAAATGGTTTAGCCCATACAATCCGCTTTTCTCAAAGGCAATACACGGAAACAGTTCATCGTCATCCAAACGGAAGACAAGATTTTCGAATCCATTCCAAAGGGACAGTTGGTGAAAATCAGACTGGAAGTGGATACCGATCCACCGCCCGGTTTCGAAACCCAAACCCGTTATCTCCTGCAGCCCGTTCCCTTTGCCATACGGACCTATTCGCTTCCGGATTTGTTCGCCGGCAAAATGCATGCCGTTTTGTGTCGTAGGTGGAAAAACAGGGTAAAAGGGCGGGACTGGTATGATCTGGTATGGTACATTTCTCATCATCCGGAACTGCATCTTTCTCATCTGGAAGCACGAATGCGTCAAACGGGGGACTGGGACCATCATATGCCGTTAACCGCAGACGCTTTAATGAATCTCCTGGGTCGTGCCATTCTAAACCTCGATGTCGGCCAGGCCAAAAAAGAGGTGATGTCATTTGTGAAAAATCCTGAACAGACAACGGCATGGTCCCGTGAATTCTTCCTGGATATTTCCCAACGGATCATATGCGTTTAGCGCTCTGGCAAGAATGTTGTTTTGAACCGGCCGGGGGCACTTTCTCGGTTTTGGAACCGCCTTATCTGATTCATCATTGATCAGGAACAGGAGACGGCGGATGGACACTGATCGAATAAATTCTTGTTTTGTTAAGACATCGTACTGGGAGTTTGAACTGAGCGCCTACGTCATCAGCAGCCTGGATGAAGCGGACCGGACTTTTTGAAAGAAAAACAGCAACAGATTCGAGGAATTAACACAAGCCATGATGGAAAACAATGCCATCACTAAGGTAAGGTGTGCTCGTAGAAGCGGGCATCGATGTTCCCGAAGATGTGGACATCAAATTCCATGAAAACACCGGGAAGGTGCTCCATGTGGTGTTGCCCTCCCCTCCCCCATGGATGGGGAACTTTCCCATACGGATCTGGATGCCGTAGCAGGCGGGACTTTTCTTCCGGATGAATGTGAATCTGAGCTGGAGATAGATGCGTTAGAAGGAGGTTTATAAGGTGCTTCTTAACCCTTCGAAAAGAGGAAGGTTTTTCCGATTTTTTCCTTGACTCAAGGCGTTTTTTTTTGTATTCATCGATAATACTTCTTTATTCTCACCAAACATTCACCTCTATTCAGGAGGTTTCAGATGATTAAAGTCCTCTAAGGCGGCAAAGCCGCAGTTTTAAGTTTTAGGTTTTACAGTCAATGAACTTCTTGTTTTTGTGACGGAAAACCAGGTACTAAAAGCGTTTTATCGTTTGGGAAAGGCACCCATTTGCCCACACCCGCAAGGGAGCAATCCGGAATATCAGGAAAGGAGAAAGCAATGTCCATTGAAAGCGCAAAAGCATTTTTGGAAAGGGTGAAAAACGACCAGGATTTCAGGAAGGAATTGGAGGAACAGCCTTCAGCGGAGGAACGCACAAATTTCGTGAAGGCGAACAAATTTGATTTTACCAAAGAAGAAATCAATTCACTCAAGGATGAATTGCAGGAGGAAGAGTTGGACAAAGTCGCAGGGGGAGGCGGGTATGATGATTGTGGCACTCCGGCGGTATCATGCCCGGGCGACCCGTATGGATTAGGTTGATATGCTGCGAAAAGTAGGGTCGGCTTGGGAATGCGGACCGACAATCGATTCAATGTCAGATAAAAGAGAAGGAGATTATCATATGAAACTTTGGTCACTGATCCTTTCGTTGTTCGCCGTGTGCGCCGCGGCCCTGTTCATGTCCTGTTCTTCCAACGATAACGACACTTCCCTTCCTCCCATGTACGATCTGAGAAGGCTCTCATTGGTGGAAGAGCAATTTGCCGCGACCACCGTGAGACGCTCCGCCTCCATGATTCAGGAGAAACTTCCCGGACCTGTTAACGCGCGCATGGAACCGGACACCCTGCCGGGAGCCCTCGACGCGTTGTCCATGGACGCCGCCGGGAATCAAAGGACCTTTACCTATGAATATGGCGACAATGCCCATTTGTACTGGACATCGGCAACCCTTCTAAACGCCGATGGAAGCACTTTCGCCACGGGGATCCAGACGCTCGATGACGATGGTTTCCCCACAAGAGGCATCTGGCATTATGACACGGGCGAATTCCTTGCCGCTTATGACTATACATATGACAAGACCCTTTATCTACTGACTTCCCAGATTTCTTACCGAGAGGACCCTACCGACAATCCGGATGCCCTAAGAGAATATAAATTATCAAAAACATGGACTGAAGATGGCATTCTCGCCACTAAAACAACAATCTTATACGATCAAGACGGGGCAATTTATGTTGATCGCAAGAATCGATCAATAACCCTGAAAAACGCATTGAGAGGCACAGGGGGTGTCTCTGTATATGAATATGGCAAGGTTTACGAAGAGGGCCGATTGGTCTTCGAGATTAACGGCACTTTCGATTCGGACGGATACCCAAAAACAAGGAGTTACCGCGAATATGATAACGGTGAGGTAACCTGGGAGGAGGCATATCATTTTGAGATCACGAAAACAGTTGAAGGATATCTTGAATCCCGTATTTTTGTAAACGACGAAACGGGAAATAGGATTTCCAAGACAACGTTTGCTTATGACGAAAACGGACTTCTCAAGACGAGTAAATATTATGAGGTAGTGGATGATGAATTCGTACTGGACACAATTGGAACATTTGTGTGGTATAGGAACCCCGTCAACGGACCCACCGGTGGAGATTTGGTTCACTTTTATTCGGATGAAGCGGGCAAGCCTGTGGGAGAGTATGAAACCATAGAGTGGACGGAAACACAAAAGGTGAATCATTACTATTCCGCCCCCGGAGAAGAGGCTTCCCGGGAGACCAGGCTCCTTGAAAAGATCGAACTGCCATTTATCTTTCCATAGACGCTTTATCTAGCTTTCTTTTGGGGACCTTTGTCTTTGACGCTTAAGCTGCCGAACCAACAAAAACGCCGGTTTCTCAAGAAACGCATTGTCACCCAAAAGACGGCCGGTGAAATCGTGTTTTACAATACGGCTATTTCTTGACCACAGTATGGTTTCTCATGTTAGCGCATATAGCGGAAGGGAAAAGCTGAAGTTTTAAAAAATGAAAAAAAGAATTCATGCGGGAACCCGTGGTCACTCTCTCCATGCATATCACCCGGCAGTGTGGCCTCAACTGCGTTTACTGATACGTGGAGAGGGGCCGTGAATGCCACGGCGAACGGAAATTTAAGTAATCTCTTGAGCAGTATTCCATGAGCCTTCGGCGCGTTTCAACGCCCCTATGCCCATTTTTAAGAAATAGTGTCATCAATTCTTTGCCCATGCTTCAATATTTCATTTACAACCGGATTTGTCATATTAAAATCTTTTTCTCTGAAAAGGTGCGGCTCAATTCTGCCGTCAATTTTGCGTCTTAACCTCATTAGTTCCAATTGTATGTCCATTGGATTATCGAATTCCTTGAGAATAACGGCAATGTCAATATCGCTTTCTTCGTGCTGGGTTCCCTTTGCAAATGAGCCGAAAAGAAAAACCTGCCTGCAATCATAATTTGTCTTTATAACAGAAGCATATTGTCGAGCAATATTTATAGCATCTGCTCTATCCATTTGCGTAACTCCTTTATTCGAACAATCCATGTTTCAGTATATTCTCGAGTACATAGGCTGTAAAACTCTCTTTTATAATCATCGTATCGGGCATTTATATTAAATGAGGTGATCGTATCCAGCCAGTCTGAAAATTCATCCGTCAAATCAATTTTACATAATTCCGCCAATCTGTACAGATTGTGAATTGTTGGTGCGTGTTTTCCATGCAATTTCACATATAATGCCTTGAGCAATTTTTCCACGGAAATATGCCCAACAAATAGAGCCCAGCTATACGATCTCGATAGGAACAACTCATTCATTGTTTTGAAATCATCGTTGGAGGTCACCCTCCAATGATTCAAAATTTTTTCAATGTCGTTGTTGTTCATTTCTTGTTTGCCCAATTGATATTTACCTATAATTAGAGTTGTTGCCGATCTAATATTAAGATATTATCTTCTTAGTAAATGGGGGGTTGGGAGAGCCCTTAGTAGCCCGTGCCCCATGATTCAATGAATCCTGCACAACAAAAAAGGACTTTTGTTTATAAGAATGCAATAATGAGGATCACATTGTCAACAAGGTAGGCATATAACGGCGCATCCGGGCCGAAAGATCGGGAAGACAGATTCTGACCCCGGACAACACATCGCGCAGGTGTAACACCCAAACGCGTTCAACCCTGTTGCCTGAGGACGGGATTCCATGGCGAAAAACAAAAGGCGAAATCATAAGCTCCGGATGTTCCATGTTTTCTTGACCACCGTGTTGTTTCTCATGTTATCGCATATTGCGGAAGGCAGGGAAAAGCTAAAGATTTATGTTGAAAATGATGCAGCCCCCTGGTCCAAGACGGATGGTACCGGTTATGCGAATGATCTTGTAAAAGCAATTTATGATGCAGTTGATGTGGATGTTGATTTTGAGGTGGTTCCTTACGCAAGGTGTAAAAAACATACGGAAACAGGAGAAGCGGTTGGATGTTTTAATATGGCAAAAATTCCGGATGTAGAAAACATCATAACGTTTCCTGAAAGCCCGCTTTTTTTTGCGTATATCAGTTATTTCCATAACATTGAAAATCCTTTAAGCGCTTCAAAAGCTGAAGATGTTAAAAAAGGAACGATTGTTGGAACGGTAATAGGGTATGAATATGATGATATGTTTTACAAATTGGAAAAAGAGGGTCAGATCACAGTCGAAGAAACCCGCTCCGAAGAAATGAATATAAAGAAACTTGGAACGGGTCGTCTTGATGCAGTGATTTTGTGGAATAATGAGACAAAACCGGCAGATTTTATAATAGAGAAAGCAGGGATGGCAGGAAAAGTTGCGCTGGCATTTCACAGCACAAAATTAGAGCTTCATATGGGATTCAGCAAAGCACATCCCAAAGGAGAGTTGGCCCTTCAAAAATATAACGAAGGCATTAAGCGTATTCAATCAAATGGGGTTTATGATCAGATTACCCAAGATTGGGTGAAAAGAGCATATTCCACAGAATAATGCGAAATTGCTTGGACCAGAACTAAATAATAGACATTTCTGGAGATGTTGTCCAAAAACACCGCTGAAGCAGCCTTTCGGGGGAATTGCAAAATGAACCGAGATTTGAGACTGAAGCCCTTTCATGTGGGCAGCCATCAAGGTCACCGGTATGTGATCAATATTGAAGACATGGAAACCCATTCCATCGATGAAAAGACCGCCGAACTCTTATGGCAACTCCTGGATAACGGGGATTCCTTTTGGAAATCACCCAACATTGAACCGCTCAAGACCCTGGGCCTGCTTTCCAACAAGCGGAAGCATGCGGCCCGGAAGAGGCCGAAAGATCCTGTGCCCATTATCAATGCAGCCTTCTTTCTCACCCAGTCCTGCAATCTGCGCTGCGTATACTGCTATGGTGCCGGCGGCGAATACGGTCACAAGGGAAATATGGCAGAAAAGACCGCTTTTCAGGCGGTGGACTGGCTCATTGAGCAGTCCGGTAAGGTCAAGAAGATCCAGATTGGCTTTTTTGGCGGAGAACCGTTTTTAAATTTTCCCCTGATGAAAAAGATTGTTGACTATGCCCGGGAAAGAACCCATGCGGTCCAAAAAGATGTTGGTTTCTACGCCACCACCAATGGGACCCTGCTGGAGAAAGAACAGATCGATTTCATTCAAGATCACAAAATCTGGGTCATGATCAGCTTTGACGGCCCCAGGGAGATACAGGATGCCCAGCGACCCTTTTCAGGCGGCAAAGGGTCCTATGATGCCATCGTGCCCAAGATAAAGCATCTGCTGGCAATACGCCCTGAAACCCCGGGCCATGCGGTCATCATGGGGGATACGGATCCGCGCGTAATCAAAGAGTCCCTGCGGGAAATCGGGTTTGCCAATGTCTCCATATCGCCGGCCTCGGATTGTATGCTCACTTGTGACGCAAAAAAGCCGAACTCCGGAAGGAACCTGCGAAATGTCTTTAAGACCCTGGAGGAAGAGGCTGACACGTGGCTTACTGGGATCAAGACCAGGGACACCCAGACCCTGGAAGAGCTGAAAAAGAGTTCCAATCTCTATCATGGGTTGATTGTGTTTGCGCACAATCGAAAAAAGATCTTTCCCTGTGGTGCCGGGCTGGGTTTTGTTGGGATCTCAAGTACCGGAGATGTCTATCTGTGCCACCGGTTTGTGGGGATGGACGCGTACAGATTGGGAAATATTTTTGATGGCCACATGGACCGGGATGACTTTTTAGAAAGCCCGACAGCGTTCGTTAAGGAATGCAATAATTGCCCCGCCAGATACTTTTGTGCCGGGGGCTGCAAGTATGACAATGCGGCCAGCACCGGTTCCGTATTTAAGCCCCCGCTGGAAATGTGCCACCTTTGCCGTCAGGGGTTTGAACTCGGCGCCTATGTGAGCAGCAGGCTGGATCGTGAGGACCGGACCTTTTTGCGGGAAGAGAGGATTGTGCCGCCAAAGTTCTGTCCCCTCGATTTTTGAATAAAAGACTCGCTTTGCGGTAAGCTAACGCACAAAAACTGCAGACAATTTCGACCTACAACCATGGACAATGGAACCGTCGTGAACGCCCATTTTTCCCTTGACACAAAGCGTTTTTTGTTGTTCCCTCAACAATCATTCGATATTCTCACCAAACCGTCACCTCTATTCAGGAGGTTTCAGATGATTAACGTCCTTAAAAAAGCGTTTTACCTTTTGGGAAAGGCACCCATGTTGCCCACACCCACGTGGGAGCGACCCACAAAATCAGGAAAGGAGAAACACAGATGTCCATCGAGAGCGCAAAAGCATTTTTGGAAAGGGTTAAAACCAACGAGGATTTCAGGAATCTTGTAGGAGGCATCGCCACCGCGGATCAACGGATGGAATTTGTCAGGAAGTCGGGATACGAGTTTTCAAAGGAAGAAATCGATAGGGTCAAGGACGAACTTGGCGAGGACCAACTGGACGAAGTGGTGGGAGGGGGGTATTGTCCTCATGATCTTTCTAATTGTCTTATTCCAGTCGGTGGAGAAGACCAACAGATCTCTCCGGAGGACCTTGAGGGGGCTCATTAGAGCAGCGACGGAGGCTGTTTACCGATTCTGGCTCCTGAATTCTGTATTCTGAATTCTCTAAAAATGTACAACCATTTGTTTTTATATAAGAATTTTCTTGTTTTCTGTAACAGGGCTTCAAGCGAAAAGGTACTAATTACCCGAGGGACCCATGGGGACCATTTTCCTTTTTTGATGCTGGGCCGGGAACTCAAGTGCCGGGGAACTGGTTATTATTGACCACGGCCGGGATAATGCCCTTCGAACAATGGATCAAGGAAGTCGGGGATGCCCGAATTGTATACTTCCGTCAACCGGATGAGGCCAAACCCTTGGGTGAACAGAGGAATATGTCCGTGGCAAAAGCAGGCGGAACGTATGTGACCCAGTGGGATGATGATGATGGTCTGTCGGAACCCGAACGGCTGGAAGCTCAAACTTAACACGGAGACACTAGAGCATTAACGGTCCCCTGGGACGCCAGGACATGCCTAGCATGTCGGAATTTTATCGACATACTGTGTCCAATTTGGAGACGAATGTCACGAACAGCGACAAGCTGTAAGAAGGTCTCCGGCACGTTGGGTCCCTGAAACCGTCAGCTTTTAAAATAGCGTCTTTCGGCGCTCTAACGCAAGAGGAAAGCAATTTTTAGGAAAAAGGAGATTATCACATGAAATGTTGTTCAAGGATTCTGACTTTGTTCGCCGTTTGCGCCGTGGCCCTGTTTATGTCCTGTTCCGACGATAACGGGACTTCGTTCTCTCCCGTTTACGATCTGAGAACACTCTCCCAAACGTCCGAGGAATTTGTTGAGCCTACTGCGAAAAAGGCCGCCCCCAAGGATCGCGTGGGAATTACCGTGCCGGCGCCCTTCCGCCCGGATTTCGCGCCGGAACTGACCATTCCCGATGCCATTCTGAGCAACAATACGGCCATGGTTAAGTGGAAGACCATTTATGAATACGGTAAAAATGCTCATCTCTACCATACATCAGGAACCACCACGTACGCTAACGGTAATATTGTCACATATGTGCAGACCCTTGACGACTGGGGATTTCCCCAACGCGAAATGGCCTATTACCAGGAAACCCTTCTCCTCGCTTGGGATAATACCTATGACGAAAGCCAGTATCTGAAGACATCCAACATTCAATACGCGCGCGGGGTGGATCCCACGGACAATCCGGATGCCAGGAAATCTTATGAAACGTATTATACGTGGAACACCGATGGAATCGGTACGACCCAATCAGGGGTTTCCTATGATGCGGACGGAAACATTTCCTTTGAATACAAATTTCGATCCACAACCGTGAAGAATTGCCTCAGAGGCGCCTTTGGCGTTGGCTCTTACGAGTACAGTAGGCGTTATGAAGAGGGCGTATTGACCTATGAGAAGAAGTGCACCTTCGATGCGGACGGATACCCCGAAACCTGCAGCGTCGACGAAAACGGTGACGGAACCTATGAATTCAACGAACACACTGAGATCACAAAAACCCCGGAAGGCTACATGGACTCCATTGTCTGGATAAACGACAACACGGAAGAGAAGTACCAAAAGGAGTCTTTCGCCTACGATGAAGAGGGACTTCTAAAGAGAATTAGCTTTTACGGTGTGGAGAACGGTGAATTTGTGCTGGAGAGGATTGTAACAGAAGTATGGTACAAAAACCCGGTCAATGGCCCCACAGGCGGGATTGAGGTCCATTTCGAATCGGATGAACAGGGAAATCCTGTGGGGGAATATGAAACCATTGACTGGACCGCCGATCGGAGAGTGAGGCACTACTATTCTGCTTCGAGGGAGGAATACAAGAGGTTAACGAAGGCGTTGGAGAAAATAAGGCTCCCATAAGCATCCAATTATGGGGACGCTTTACGATCTTTCTTTTTGGAGCCGGGTCTTTGACGTTGTCAATGCCGGCATGGGTTCATGTTCGGCATTCATCTTTTTTCCCACCTTCAGTTTCAAGGGCCATATTGAAACCGAGGGTTTTGGCTTGATGGCCCGAGATATGGGATATATATGCTGGGGATTGCCCAATAGTGAGGAAAATGGGAACATCTTAACTTACACACTTGACATAAGAATTTGCTTTGGTTCCGGTTCCCCCATTTTCTTGAAATAAGTCAAGAACGTCTTCGTCATTCCCGAAAACGAGGGCATCCGAGTAGTATCAGGTGTTTATAAGCGATCCATCTTTGCAGGGGTTGCGAGTTCAGGGATTTTTTACGAGACTGAATTGAAGCGTTACAGGCCACCCGAATGAACTTGACTCAAGAATTGGACTTTGATACTTTTCCCCGCAAGCTCAGGTAATTACACATCAAAAAATATGGGAGGAACAACCGATGTCCATTGAAAGCGCAAAGGCTTTTATCGATAGGATGAAAACGGACGAGGAGTTTAGGAATCGGGTAACAGCGACCAAGACGGTTGAAGAGAGAAAGGCAATCGTTGAAGCGGAAGGCTTCGAATTTTCCGCGGAGGACATTGAAGAAGGGAAGAATTCGTTATCGGAAGACGAATTGGAGATTGTAAGTGGGGGGGGAGGATCTCCGATTCATTGTGTAAAAGGAGTACTCAATTATTGAAATGGGGTTGTATCGGAAAAACGCAGCCATAACAGGCAAGGAGAACCGCTCATGACCATCGAAAGCGCAAAAGCATTTTTGGAAAAAGTCCGAAACGACGAAGATTTGATGACCAAATTGTCGGATAAGAATTTATCAGGGGAGGAACGTCTGAATATTGCAAAGGCGGAAGGATTTGAATTTACAGCACAAGAAATGGCTAACGTGCGTGAGGAGTTGTCAGAAGAGATGTTGGAGGGAGTCAGTGGAGGGGGTGTTGGTTGTTTTGATCAGCCGCAAATGTGTAAAAATAATGGATGAAGTGATGCAGGTGCATTTTCGACACCCCGCGTTACCAAGGGTATACTAAATTAACCGGTTCTGATTAATAAGTATTGCCGTTATCTTCCTGTGAACCCTGTCTCCCACCCTTTCCTCTTTCCCATGCTCTGGCGTGGGAACGGTGCAGCGATCATCTGTCATGATCGTACCGTACGGCCGCTGAAGAAATACGCTTGAATGATACCGAAACGCTAACGCTTTTTACCATGCAAAAACAACCAACTGCTTGCTTTATGCCTCATTTAACGGTACGTTTAAAAATATAATAGAAGGCACCCAATGGGAAAGCTAATGAATTTTTTTCCAGTAAGCGATTTACGACAGGACGCTGCCAAAATTCTAAAACAACTACGAGAAAAGAAGGAACCCATCGTCATCACGCAAAGAGGACGGGCAGCGGCCGTCATAATCGGTGTCGAGGCGTATGAGAAATCCGAACACGATAAAGAGCTTCTGCGTCTTTTGGCCAAGGGAGAAATGAAAATCGAAAAAGGTGAAGGTTTTGATCTGGATACTGTTCTTGCTGAAGCCGATTTACTCATAGCCCTGGAACCATCGTGAAAGTCCGCTTTACACCTTCCGCCAGAGCCCAGTTTCTGTCGGCGCTCGCAACCATTCGGAGAGATAAACCTTCAGCGGCAGTCGGCGAACGGGTTTTAAGAAGGCTTGAAGATTTTCCTGAATCCGGAAGGGTCATACCGGAGTTTCCGGAACTTTCCTACCGGGAGGTGATCATATCACCATACCGTTTTTTCTATAAAATCAAAGACCATGTCGTTTGGATCGTTGCGGTGTGGCATGGCGCGCAACTTTCCGGGGGAACAGGCCTTTGAATGTCCACATACCACCTGAGAAGAACCGGATTTGGCTTGGCGGAATCGGCGTCATGTCCGCCCTTCTTCCTCCGACCCGGGATTGAGGTAGTTGAATTGCCCGTCTTCCACCATCTTGATGAAAATTTTGTCCATGACACGGTCTCCATCCTTTGAAAACCACATATTTCCGGTGGCGCCCCGCAGATTGTCCGCCGATCGGAGGGCCTTGGCCATTTCAGACGGTACGGTGGATCCCGCCTTTTTAATGGCGTAGGCCAGGGCGTGAACCGTGTCGTACCCCTGGGCCGCCATGACATCGGGCATACGGCCGTATCGTTTTTAAAAGTTCTTAACAAATTTCTCAACTTCAGTCGATTTTGAATGGGGATAGAAGTCGGTCATGAAGTACGGAAACGTTCATTCAATTAAAAAAACTTGGCGTAAGCGATCATGGGTGCCATTTTCGCCCATCAAGGAGACGCCTTATCGCTGCACAATACATAGTTTGGCTGGCAGGTTTGGTGCTACTGTTTTCCGCGTGGACAAAGTCCAATGATCAACGGACTTTTCACCATGATTTATTGCGCTACCGTTTGATTCCCGTACAATTAAGCGTCGTAGCCGTCTGGTTCGTGACGCTGTTTGAATGGTTTTTGGGTGCGGCACTGTTGGGAGCTTTCTACTTGCAATGGCTCCTACCCGGAACGGCATTCTTATTCTTTTTCTTTGCTGTCTTGACGTTTTGGGGAGAAAAGCGGAGAAATATGACGGATTGCGGCTGTTTTGCGGGGATTTTACCCATTACACCCCGTCAAAGCACTTTTTTTGACCTTTTTTTGGCTGTATTTCTCTCTTACAGCTGCTTTTTCCTTGGGAGAATAGGCTCAACGCCACGCTATTTTAATGTCTTTTTGATAATTTTAAGTGTTGCCATTGGCGCTGTTTTACTGATTTTGTCGCGAAAACACCCTTTTTTTGATGTTTCCAGACTTAAAATGGGTCGAAAATGGAAAAGGGGATGGCTTCCGCGGATCAATTTGCAGGAGGGTGAGCATGTACTGGTCTTTATGCATGAAGACTGTCCCCATTGCAAAAGCTGGATACAACTCCTGAATATTATGGACCTAAAAGACCAAATGCCGTCGGTAACCGGCATTCTATCGCTTAAAAACAAAGAATTAATACGGTTTAGGGAAGAAAACTATGTGCTCTTCCCGTTAGAGACAATGAAACCCATCATTTTTAACCGGATGGTCACCGCATACCCCTCAATCGTGCGGTTGAAAGAGGGCTTGATCACGGAGAAGTGGATCGGGCAGATTCCCATTGAGATCGTCAGAGAAATACGGACCGTTTGAGAATTTCAGCACCCTGTCTATCCGCAGTAAACAGCACATTCACCCGGACTGCCGGTTTCTTGGACGCATAGCTCAAAACAGGTAAACCCTCCCACCACAGCCTCTAATTCTTTTTCAGATAGCTCATGGTCCGGATCGGGCACATCATCAAAGGATAGATGAATATCAAACTTATCGGCCAGTGCTTTTAGCAAAGCCCATCCGCCTGTTTGAGAGTATACCGTTTTGCGAAATTCCGGGTCCGTCCGTAGACGATCAGCCAACGTCTCTGCGATTTCTAGTTGTTCTGCGCTTTGTTGTTTTTTCATGAATATTTCCTTTGGGATGATAAATATTAGTCTATTTGTAAATTTTATTTGTAGAAAATATCGAATCATAGATCAAGAAAAAAGGCCACATCATGAGTGTTGACGGTTCAGGGTGATGGGGTGCCCAACACTTTCACAGCTCATCCCTCTCCACCGGCATCCGACATCCGCCCTTCTTCCTACGACCCGGGATTAAGGTAGTTGAATTGCCCGTCTTCCACCATCTTGATGAAAATTTTGTCCATGACACGGTCTCCATCCTTTGAAAACCACATATTTCCCGTGGCGCCCCGCAGATTATCCGCCGATCGAAGGGCCTTGGCCATTTCAGACGGTACGGTGGATCCCGCCTTTTTGATTGCGTACGCCAGGGCTTGAATCGTATCGTACCCCTGGGCCGCCATGCCATCGGGCATACGGCCGTATCGTTTTTGAAAGTTCTTAACAAATTCCAGAACTTCAGTCGATTTTGAATGGGGATAGAAATTGGTAGGGAGAAACACGTCTTTCGTCTCTTTCCCCACCAGGGTCAGAATCCTTTTCTGGTCCATGGCGATGCCGCCGATGATCGGTTGTTTGATCCCCATGAGCCGCGCTTCACGGATGATGGCAGCGGACCGGGGCAACTCGCCGGAGAGAAGGATAGCATCGAATGAATATCGCTCCTTCCAGAGCTTCAGAATCCCTTGAAGTTCCTTCGCGCTGGTCATCCGGTCGTATGAGGCCCCGTCCAGGATATGGAGCGCCGCGCTCTGGGCCACCGTGGCAAAGGCGTCTGAAAAATCCCTGCCGTATTCGCTCCGCTGAAGCATCACCAACAACTGATTAAACCCCTTTTGACGGCAGAAATCGGCCAGTTTCTTGCCGTATTCTATGTCGTTGGGGACGGTGCGGAAGACCAGGGGAAATCCCTGCCGTGTGAGGCCGGGGTTGGTATCCACGGTGGAGAGCATCAGAAGGCCGCAATACTGGTAGACAACGGAAGCGGGCATGGTGATGAAAGATTCATAATGTCCCACCACCGCCACAAGATCGGGGTTTTCTCCAAATTCCTGCGCGATCAGAATCCCCTTTTTGACGGTGCTTTCATCATCCCGCTTGAGAACCCGAATCTTCCGCCCCAAAAGACCGCCCGAATGGTTGATTTCGTCAACGGCCATGGCGATGCCTTCCCACAGCATGTTGTCAATGGCGGACCAGGGCCCTACCGCGCCCACGAGGATATCCCCCCGGGCCTGCTTGGCCCGTTCCTCCCGTTCCTTGGCCGGGTCTTCGGGCATAATACAGGAGGGGAGCAAAAAAAGCAGAACCATCAGGATTGTCTTCAGTCTGTAGGTCATGAAATGATCCTCTTAGGGGGAGCGAAAATTTTTTCGCTCCCTACGCAATTTGCCGTATGGCAAGCTGGTGGAAATAGCCTTTCGCTTTCATGAGTTCGTCGTAGGTTCCCGACTCCACGATTTTTCCCTTTTCCAATACATAGATACGGTCCGCGTTGGTGATGGTGCTGAGCCGGTGGGCAATCACCAGTCGCGTCACTTCCAGTCTATCGAGGCTTTCCATGACAATCCCCTGGGTGAGGTTGTCCAAGGCGCTGGTGGCCTCATCAAAAAGCAGAATGCGAGGTTTTCTCACAACAGCTCTGGCAATAATGAGTCGTTGACGCTGTCCCCCGGAAAGGGTCCCCCCCCCCGCCGGGACAACCGTATACATGCCCATGGGCATGGCCTCGATATCCTTGTCCAGTCCCACCATGCGGGCCGCAACCCAGGCATCCTCCAGGGTGAGATCGGCGGCACCCGTAATGTTTTTAAGGATGCTTCCGGGCATCACCTGTCCATTCTGAAGGACCACCCCCATTTGTCTGCGAACGCTCTTGACATCCAGATGCACCAGATCATGCCCGTCGTAGTAAACGACTCCCGACTCCGGTTTTTCAAACCCCAGGAGAATACGGAGAAGCGTCGATTTCCCGGAGCCTGAGCCTCCCACCACCGCGACGAATTCACCGGGAGCGATCTCAAGGCTCACATCTTTCAGCACCTTTGGTCCATCCTCACTGTAATGAAAGGCAACATGGTCCACAGTAAGGCTGCCGCTAAGACGGGGTGCGGCGGACCCGGCATCAGCCACCTCTGGTACGGTTGCGAGGATCGGTTTTGCCCGCTCCCACAGGGGAATGATGTGGAGAAGGCTGGAAAAGACCAATGTGGTCTGGACCAATGCCATCTGAAAACTGGAAAACGCGGCATTGAACGCCAAAAAATGGCCGGTGCTCATGCCCGACATGTGGGATTTCAAGAAAAACCAGAAAATCAGCATGGTGGATACCATTGGGATAAAAGAAGTGGCCGTATCCAGGACGGCATTGATTTTTCCGGACTTGAAATCGATGATCTTCTTCTTCGCAAAATTTTCGGCCCACACCCCGAAGGCCCGATCTTCCGTCCCGGTCATGCGAAGCTTGGCAATCCCCGTGAGAAGTTGGAAGACAATGCCTGCGTTTTTCCCCTGGATATCAAACACCTCTCTTTGATACCGGATCATGGAAATACTGAGTCCCCCTGAAATGATGAGGGTGATCAGGATCATACAGAGGCCTAATAAGGCGAGATGCCAGTCATAGATGAACATGACGATCAGGTTGAAGGAAGAGAAAATGCTCGTCATGGCCGTGGTGAGGGTGGCGCCTGAAAGGATCTGGCGAATCTGGTTGATGCCCATGGTCCGGGTGGCCAGATCACCTGCCGTAAACTTGCGGAAAAAAGGGATCGGCAGGTTCATCAGGCGGTCCAGGACCGCCGCCTGCAACCCCGCATCCATCCGCCCCTCCATGCGAACCATGGCAATGGCCCGGGTAATCTGGAACATGAACGCAGCAAAAACACTCACCAGCAGGATCAGACCGATCTGGAGCAGTTGGTCCCGGTTGGCTTCAGGAATCACCGAGTCGATGATGACCCCCGTCATAATGGGAATCAACAGGGCCAACAGCGCCCCGGCTGCGCCCACCAGGGCCATCATGGTCAGGTCGCGCCGGACCCCCGCCAGGACGAATCGCAGGATATGGCGAATGGTGAGGGATTCGGGCGGGAGCGGTCGATAGAAGGTATGGGCAATACCGTGGATCCGTTCCTCCAACCCCCGGGTCATGGAAATGCGGGTCCCGTTTTCCGGGTCGAACAGCGCATAGCGGGTGGGGGAAGTCGGCAGCAAGGCCACGAACCGTTCACCCTTTTCATCCTCCAGCCGCCCCAGCAGGGGGCCGTTGTCTTCACCGGACCAGCCGGGTGTGAGAACCACCGAGCGGGTAAAGAAATTGCCGGCCCTGGCAATATGATCCAGGTTCAGGTCGTCTTGTTTCCGGGCCACGGCATCTGAGAGTTTCCCCGTCCGAATACCAGAGGCTTGTGCAACCGCCACTACCGACGCAAAAAGGGAAGAGCCGCTGTCGCTCGGTTGAAGAGCGGTTTTCTTCTTCCGAAACAAGGTGGTGCCCAGGTGGAACAGGGTTTTTTCCAGTCTTCGAAAATCTTGGATGATCCGTTGGTCAAAATGCAGCCGATCCTTGATCTGTTCCTTTTCTTCTCCCTCGGAAATACCTTGAAGGATCGTTTCATGAAAACCATCAAGCGCCGTGTCAAACACTTTGCCGCCCAAACCATCCCCGGCTGAAAACCCGGTGACACCGGACATCCTGGCAACCCATGTCTCCACGCCCGAAAGCACGGCCTTTGACGGTTCTTGGGATTCCAACGCGCGCTTGAGGACGGTTCGGTCATATCGGGTTAATTCCGTACCCGGCTTTCCCACGGCCATGATGCCCAGGTCATGGGTTTCCCCCTTAAGGACGGCGCCGAAAAGAAAATCTCCAACACCTGCCCAAAACAGATGGCGCCTTGACCCTACGGCTTTACCGTTTTCCATTCTAACGGCAAAAAGATCGACCTGTCCCCTTTTGACAATCCAAAAAGAATCCGCGTCCACGGCGAACAGGGGCCTGTTTCCGGCGATTTCCAAGGGATCGCCGCCGGAAAAGAGGGAGGTGGGAATTGGGTCTGAATCACTGTGATTTGATGAGTTCGGCATAAACCCCTTCTTGACCCTGTAGTTCCCGGTGCGTGCCCCGCTGAACCACCACCCCCCCATCCAGAACGATAATCTCGTCGCAATCCCTAATGGTGCTCAGGCGATGGGCGATGATCAGGCAGCTGACGCCCCGTCGTCTTAAATGGCCGTCCACCCTTGCTTCCGTTTCCGGATCCAGGGCGCTGGTGGCCTCGTCCAGGATCAGTAGCGCCGGATTGCCGGATAATCCCCTGGCGATTTCCAGCCGCTGGGCCTGCCCACCACTGAAATTGGCGCCCCCTTCATCAACCCGGTCCTCATATCCATCGGGACGTCCCTGGATGTCGTCATGAATACAGGCATCCGTGGTGGCCCGGACCAAAGCGTTTTCCGGAAGGGTCTTGTCCCACATGGTCAGGTTTTCACGAATGGTCCCTTCAAAAAGAAAGATCTCCTGGTCCACCATGGCCACGGAGTGTGCAAAGACCTCTCTGGGAATGGCAGCGATGGGTCGACCGTCCAGAAGGATTTCTCCCCCCCAGGGCTCATAGAGACCGGCTGCCAGTTTCGCCACCGTGGATTTACCCGATCCCGAGGCGCCCACCAGCGCCACCCGGGCACAGGGATTTAACGTCAGGTTAAAATCCCTGATGAGCGGCGGTTCCAGCGGACTATACCCGAAGGTGATGTTTTTCATTTCAAGTTGACCGTCCAGTTTTACGCATACGTCAGGGAAATCTTTCGGATTCACCAAGGTTTCCGAACATGCTTCATCTACGGGGTTGGCCGTCACATCTTCCAGGCGGTTGATATCGGCATGGATCTCCTGCATCTGGCTTCCCATGTCCACGAAATGACTGAAGGGCTGCATGAAGCCCATCATCAGAATCTGGAACGCAAAGAGCATACCGATGGTCATTTGTCCGTCCATGATCAGGATGGCCCCGAAAAACAACATGATGGTGTGGTTTAAGGAGAGGAGCGTCGGGGGGATGGCGGAGAGGAGCTGGGTGGAAACGGACAGCTTTTGCTGTGAATTGACCACTTTGGTCTGATAACCTGCCCACAGGGTAAAAAAATCCGCCTCCGCACCCCCCGCTTTAAGGGTTTCAATCATCTGGAGACCGGTCATGGTGTGGCCCATGAGTTTCCCCATGTCCTGCTGAAGGGTCATGTTGACATTCTTTCTACGATAGGAAGCCACTTTCAATGCCACCAGGTTCAACATGGCAAACCCGATGCCGATAATGCTCAGAAGGATGCTGTACTGAAGCATGACGACCACATAAAATATTGCCGTGATCAGATGAATCATGGTGACGGCCAACTGACCCGAAAGGAGCTGGGCCACCTTGTCGTTTAAGTGTACGCGGCCTGCCAGATCTCCCGCGAAACGCTGGGCAAAGTAGGGGATGGGAAGGCGCAATATGTGGTGGAAAAATCGGGTCGATCCACTTAAAGACAGTCGCAATTCAAATCGAAGGAGAAAATAGCGCTGAAGCCAGGTCAAGGCGAAACTGGCCAGGGCCGTGATGCCCATGGCCAACAGGAGAGGTCTGAGCCAGGACGTATACCCATCCATGAGCACATTGTCCAAAAAGATTTTGGTATAGGTGGGAAATACCAAACCCGGTACCATTAGAAAGAGGCCCGCCAGCACCACATAGGCCAGGGCTTTCCCGCAGCCGGAAAACCGGCGTTTGAGGGATTTTAAGACATTACGCTTCTCCCCTCCTTTCTTGAAGTCTTCCCCGGGCTCGAAGGTGAGCACAACCCCCGTAAAAGAGGTATTCAGTTCTTCAAAGGATATTCTCTTTGGTCCGGCCGCGGGATCGTTGAGGTACGCTCGATTTCCCTTGACGCCTTCAAGAACGACAAAGTGATTAAAATTCCAGAAAAGGATCATGGGTAGCGGCAAGCCTTTCAGGGTTTCGGGTTCCTTGCGAAACCCTTTGGCCGTCATGCCGTACTTTTGGGCCGCCTTGACGATATTGCTGGCCTTGCTCCCGTCCCGGGATACGCCGCACTGGACCCGCAACACCTCAAGGGGCACGTAAAGTCCGTAATATGCCAGGACCATGGCAAGACTGGCCGCACCGCACTCCGCCGCCTCCATCTGAAGTACGGTAGGGGTTTTGACGCGTCGCCTTTTCCAGGCCCCGGAGGAGTGCGCCATAAGCTACTCCCCCCACGGCATGGGGTCCTCACCGACACCCATCAAATATTTTTTCATGAGGGGAATGACCAGCTGAATGGGCGGCTGCCGCTTTACAATGGCGGTTGCGGTACACATGGTTCCCGCATGGATGGAAACGGGCGGACCGTCGGACGATGTCCATTTATACCCGCTATACGTCCGTGAATCGGGCACCAGTGCCACCTTGACCTCAATGGGCGGACCACTTTTGGAGAGTTCCTCCACCATTTTTTCGTTTAGAAGGACCCGTTTCATGGCTTCCCGGTTGGCGGGAAACGCGGAGACATAGGTCACCATTCCCATAATGGAACCGTACTGGTCCTTTTTCACGGTTGAGGGGGACACGTGAACTTTCATCCCCGTTACGATCCTTTTACCCTGGTTTGCCGGAACATACAAAATCGCCTGTAGAAACCGGGAATATTGCCCTGTTTTTTCGATGGTCATCAGCCGCGATCCGGTCTGTACAACATCCCCCAACGCCACATCCACACTAATGACCCTGCCGGTGAATACGCTAATGGCCTTGGAATCCATCCGGAGGCTATGCTGAAAGCCTTGAAGTTCGTCTTGGGCAATTTGAATCTGACCTTCCTGGTCCAGAAGTTCTTCCAGGATATCGTTTTGACCCTGAAGCTTCTGGATGGAAAGCTGTTTAATCTGGTTTTTGTTCTGCCTGATCTTTTCGGCTCGACTGTCGATTTCAATCCGGGTCTCCAACACCTTCATTCGCGTAATCAGGCCCAGTTCCACCAGGCGTTCCTGATCTTTCAGGCGTTTTTTCAACAGTTTCAGCTGAGCATTCAGGCTTTTATTGGTTTGAAGCAGATTGGTACGCTGTTCGGCAATGGAGTGTTCCTCCAAAGCCCTTTCCTTTTCGCTGAATGCACGGTGCTGTTGGTACTGGGTTTTCAGATCGCGGGCTTTGTTGTTGGCGGCCAGAATCTTATCTCGAATATCCGGCTGCCCGATAATCACCACCACCTGGCCCGCTTCCACTTCATCGCCTTCATTCAAGCGGATGGCCTGTACGCTCCCTGAAGCCCTGGCAGAGATGGAGAAGATTCCGCCCCGGCTCATGAGGATTCCGGAACCCTCCACCTTTGTGGGAATAGACCCCCATAACCCCCACAGGATCCCACAGACCAGGAGAAGGCCTATGGCCAACAGGGCCAACCAGCCGGTGGGGCTTGTGATCCGCATCAACTGGTCCAGCTGTTCCGGCAGGGAGAGGCGCTCCAGAGCGACTTTTCGAAACAGACGGTTGCCGGCGTTCTTTTCGGTCATTTTCCGGTCCCCTTGGTGGACCATGGGCTGGTCAGGTTTTTCATTTCGATCCTGTACGTGTCCCCTTCGGCCATGACCAGGGTTCCCGTCTCAAAGCCCAACCGCACCACGGCGTCCGCGAACCTGTTCATCTGGGTCACCTCGCTCAGCCGGACGTCCCTGAGCCTGTCCTGCATGTTAATGACATCCATCACGGAGGCCATTCCCATGCTGAATTTGATCTGCTCGCTGGATACCGCCTTTCTGTAATGGGAAATGGAATTTCGGGTTTCCCGGAGTTCCCGGAGGGTCCGCCACAGGGCCTGTACCGCCACCAATATACCGGAATTGATCTTTCGCGCCAGATCTCGGGTCCGGATTTCCACCTTCTGCACATTGGATCTGCGCTGGACCACCAACCCCTCCGCCGCGTTATTCCCAAAAGGATAGCTGAACTGGATGCCCGCCTGGTAGTTGGCCCCCGTGACATTTTTCCCAAAAGATCTTACATAATCGCTCACCTCGCCGCCGTTTTCCAGCCCCGCGTATCCCACGCCCGCATTGATGTCCAGCTGCGGAAGGACATTGTTTTTGGCGGCCGTCAGAATAATTTTTGCGGCGTTTTCCCGTTTTTTGAGCGCAAGGAAGTCGGGTCGATTCCGAAGGGCTTCCTGAAAGAGCGCATGGGGATTCATGATGTTGGAATTGCCGCCGCCTGATACGGTATCGGGAAAAGCATCCGCGGGAAGGGGTAGATTGTCTATGGCACCGTAGGCCAGACCCATGGCCAGGCCCAGGTTCTGTTTGGCCTCGAAAAGCGTCTGCTCCGCATTGATGCGCTGGGATGTTTTCTGGGCCAGGTTGGCCTCAAAGGGGTCCAGGTCGGAGGCTGGCCGCTCGTCCCCTTTAACCAGGTGCCTTATGGCGTCAAGGGTTTGCCCGGCATCCGTTTCCATTTCCCGGAAGACCTCAAACTGCCTGAGTGCCGCGAGAAAACCCCAGTAGGCCTGGGTGGTATTCATGACACTTTGGCTAATGGTCTGCTCAAGGTCCAGGGTACTGGCTTCCAGTTCCTCCATGGCGGCCATTTCATCGGCATCCGCAGCCTCCTTTCCCATCCCTTTAAGCAAAGGAACATTGACGGAAAAGGCAACAATGGCCTGGTTGTAACTGGTGGGCATCAAGTAATCGGTGATCCCGTGGCTGCGGGTAACACCCACACTGGGGCCGAAGCTGAACCCGTATCGGGACTTGGTCTCTAAACCGACGGATGATCCCGTGGTGGTAAAGTTCCGGTCGCCGATGCCATACAGCTCCTGCTGCCAGTAGGTGGGCGCATACTCGTTGGTCTGATAGAGGAAGGAAGACGTCAGGTTCGGATCAAACACGCCCGCTTCCATCCGGAGGTTGCCGCGGGAAATCTCCACCTCTTGCTGCTGAATAAGCACTTCAGGCTGTTGATAGAGTGTTACCTGGACCGCCTGCATCAGGCCCAGTCCCGCCCGGGTCTCCTGGGTCATGGATTTGGCGGCTTCCCGAGGTTCGGAATAGACAAGGGTTGATGTGCTGAGGATATACGCCGATACAAGGATTGGAAACAGCGAGAAAAAGAGGATTTTTCCGGCCCCTTGGCATAGGGTCATGGTCAATGCTCTCTGGCAGTGTGATTGGCGTCGCTCATTATGGTTGCTGAACATTATTTTAATTAAAGTAGGCTATTATCCTATTCATTGCTATTTGTAAAGCTGTTTCGTTGGGGATGGCGGGACGTTTTTGATTTATTGACGCGACAAATAGTTATTGAAACTTCAACAAATTATGCGTATTATTAACCTATCATGAAGTATGGCATGGTCCTTGCCGTAATTGCCATCAGTAATTTGCCCGAACAAGCCCTTACCACCAAATCGGGAAAGGAGAACCGCACATGTCCATTGAAAGCGCAAAAGCATTTTTGGAAAAGGTGAGAAACGACGAGGATTTCAGGAACAGCGTCGGGAAAATCGCCACAGCAGAAGAGCGAACAGAATACGTCAAAGGGGCAGGATTCGATTTTACGATGGAGGAGATGGATACGGTTAAGTCCGAACTGGGTGTAAATCAGGACTGTTGGAGAGTTAGGCAGCCAGCAACTTCTGATTCCTTTGAATCCAGAAGTCATCCCACCAATCGTCTGCTCTCAAAACTCGTAATGCAAGCATAGGGTCAATTGAAGAA